>JACXTT010000915.1_pt1 | contig 50387 bp, 34 predicted proteins | sample 9270951 | NCBI WGS metagenome assembly JACXTT01 (sample SAMN15532306, study PRJNA645909) | rock metagenome | isolation source: weathered quartz diorite | place: Puerto Rico | collected 2017-06-21
TTTTGGTCGCCTGGCTTTATGCCGTCGGTCACCACAAAATACTGACCGGCTGCATCCGGCATGGTCGTTATCTCAGCATTTTTTACCTTATCACCATTTACCAGGTATACAAAACGTTTACCCTGCAACTCATAGGTCGACCGTTGCGGAACCAGCAAAGCGTCTTTTAGCGGCACAGGAATAACAACGGTAGCGCTGCCCCCGCTCCTGATCAACCTTACGGGGTTAGGGAAGGTAGCCCTGAAACTAGCTGCACCTGTTTCGGCGTTTATCTGCCCGCCAATACTTTCAATTTTCCCTTTTTCGGGATAATCTGTACCATCAGAGAGAATAAGGGAAACCTGGGGAAGCTGTTTGAGCTTTGCTTCTAAAGTGTTGCCTTTGTATTGCCTTGAAAAATCCAGCAATTGCTTCTCATTCATTGAAAAGTAAGCGTAGACGTTTGATATATTGGAGATCATTGTGAGCGGCGAAGTAGTAGTGCTGCTCACAAGGCTCCCTAATTTGTAGGGGATCATTCCTGCTACGCCGTCAACCGGGCTGGTAATTGTTGTGTAGGAAAGATTTGTCCTGGCATTGGCGAGGGTGGTTTTAGCCTGTAGCAACGCCGCCTCTTTTACTTTTAAAGCATCCTCAGCCGACTTTAATTCATATTCGCTGATGATCTCTTTAGCCACCAATGGCCTGGTTTTTTCGACCTGTAGTTTTGCTGTGTTAACGTCTGCCTCTGCACTATTAATAGCGGCAAGCGCATTTTTAACCTCCTGCTCGTATTGAGGTGCGCTGATCTTGAATAGGAGCTGGCCTTTTTTTACCGTCGCACCTTCGTCTATATAAATGTGTTCAATATAACCATCTATCTTCGGACGGATCTCGATGTTTTGCTCACCCTGCAATGTAGCCGGGTATTCCGATTGCAAGGTGGTGTTGTGGGTGCTTGCCTTAAATACCGGGTAAGCCTGTGCAACCGGCGCTCCGCCCTGCTGGTTTTGGCTACCTTCTGAGTTGCCACAGCCAAGGCTTGCGATCATTGCACAACCTATTAATATTAATACGGCAAATGCAGGTCTTTTTCTGATCAATGTTTGGTTTGGTTTGACTGATGTGGATATATTCTTTATCATATAGCGCGTACAGGTTATTTATCGTGCCGACAATTTAAAATTCGTTATAGTGTGTATTTGTTCAAAAATTTAAAGCACCTCTTTGTATTGGTCGCTAACGCAGATCGTCGTTGGGGCACCGACATCAATAAATGCTTTAGCATTTATTTGATCAATTTTTGATCTGCTTGTTACTAGCTATAAAGATATTTTCTCTGTAAAGAGAAAACTCCTCTGTTTATAACATTTGATGGCCCCAAATTAGTGTAAACTGTTCAAATACCCTCGCTGCGGCTTTTAAGAATCAACATCGTTACAAAAATAGTGCGCTCTGCCTCTCACGCAGAACGCACTTTTCCATCAAAGGTAATCAACTAAATCTCAATTGAGATAACGCAAATTGAGCACTTTAATCGGTTCGTGGAAAATCAAATCGACAGGTTGGAGAAAATTATAGACGAATCGGTCAAATTCCCGTTTAGGGGCTTTGAGTAAACAGCAGGGAAGAACGCCCATCAACAGATCTGTAACGATATCGGAGGGCATTTGCCCACAACAATCGGACTATTTTGTCAATGCGATGAGCGAAAGCGACCGCGTACTACTAATTTATTGTTAAGCGTGTTAACGTTTGAGCAGCCCTTAAATCCGATCAGAGTATTTATATCAGCAGCTTTAGGTATGATGATCATGTTGCTATTGAAGTTAATACCGGCTGTACTTTTTGCTGATAATACTTTTGAACCGCTAACAGTGAACGTATTACCGGTGATCTGCAAATTGTGATGTACAGGTCCTGCATAGATGTTGTTTTCCGGATGGATACTTATTATTGGTTCACCGCATTCAACAAACTTATTGTTACGTATAGTCAGATCTTTCACCATTCCCGATTCATACCAGCCTTCGGCATCGTCCTCGACTAATATGCCCGATGACGCTGTACCCAGAAACTGGTTATCTTCGATCAATGCCTTGCGGCGTGTGGTTACCAATATACCGCGAGTGGGTATGCTGGTAATGGTAGTATGGTGTATAAACACTTCCGGCGTCCAGGTCACATTTTCAATAGCATCATCGGGTTGCAGTAACGTGGTAACCGGCTCGCTTAAAGTAAGCAGAATATCCTTGTCGTTAAGCATCTCAGATTTGGTAACCACATTATGGGCAAAAGCCAGCAAACTGTTGCCATGTATCAGCTCAAGACTGTCACCGGGCTGGTATGCGTTGAAGCCAAACGTTTGCCCGTGCATAAAGCGCACACGCAGCTGGTTAGGCGCCGGTTTTTCTACGATACGCAGATGTACGCCATGCACATTAACAGCATCATCGTTTGCTGCCGAGAGATAACTGTTCTTAATTTCTATCTTCCCTCGGCAGCCCGAAAAGTGTAGTATATCGGCCCATGCCGTGCAGGTGCGGCCCGAGGTAGGGTCAGGCTTCACCACTAGCGCATCCATCGTCAGGTTTTGGCAAAACTGACTTACAATGCCCATGCCATGCATAAAATATATCCGTACATTTTTAAGCGAAATGTTTTTGCTTCGTTGTAGGAATATCCCAGTGCAATCGCGGGTAACGTCACGGGTTTGGTAAATGAATCCTGTCTTAAAGCCAGGGTCGGAAGCATAAAAAACCCGTAGCTTATTGTGCCCCAGATCCGCAAACCGGGCTTTATCGAACGAAAGGCCGGCGCGGGTTAAATATCCCGTGGCGGGATTAAACTCCTGCCAATACCATCCAACTTTGTTGCGCCAACCGTCGCCTTCCCAGGTAAGCACGCTATCGGCAATACTATATTTTGAGTCCTTGTTAACCTGAAGATCGGCATAACTGATGTTTTTGGCGATCACCTTAAATTCGGAAACGGTAGGTCTGTTATAGTCGTAACTGATACCCTCTAAACTTATATTTTCGCTGCTGTCGATGCAGGTTTCTATCATCTTCGCGTGAAGTATAAATTTTGCGCCGGAGGCATTCAGCATCACATTTTTTGATTTGCTTACATACAATGCTATGGCCTTTTGACCCTGGGGCACATCATTCGTATTAGAAATATTAAGTTTAGTACGATAGGCATCTGTGTCATATATATGGTACTGACCCGGGGCAAATATTACTTTAACCGGCTGTGCATTGTTACCCCTGGCAATCAGCGTCAGGGAGGTACGGAATACTCCGGGCGATAAAATGATCAGCCTGTCGCCAGAGTTAAAGACAAGCCGGTTTGCGGGTGTGAAGGTTTTCCATGGCTTGATTTTACTTTGCCCCTTGTTCTTGTCGTCACCATTTATCGGGTCAATAAAGTAGGCAGTATTTCCGGGCGATAATTGTCGGCTTTCAGCTGTAGGATACACGATGTTACGTGATATAGCCGGATTGATGGCCATTAAACATTTAAGTGCAGAAAGTGCGAAGATTATTCTTTTGAGTTGCATATAGCTTGAAAGATAATTTTAAATGATGCCCCCTGGAAGCGCAAGTTATATAGTCTGCATTAAATTCTATTATGGCTAAACAGCAAGCTGTTGTATGATTTTAGCGCATTTGCTCACAAGTGGGTAAAACAGCGAAAGGCATCTTTTCATGACCTTTGTTTATGGCAGCCAGCTGGGTCTTATCCTAAAATACATAAAAAAGAGGCTGACCTCTGCCTGGTGTGAATTGAAACAAACGTTTGCGCACGATTTTAATCCCGTTCTGCATGCAGTTTGCTCCTAAAGAACGGGGGGGCTATTGATGTAAAGGGACCGTTAAACTAAATGACGGCCGGAGCACTCCATAAGGAGGAAAATACACCCATAGTTTACTATTTAGGGTGACAACGCAATTCTGCGTTTTATCATTTTAAAAAGGCAACCTGACGAACGCTTCGGGCCTTTAGAAGTCATTTCAATCTTTATTTATAAGATCGTGGCATGGCCCTTGCCGCCTGGGACATATTCATAAAGATTTCTCAAAACCAGCCAGGTAAAGAAACTTACGCAAACGTTTGTGCAAAGAAAAGATTACAGCCTCGCTCTCTTTTGCCCTAATTTCATTTTTCTTAGCGAACCAATAATAGAATATTGTTTGGACAATGTGGCAAAATGAGCATTTAGAAAATGAAAGATCACTCCTGGAGCAAATATCTGCGGGTGATCAAAAATCATTTGCTGTTATTTTCGATCATTATTCAAAAATGATCTATCCCTTTGCCTTGAAGCTCACCCGTTCCCAGGACCTGGCAGAAGAAATATTGCAGGAAGTCTTTTTGAAGATATGGGTACATCGCAGCAACCTGCCAGAAATCGAAAATTTTGGCGCTTACCTGAATCGTATTACAAGGAACCATTGTTATAACGTCATTAGGCGATTGGCTCACGAAGCGCTGGTATCCTCTGAATTGGCCAATGTGATGACAGAAGAAGTGTATAGCACAGAGGACGATATCATCGGCAGAGATTTGCAACAATCATTAAATAACGCGATAAACCAACTTACGCCCCAACAACGGCTTGTTTATACTATGTGCCACCAGGATGGATTGAAATATGAAGAGGTTGCCGATAGGTTAAATCTATCGCGTTCCACCGTCCATACGCATATGAAACTCGCGCTAAGACTTATCAGAAAGTATTTAATCCAGATCAATATCCTCCTTTTCTTAATTTATTCCATTATTAAATAACGACGATAATTTTCTCGTATTAATTTTCCATTACGGATTTTTAAAAAAAAATTAATTCCAACTCACCCTTATTTATTCGTTGCGTGTCAGTGATAATAAAGAACCAATAATTCCTTTATTATCATGACTGACAAACAGCTTGTTCAATTATTTGACCGGTATATGAAAGGGGCGTCTTCTGAAGAGGAGACCCACGGGCTTTTTGAGTACGTCAACAACCCGCTCAACGCCCGCCAGGTTACCGAAGTTCTCGGCGAAAGACTGGATACCGAGGAGGGGGAAGAAGTATTATCCGCCGACAGGCGACAGCATATCCTTGACCAGATTTTTGAGCAGGAAGCACCGGCAAAGCGAACCATTATATGGCAGTTAACCTGGCTAAAATTGGCTGCTGCTGTTTTGCTGTTTGCATTGCCGGCAATTTACTTTTTGAGCCGCAATAAGCCTGAGAAAAGCCCGACAGTGGTTAAAAACAATATCCAACGGAAGGACGTGCGACCAGGTGGCGACAAAGCTACGTTAACACTTAGTGATGGTTCACAGATCATCCTGAACGGCGCAAAAAATGGTATGATTGCCAGGCAAGGGAACGCAAATATAGTGAAGCTCGCTGATGGCCGGGTTGCTTACGATAAATCAATAACCGGTACGGTAACCACGGAGTACAATACGATGACAACTCCCCGGGGCGGCAAATATGACCTTATCCTGGCTGACGGTACCAAAGTGTGGCTAAACGCGTCGTCGTCCATTACTTATCCCACTGCTTTCACCGGGAAAGAACGCCGGGTTACCATTACCGGGGAGGCTTATTTTGAAGTGGCGAAGAATAAAGGAATGCCTTTTAAAGTCAATGTGAATGGCCGGGAAGAGGTACAGGTTTTGGGCACCCATTTTAATATAATGGCCTACAATGACGAGCCTGCCATTAAAACAACTTTATTAGAAGGTTCAGTAAAAATTGAAAAAGATAATGTCACCGGCGTTTTGAAGCCGGGACAGCAAGCCCGGCTTGCTCCTAATGGCCAGCTGTCTGTTATAGATGATGCCGACGTGGATCAGGCGGTGGCTTGGAAAAATGGACAAACCTTATTTATTAATGAAGATATTAAGTCAATCATGCGGCAGGTTTCCCGTTGGTACAATATCGACGTCGAATACCGGGGAGAGATGCCAGCGAGGGTGTTCACCGGTGGCATTTCAAGGGAGTCTAACTTATCGACGGTCCTAAAAGTGCTTGAATTGAGTAAGATACATTTTACGATAGCGGATTCAAAAATAATCGTAAGCCCCTAAGCGCCACTAATCAACTCAACTAATAATTTAAACTAAAAAATTTATGAAGAAAGAAATCACGTAACCCAACAAACCGGGTCTACTGAAAAAAATCCGGCAGTGCTACCAACACCGCCGGAGAACATTCGGTTAACCCTTCCCGACTATAAGCGGGATAAATCAAGTTTAAGATCACTAAATCCAGTTAACCTAACTTTCAAAAGTATGAATTTTTATACTCGTTTTAAACCCGCGGTTAAAAAGCGCGGGCGATTCAATAAAATTTGCCTGGTTATGAAATTTGTAGTTCTTTTTATGACAATCGCTTGCTTACAAGCGTCAGCTACAGGATATGCACAACAAGTAACCCTCTCTGAGAAAAATGTTTCTTTAAAAAAGGTTTTTAGTATTATACAAAAACAAACCAAATACATTGTTTGGTATGAAAACAAAGTGTTGGAGGGTACTCACAATATTGACCTTACATTGGACAAAGTCCCATTACAGCAGGCGCTTGAACAGTGTTTTAAAGATCAACCCATTACCTACACTATAGTTGATAAAACTATTGTCGTACAAAAAAAGAGTACTCAACTGCCTGTAACACCACCTACAAACGTGGTTATTAAGGGGCAGGTAACCGACGAGAAGGGGCTGCCGCTACCTGGTGTTACTGTAAAGGTAAAAGGATCAAACAACGCTACAGTTTCCGTCTCAGATGGTAGCTTTTCCATAACAGTTCCGGATAAAAACGCCGTGCTGGTTTTTTCATTTGTTGGCTACGCGACACAGGAGATGACTGTAGATGGACGCTCCTCTATTACCGTTACAATGAAAATAGCCAACTCGGCATTAAATGACGTTGTCGTTATCGGCTATGGATCGGTGCAAAAAAGGAATGTTACCGGCGCAATATCCTCGGTAAAGAGCGCCGACCTGGAGGTATCCACTTCTTCAAACTTCGCCCAGGCACTGCAGGGAAAAGCATCAGGAGTTGAGGTAGTGCAAGGCACAGGGCAACCCGGAGCAAGTGTTTCTATCCAGTTACGAACTAACCCATCTTTTGCCAGTGCCGGTGTTCTGTATGTGATAGACGGTGTTCCGGTTAATGATTATGCTTCCACACCTGGTACACCTGGCGAAAATATAGGTGGTACAGATCAGAGCCCGCTCAACTTTATCAATCCGAATGATATAGCGTCTATTGAGTTTTTGAAGGATGCATCTTCAAGCGCTATATACGGCGCAAGAGCCGGTGCTGGTGTGGTACTTATCACTACCAAAAGAGGTAAAAACGGGAAACCACAAGTAGACTATTCAGGCAGCTATGCCACACAGTCGGTATCAAAGATGTTTTCAACGCTGGACACAAAAACCTATATGGAGCAAGTTAACCTGGCTATTCAGGAAAAGTGGCTCAGGGCAAATGGTATAGCTCCATTTGGAAATACCGACCCTTCAACAGTTACGCCTGCGTCTCCACGTTACACCCAACAACAAATTGATACCGCTCATATTTATCAGACTGCACCCAGTGCAATACTACGTACAGGTTATACGCAGCAGCATAATATTGCGATCTCAGGGGGTAGTGACAAAACAAAGTATTATATATCAGGCAATTACTACGACCAGCAGGGCATAGTGATAAGTACCGATTATAAAAGGTGGAACGGGAGGGTTAACCTCGATCAAATAATTTCTGACAAGTTTAAAGTTGGTGTAAACATTATTACTTCTAACTCAACTTCAAATACAAATGGTACAGGGGGAAGATACGAAGCCTCCGGCATTCTTACGTCGGCCCTTTATTATCCAAGTAATTTGCCTTTGCAAAATGCGGACGGGACCTACCCCTTGAACCCATTATATACGGCTGTTCCTAATCCCTTGTCGTATACCACAGTAACCAATCAAGTATATAATACAAGATTGCTGACAAGTGCATTCGTTGATTGGAACATTATAAAAGATCTGACTGCAAAAGGAAATTTCAGTTATGACCAGTCGACAGCCAAAAGAGATGTTTATGAACCTACTACTTTTGCACCAGGCGCGGGAGTAAACGGTTTGGCAAGGGTAGCCAATAACGGTTCCAATACAAAATTATTGGAATATACTCTGAACTATGATCACCATTTTGGATCAAGACAAAGACTTAATGCCATTGCCGGGTATTCATATAACGTTACTAACGGTGATGGTGTATGGGCGCAAAATCAGAATTTTTCATCAGATGCCTTTTCATATTACAACCTTGGCGCAGGGCAAGGCACACCAGTTGTATCCTCCGGGAGCTATAAAAACACATGGGCCTCTTACTTTGCCCGCGCTATGTATGTGTTAGATAGTAAGTATACCCTCCAGGCTTCGATAAGAAGGGACGGCTCGGATAAGTTTGCTGCAAATAAAAAATGGGGGTACTTCCCATCGGTATCTGCAAGCTGGCTGCTTTCGGACGAAGATTTCTTTAAACCTGTTAAAGCTATTAACTATCTGAAATTACGTGCTTCTTACGGTGAAGTAGGAAATAGCAATATCGGGCAAAATGCCTTTGCAGCTTATGGTATTGTGGCAGGCCCGGTTTTTGGTACAAGTAACAGCGCCAGTACCGGTATTGCTTTAACACAGGCTGCTAACCCTAAACTTACGTGGGAAACTGATGCTGAAGTAAATTTGGGTGTTGATTACGGGTTGTTCAATAACAGGGTCACAGGTTCGGTTGACTATTTTGTCAGAACAATAAGGAACCTGCTGACCTATGTTCCGTTCCCTTCAGACTTTACCGTTGGCGGTGTTGAATCAAATGCCGGAACTACACGGGCAACAGGCTACGAATTAAGCCTGCAAACCAAAAATATAGTAACCTCACAAAAAGATGGGTTTACCTGGAGCACCAACTTTACATTTTCTCACTACCTGGCATACTGGACAAAACGTTCTCCGCAAGCGCTTGCCGTATTACCGGCGTATGTCGCTGCAACAGGAAAAAATGCTTTGTTTGATGGCGTTTACGGATATGTTTCCGATGGGTTATATAAAGGAGGAGCCGCACCTTCCCAGATGCCCGGCATGATGCCCGGGGGATTGATCATCAAAGATATCCATGGTTATGATTCAAACGGTAAGTTGACTGGCCCGGACGGAAACATAACATCAGCAGATCAGACATTGATCGGTAATACTGATCCTAAGTTTAATTTTGGTATTGGAAATACTTTTACCTATAAACACTTTGATCTGAGCATATATTTCTCGGGTATGGTAAAACACGCCTGGAGCCCGTACAGCCCAAATGCTTCTTCATCGTTTAATGTGGTGGGCGGACCGTCCAATTTGGCTACATTTGGCTGGAATACAATGCCTTACATTCTTGGTGAATGGAGCTCGTACAATACCAAAAGCAACGTCCCTGCCGGATTTGGAGATCCAAATAACAGTTATAACAATGCGCAATCTAACTCAACCTACTGGTGGATAAATGCAAGCTATTTGCGCTGCCGCGATATCACGTTAGGTTATAGATTCCCTCAAAATATTCTTGGCAGCCAGAAGGTAATTTCAGGATTGCGGGTTTATGTAGATGTTCAAAACGCATTTACGATAACCAAATATCCAGGGTTAGACCCGGAGCTAGATCAAGGCAACTTTTATCCTTTAACAAAAGGTGTGGTATTTGGAGTTAATGCAAGTTTCTAAGGATAAATTTCTTTAAAATTTTAAAAGATAAAATTATGAATAGGCAATATAAAATGATGAAGATATGGGTTCTTATAGGGCTGTTTTCTTCAGTAATATTTTCCTGCGAAAAAAAATTAGACCCTGTAATTTATGGATCACTCAACGACGCAAATTTTTTCAAAACCCCAGCTGATGCTACTGCTGCCGTTAACGCGATGTATGCCGGGCTGATGGAGGGTTGGAACTGGTCTGCGGGCTTCGGTTCAGGCCAGGGAAGCTGGACAGTACAATCAGACCAGACCACGGACCAGGGCCTATGTAACTGGGATGCTGGCGGTAGCTGGAAAGCTTTAAATGCGCTGGCGTTTACTCCCGACTTTGGGCCCTTAACCCAGCATTATTCTAACCTGATCCCATATATCTCTCAAATAACCCAAAACATCGCGAAAATACAGGGCATGAGTATTGATGCAGCTGATAAAACCCAAAAGATCTGGGAGCTGAAAGCGCTACGGGGCTTTTATATGCAGGTAATTTTCTTGTATTATGGGCCTGTACCCGTAAGGCTCGACCCGGCACAGGTAAACAATCTTAGTGCACCCACATTGCCCAGGCCGGGCCAGACCGAAATGGTGAATGATATTGTAAAAGATTTTACAGACGCTATTGCGGCTTTGCCGGATAAAATTACTTCCGGGTCAGATTACGGGCGTTTTTCAAAAGCGGCATGTTATACCAGCCTGATGAAGTTGTATATGCAATTAAAAGACTGGCCGAATGCGATCAAAGCAGGCGAAGCGGTGAAAGCGATGGGTTTTGCCTTAGATCCGGATTATGGCGACCTGTTCAGCTACAACAATAAGAATGGGAATACCGAAACTATCTTGCCGGTAGTTTGCTCGGCCAATCCCGGCAATAGTAATTTTGTGAATATATACAGGCCCCACTATTTACCTTCGGATTATTGGGACGATGGTTTAAGAGGTACTTCTGACGGCGGATTCGTCTACGAATGGGGAGGATACCGTATGCCATGGAAAACCTACGATAAATTTAATCCCAGTGACTACAGGCTAAAGTTTTTGCTCCAAAAATATCCAACATCTACAGATGGCGGGAAAACTATTGTTTACAAAGATGCACGGGCCAATGGCGATATTGGGGCCGTTATGGTAAAATATGGCCCTGATCCTACCAAAGGAAATGCACAAAACAGCGGTGTAAATTACGTGGCCATGCGTTATGCCGATGTTGAGTTGCTTTTAGCTGAAGCCCTTAACGAACAGAATGGCGGCCCTACGGCCGAAGCATTGACATTGTTAAATGACGTACACGTTACTCATGGTAAATTACCTGCGATAGCCGGCGGCTTGAACCAGGCTGATTTCAGGACTGCTGTTCAAAACGAGCGCCTGTTTGAATTGTGGGCAGAAGGACAACGCAGGGATGACCTGATAAGGTGGGGACAGTACATTCAAAGAGCTAAGAACGACGGCCACACCAATGTGGACGATCACCTGATCCTATATCCGCTGCCAAGAAGCGTTGTTAACCAAAGCAAAGGCGTAATCGCGCAAAATCCTGGCTATAATTGATTTTGAAAGCATTTAACCTGGTATTGAAAATAAAGCACAGCCTTGAAATAAGGTTTAGTTGGTGAGTAAGCCGGGAGACTAATTGTCCCCGGCATTACTTTGGCCACCAATTCGATATTCGTAAACTTTTTATGCTATCTATAAAACAATTTATTTCCAAATTATGGCTGATACTAAGTATCGGCATTTTGCATATCACCGTAAGCGTAGCTCAAACCCCTCCTAAAAGCTTCGGCCTGAGCTGCCTGGGAACAAGAAGCTGGATAAGGCTCACCTGGAAGGCAGGTAAGACCGATTCGATCAGCAAGTATAAAATTTATTGGTCACTTCAGGCCAAGAAACCGGCGCAAGCGGGAGCAATCGTGCCGGCATCAGTAAACCGGTACTACATTACACCGGTGCAGCCGAAAAGAAACTACCATATCTGGATTGAAACAGATAATGGAAAGAAGAGAAGGAAATCTATAACTACAACAGCCTATACAAGCACCTCATGGAAAATTGATACTGCCGAATTAAATAATCTGTCAATACCGAGCTCTGCCGCAGTTCCGCCGGGAATGAAGCTTTTCTGGCAGGATGAATTTAATGATGCGCTATTGAATCGGAATAAGTGGTCCACCAATTATTATTCAACGATAGATTTTCTTTATAAAACGAATTTATCCGCTCTTAATCAAGATACCTTACCTCAGCCGGGAATCAATATGACCGGCAGTTCAATCAAGTTAATTGTAAATGATAGTATCCCTAAAACTTATTACTCTGGACAACGAAAGATTTCCTCTATTCAGACCTACGACTGGCATACCCACGAAAGCTACCTTGATAACAGGCACGGTGGATATTTTGAAGTAAGGGTGAGGCGAAACAACACGCCGGGAAACACTTCGGGACTTAATGCTGCCTACTGGTTTGATTCGCCGGGGCCGGATCTGAAATACTACCTGGAAAAAGGTCAATCGCTCGACGGAGTAAACGGAGTCAGGCCGCACGGTCAGGCTTTTGAAATCGATGTTTTCGAACAGGACGATGATGCTGCTGGTTCGACATTTACCCCTTTTACCATTCATGGTAAAGTGGCTGAAGGCGGTGTTTTTAAAGGAAATTTGACGACTTTTAACGCCCCTTTAATCAACCAGGCGGATTGGGTAACTCACGGGCTGTTGTGGACACCAAACGGGATAAAGTATTATGTTAACGGAGTGCTGCAAAAAGAATGGACCGACACCGCGAATAATATGGCCCCTAATCATATGATGAATGTGTTGATTGGGAACTATTATAAACAAACAAAGGCGGCGAATAGTAATGCCGTGCTGGAGGTGGATTATATCCGGGGTTATCAGTGGCCAATTACCAAAAAAAATGAACTCCCTAACGCCGGTTTTGAATACGGGGCAACTGAACCTTGGGCGGGAACTGGCAATATAGTTTCTGAGGCCAAAAGAAGCGGAAAGGCTGGGTTATTACTTTTGCCCGCGCAGAAGATGAGTCAATACGTTTATCTTGATAACAATAAACATTACTTGTTGAAATACTGGGCGCGGGGTAAAGGAGTATTAAAAACCCAAGTTCAAAATATTACCCAGGTTACCGGCTTAGCTGAAAATAACGTAGACCAATCCCTTGTTTTATCCGCCAGATTCTCATGCCACGCATTGCATTTTACCACCAATAAGGAATATAAAGATCATATGAAAATAGTAGAAATAACCTTCATTAATACCGGGAAATCTGCAGCAGCCTTAGATGATTTAGCGTTGACAAAAGTGAAATAACAAAGTCTGTTTCTTCATCATTCCCCAATAAATACAATTCTATGTTCAATCAAATACTTTCACAATTCGGGCTCGATGTTGATCTGTACCAAATCAAACAGTTTGGATCAGGCCTGGTCAACTTTACGTGGAAAATAAGCGGCGAAAGCAATTATATACTTCAGAAAATCAATACTGATGTTTTCCGTCAGCCTGAGGCCATCGCCAGTAATCTACAGTTATTGGAGGGTTATCTAAAATATTACCAGCCAGACTATTTATTTGTCGCGCCTATTCCAACGCTTAGCGGCTCATACCTTGTAAAAAACGAAGAGAGTTATTTCAGGCTTTTTCCCTTTGTGAAAAATTCGGTGACTATCAATGAAGTTAAATTCCATAAGCAGGCATATGAGGCCGCCCGGCAGTTTGGAAAATTTACATTTTTATTAAAGGATTTTGATCCTAATAAGTTAAAGTATACTTTACCCAATTTTCACGATCTGGGTTTACGATTTGAGCAGTTTCGGCTGGCATGTGAGCTGGCTGAACAAGCCCGATTGACAGAAGCAAGCGATTTGGTAGAGATTATTAACCAGCATGGTTATATCACCGATGTTTACCAACAGGTCATCAAAAGCGGGGAACTGCCGCTCCGTATCGTTCATCATGATACCAAGATCAATAATGTGTTGTTCAATAAAGCCGGCAGCGGACTATGCCTGGTTGATCTGGACACCGTGATGCCTGGTTATTTTATAAGTGACGTTGGTGATATGATGCGTACCTACCTTTCTTCGGCAAACGAGGAAGAAACCGATCTGAGCAAAATAAAAGTTGATGAAAAATGCTTTTACGCCATTTACGATGGCTATATGTCGGCAATGGGCGAAGAACTGACTCCGGCCGAAAAGAAATATTTTGTTTATTCGGGCAAATATATGATATATATGCAGGCAATGCGTTTTCTGACTGACTATTTGAATGGGGATACCTATTACCTTACTGTGTATGAAAAACAAAACCTAAATAGGGCAAGGAATCAACTAACCCTGCTGAATGAACTAATTAAGTTGGAAGACAATATTCGATTATATGACGCGGCGGGCATTGCGATCGGATAATTTGAAGGCAAAACAAACTAAATCCAGGAGGATAAATTTATATATGATCAAAACATCAATATTAACTAAAGAAAGAATGGCCTTGTTGCTTTTGGCCATAAGCGTTTCATCGGTTGCTTATGCACAAAAAGCAAACAATTATGTATCAATTAGCGCAAATGAAACGGAGCAAAATATTGTCGATAAAGCGGCTCATATTACACCCTCGCCAAGGCAGCTGCGCTGGCAGGAGTTGGAGCTTACTGCTTTTTTTCATTTCGGCATCAACACATTTACTGGTAACGAATGGGGCAACGGTAAAGAGGACCCGCAATTATTTAATCCCGTCAACCTGGATGCCCGGCAATGGGTACGAAGCGTTAAAGAGGCAGGCATTAAACAAGTGATCCTTACGGCTAAGCACCATGATGGTTTTTGCTTGTGGCCAAGCAAATATACTAAACACTCTGTAAAAAATAGCCTCTGGAAAAATGGGAAGGGCGACGTTGTTAAAGAAGTAGCGGAAGCCTGTAAAGAATATAACATTGGTTTCGGGGTTTATTTATCACCATGGGACCGTAATTCGCCTCTTTATGGAAGCGGTGCCGCCTATAATGAATACTTTGTGAACCAACTTACCGAGTTGCTCACCCAATACGGGCGGATTGACGAGGTGTGGTTTGACGGCGCAAATGGCGAGGGCCCCAACGGTAAAAAACAGGAATATGACTTTGACAGATGGTACAAGCTGATCAGAAAGCTACAGCCATCGGCGGTGATTGCGATCATGGGTCCTGATGTGCGCTGGGTGGGGACAGAAACCGGCTATGGCAGGGAAACAGAGTGGAGCGTTGTGCCCGCTAACAACCTGGACCAGCTGGCTGTGGGCGCTAAGTCGCAGCATGATATCGTTTTCAAACCTAAGGGCGATATGACCGGCGACGATTTAGGTAGCCGCGATAAGATAAAGCATGCACGCGGATTGGTATGGTATCCGGCTGAAGCAGATGTGTCGATCAGACCAGGATGGTTTTATCATTCTTCGGAAGACGGTAAGGTAAAATCTCCTCAAAAGCTGATGGATATTTATTACAATTCGGTTGGAAAGAATTGCGTATTGCTTCTGAATATTCCGCCGGATAAGAATGGGCTGATTAACGAAAACGACGTTAAAGCATTGCGGGGCTTGAAACAGCTTCGGGACGAAACATTCGGCACCAATTTGTTGCAGGATGCCACCGCTGAGTGTACCAATGGCGTTCATTTGAAAAATCTGTTTGATACGGATTACAACAGCTATTTTACAACACGTGCCAAAGATACGTCGGCATTAATTACAATGGATTTAAAACAGGCAAAAACCTTTGACGTATTACTATTGCAAGAAAATATACAACTGGGTCAGCACGTCGAAAAATTCCGTCTCGAATATTTGAACGGGAATGAATGGAAAACAGCGGCGGAGGGTACAACCATCGGCTATAAGCGATTGCTGCGTTTCCCAGCTATAACGGCCAGCAAAGTACGGCTTCGGATTGAATCTGCACGATCGAACCCGGCCATTTCAACAATGGGACTATATAAACAACCCGTGGGGCAGAATCAGCAATAACCATATGAAAAGATTTTTTTTTATTGCCTCACTAATTTTGTTCCCCGGTTTACTATTAGCCCAGTCGTCAACTGACTCGAAAGATGGCCGTAAGCTGGTTTGGTCGGATGAGTTTAACTATAGCGGGCTTCCTGATAGTACTAAATGGAGTTATGAGGAAGGTTTTGAGCGCAATCATGAACCCCAATATTATACGAAAAGGCGACTGGAGAACGGCCGTGTCGAGAATGGGTGCCTTGTTATTGAAACACGAAAAGAGGAATATCGGAATAAGGCTTATCAACAAGATTCAACCAATTGGAAGAAAAAAGAACAATTTGCACACTATACCTCGGCTTCTATCAACACAAAAGGGAAAAAGTCATGGAAATATGGCCGTATAGAAATGCGGGCGAAGGTACCCGGTGGCCTGGGTATCTGGCCGGCATTCTGGATGCTGGGCTATGACGGCGGGACAGCTAAGTGGCCCGGTTGCGGTGAAATCGACATTATGGAATTTTTGGGCCGTGACCCTGCAAAAATTTATGGGACTGTGCATTACATGGATACAACTAACAAGTTTCGTGATGTAGGAAAAGCACCTTTAGTAGGCGACCCCGCAGACGGTTTTCATATTTATGCCGTCGAATGGGATGAGAACGCCGTATCGTTTTACTACGATAGCCTGAAATATTTCGTGTTTACGTATGATCGGCCCGAAGGCAAACCGGGCAAGGTTTTTCAAAAGGACTTTTATCTATTGGTCAATATGGCCCTGGGGCATGAGGGTTCCTGGGCAGGGCCGGTTGATGACAAAATTTTGCCCTGTAAATACTATGTTGATTATATACGGGTATATCAATAACAGACAAGTAAATACAAGGTATTTTTTAGAAAAGAGTAAATAACCACATTATAACACTATATGAAACAATTCCTTCACGTTATCATTTTCCTTGCGTTGTCAACTGGTGCAGCATTTGGCCAGACAACGGATGATTTAACCATTGTTCCCAAACCTGCTTCGATAGAAAAAGGCACTGGGCAATTTATCATTACAAAACAGACTAACATTGTTGCAAAAGGGGCTGAGGCGAAACAAGTAGCTGATGTATTCAATAAATTTTTTTATAAAAAGTACGGGTTCGCTCTGAAAATTAGCAGCAGCAGTCAATCCGCCGGCGACCCAATCGTACTTAGCGTCGAACCGGCCGCCGGCCATCAGACCGAGGTATATAAGCTTAAAACTACTGGACACGTTGTAACTATTGCGGGGCAGCGTAAGGGTGTTTTTTATGGCGCTCAATCCCTTTTACAAATAATTCATGAGGAAGGTGGCCGGTTGACTGTGCCGGCAGTAACCATAGACGACCAACCGAATTTTGCTTACCGGGGGCTGATGCTTGATGTTGGCAGGCATTTTTTCGAGGTAGCTGAAATTAAAAAGATCCTCGACGTTATGGCTGCGCTCAAATTAAACAGGTTCCATTGGCATTTGACAGACGACCAGGGATGGCGCTTAGAAATAAAGAAATACCCAAAGCTTACTTCAATTAGCGCCTGGCGCGATTCAACCATTATAGGTGGATACGGCGATTATAAGCCATTTATTTATGACGGAAAAAGAAGCGGTGGATTTTATACCCAGGAGCAAGCCCGCGAGGTGGTAAAGTACGCTGCAGAGAGAAATATTGAGGTGATCCCTGAGATCGAAATGCCAGGTCATTGTACGGCAGTGCTGGCGGCGTACCCGGAACTAGGCAACGATACAGGGGCTTACCATGTGCCCGGTTACTGGGGCGTGCACCATACCATTTACAATCCGGGCGAGCCAACGTTTAAATTTTTAGAAGATGTGCTGACGGAAGTGATGGCCATATTTCCGAGTAAATATATCCATGTCGGTGGAGACGAGGTTCCTAAAGACGAATGGAAAACATCTGCATTGGCGCAACAGATCATTAAAGATAACCACCTTAAAGATGAGCAGGAATTGCAAAGCTGGTTTATCGATCGCATCGAAAAGTTCTTGAATAAAAACGGGAGAAGTCTGATCGGCTGGGACGAGATACTGGAAGGCGGATTAAGCCAAAATGCCACGGTAATGAGCTGGCGGGGCGAACAGGGTGGAATTTCGGCAGCGCAACAGGGGCATAACGTCATCATGTCGCCGGGTAGTCACATGTACGTTGATCATGCGCAGGCCAAAGACGCTCAGACCGAACCTCTATCTATTGGTGGTTTTTTACCATTGGACGTAGTTTATAGTTATAATCCGCTTCCCGCTGTTTTGACCGACGAACAGAAAAAATTTGTGTTGGGTGTGCAGGCGAACATGTGGACTGAGTATGTAGCCACTGATAATAAATTGGAGTATATGCTGTTTCCAAGAGTTGCTGCCTTATCTGAAGTTGGCTGGACAAAACCGGAAAATAAGGACTATCAGGCATTCTCTACTAAGCGACTGCCAGTGTTTTTAAGAAATATAGAAAAAGCAGACATCAATTACCGGATTCCGGAAGCAACGGTCGTGATTGAAAAAAACCAACAGGCCGGAGGAGCAAAGATCACTATTACGCCTTTTATTGCGGATAGCAAAGTATATTATACCATTGATGGTCACAAAGCCGATAATACTGCAAACTTATACACTGGCCCGATAGTCACGCCGGACACTCACGGCAGACCGCTGACACTAAGGTATGTTATTATTACTCCGGGAAATCGAATGAGTAATCAGTTTAGTGCCGATATTAAATAACCAGCACTATTACTATGTGATTAGTACTAAATCAATGAAAAGAAGAGATATTATAAAAAAGACAGGTATGCTGGCTGCGGCCGGTTTTCTGACAGTGAATAAGAACAATTCTTTCGCAGCAGACATTGAACCAAAGGTCCGGCCAATATTGAGGGTAGCCCATATTACCGATGTCCACATACGGCCAGACCTTGACGCTCCTGAGCGGTTTAAAAAATGCCTGGAAGAAGTTAAAAAACAAAAAATAGATTTTTTTCTGAACGGGGGCGACTCCATTTACGATGCATCTTATGATAACGTAAAGCGTGAGAGAGTATTGGAACAATGGGCTATCTGGGACGATTGTATCCGTTCAATTAAGGACTACGAGCTGCACAGTTGTATTGGCAATCATGATATCTGGTGGGCATCACCGGATAAATCAGATGAACTGTACGGGAAAAATTATGTCGTGAAGCGTTTAGGGATGCCTAACCGGTATTATAGTTTTGCTAAATCGGGCTGGTATTTTATCATCCTTGACGGTAATAACCCATCCATAACACTTGATGACGAGCAATACAGCTGGTTAAAAAACGAACTGGAGAACCTTCCTAAAGGCACTCCGGTTTTGCTGATGTCCCACTATCCGATTTTAGGTGTAACCCCATTTTGGGAAGGCGGCATGCATTCCGATTACAAAAAGCTAAAAACCTTATTCTATGAACATCGCGATAAAGTAAAGGTATGCTTAAGCGGGCACAATCATTTGTTGGATTCAGCTGCTTACAATGGCACCCAATATTTTTGCAATGGAGCAATGAGCGGTTTTTGGTGGGAGAAGGGTGATGCTAAATCAGCGGGGCAATGCTACTATGAAGAAACCCCTCCGGGCTATGCGATATTAGAGCTTTACGCCGATGGTAGCCTGACTAACCAATATATACCACACTCCTTTTAGTTAACGATATGGGAGCGTTAAGTTGGTAAACCATTTGGTTATCAAATTGATGCGGAGTTAATAGTCAATCGTTTTTAGTTTATCCTGAAACCCAGCAGAGAATCAAGCGTGTAGAAACAAAAGGCCATCGAAAGATGGCCTTTTGTCTGCGGTATCCCATGGAGTCTTCGGAACCCCTTTTGCAGATCTGAACCTTTGGATCCCAATCATTGGTAGCAATTTAAATCAAAATGCTAGTTTATTCGTCTTTTTATAGCGTTTTGATGGGTTTATTTTCTTTTTTATTCAGATAATACAGCATTTTAACTTGATTTAATCGAAAAATGGCGTCTATTTCTGATTTTTGAATAGAATTTTACTAAATATTTGATATGCTGTCGTAAATATTAAAGAAATAATGATGTTTTGTTTAATAATTGGAGTAATTAATTTAAAAATTGATGAAATTTTATTGTTTTAGACTAAAAACTCATGAAAATAACGAAAAAAGCATAAAATATTTACCTATTTAAAATGAAAAATATCACAATTTGTTAAGTTTTTATTAAAAAACTGTGACATAAATTAAAATATTGGAATTTTTTCGTTTAAAAACATCGTCTGCTTTTTAAATTTATTAAAAAAGTCGCCCTTCTTGTATCAAAAATTTTACAATCATATCTTGGGAGGATATTAACTGACTTATTAATTAAAAAGTATGAAAAAAAAATTACAGAACAGTTTTTTTTCCCTTATGCTGTTATTGATGGGTAATTATGCCCTTGGACAAAACCTCACCATAACTGGTGCGGTTACAGCAAAAGATGATGGTATGCCGATTCCGGGCGCAACGGTAAGAATAAAAGGAACTAACACAGGGACCCAAACCGATGCACTTGGAAAATTCACTTTATCCGTCAAGCCTGGGACAAGTCTGGTGGTGAGTTTTATTGGCTTTCAACCACTAACGGTTACACCAAATAGCCAGGTTGTTAATGTTGTACTTTCACCTTCGAGTAGCCAGCTTGGCGAGGTGGTCGTAACAGGTTCTGGTGTGGCCACAAGCAAAGCCAAATTAGGCATATCGGTTGAATCGGTCTCAGGCAAAAATCTGTCATCTTCACCGCAGGCATCGATTGATCAGGGGTTAATAGGGCAAATCCCGGGCGCGCAGATATCCTCTGTTGACGGAACGCCAGGCGCAAAAACCAACATTGTTCTAAGGGGTATTAACACCGTACAGGGATCAACTTCGCCTATGTTGTTGATAGATGGTGTTGAATCGCGTACGACCGACATTAGCCAGATTGATCCAGCCACCGTCGATCACGTCGAAATTGTTCAGGGCGCGGCGGCCTCAACCATTTATGGCGCACAGGGTGCCAATGGTGTTATCCAGGTGTTTACAAAAAAAGGCAAGCTGGGTAAAGCCCGCATCGATATACTATCGAGTGTAAGCGGAGCCGACATCATCAACAATGGCAGTGTCCACCAAGCGAAATTAAGCAGCTTTAAAGTAAACCCGCAGGGTGAGTTTGTTGACGGCAACGGGAACGTGATTACAAGAGATCAGGACGGCAGGTACCAGGGCTTAAAGTGGGCTTATGGATCAGACGCCAACAGCCCCACGGCGATGTCAAACCCCTTGAATATTGCACACCCGCAATATGGTACAAACTTAAAGTATTATGACCACCTGGCCCAGCTGTTCAAAACAGCTTATACCACCAACAACAGTGTTGCTATTTCCGGCGCTAATGACAAGTCGGACTATAATTTAACCTTGTCAAATAACCATCAGCAAAGTAATATCAAAACTAATGGCTATAATGACAGAACTAATCTGTCTGCTAATATTGGAGCGGAACTATTTAAAGGATTTACCATCCGCTCGATCACGCAGTTGGTTTATACTAAAAATACGTTAAATCCTGCATTTGGTATAGGTAACACCGGGGGGATTTTTGATGCATTGAACTCCGAACCGTATTATGATTTTTATCAAAGGAATGCTGATGGCAATTATCCATTATCATTAAATTCAGGTACGGTAAGTGTTAACGGCAGTAACCCATTCTATTTTACGCAATTTGGGAGCCAGGTAACCAACAAAGAGAACATCCTGCAAAACTTACAAGCCGACTATAAGATCAACAAATTTGTTTCCTTAAATGCCAAATACGGGATAAACTGGCAGCATACGGAGCAAAATGTGATCTACAAAAACCAGTCAGCAACTTTAACAGCTCAGGATCTGGGTTCGTATTTCGGAAACTATGCTCCTGATGCAACCGGTGAGCTTGACAAAAATACAAGCACTACTACTTTTCAGAACTTTAACGCTTCGGCAATAATAAAAACAGATTTCGATAAGGATTTTCACTGGAATATACCAATCACTACAAATACCCTTGTTGGCTATGATTACAGGAAGAACGTGGATAAGCAGTTTAACACGTATGGTTTGGGCTTGCCAACTTATGAAATCTATAACTTTAATCAAACTTCAACACAGGCGGTGTCTTATGATTATACCACACCGTTTATCACTTACGGCTTTTACGTCAATCAAAAAATTGACTACGGAGATTATGCCGGCATAATAGGTGGTTTCCGAAGCGACTGGTCCTCCGCATTCGGCGGTGGTTCAAAGCCATTTACTTTTCCTGATGTGAATGGTTATATCCGTCCTTCTTCATTCAACTTCTGGAAGAATTCAGGTATAGGCAATGAAATAACCGAATTTAAAATCCGTGGTGGTTTTGGTGAAGCCGGTATTCAACCAATGCCGTTTGACCGCTACCCTACGTTAAATGCACAGAATTTGGGTACATCACTGACATTCAATTTACCTACATCGCTGGCCAATTCTAATTTGAAGGTTGAAGTTTCAAAGGAGTTTGAAATAGGTACCGACATAACGTTGAAAGGAGCCGCCGGCAACTGGTTCAGCGATATTAACATCAGCGGCACTTACTGGAACCGTAAATCGGGCAATGTCATCTATAATGTCAGCGTTGCACCATCAACAGGTGGCTCGTCAATTAAGACCAATGCTATCGGTCTTGCCTCGCATGGCATCCAGGCGTCTGTAAATTTCGGTATTTATAAAAACAAAGATTTTAACTGGAACTTCATTACTAATTTCAGCACCCAAACAAGTAAAATCACAAGTATAGATGGGCCGCCTATCATTTTAACCTCCGCTGCGGGCAGTACACAGGAGTCATTATTTGCCGGTGAGAAAATAGGCCAGATCTATGGATTTAAGGCGCTTACCAGTATATCTGAAAAAAATGCGGAAGGCCAGTATTTTATTGATCCGGCAACAGCCGGCCAATACAGCATTGTTAATGGCAGAGTGGTAAATACCGCTACCAAAGCGATTCAGTTCTCAAATGAGGTTTCACCGATTGGTGATCCTAATCCGAAATTCAATGCCTCATTTATTAATAACTTCAGCTATAAGTCACTGGTATTTGGCTTTCAGTTTGACTGGGTGTATGGCAGCCATCTGTATAATCAAACCAAAGAGTGGATGTACAGGGATGGCATAAGTGGTGATTATGACAAGGCAGTTAATATAGGCGGTACCTCCGGAGCTTACACTGCTTATTACCGAAGCGCTTATGCAGATATCATTGGTGCAAGAAACGGGGCCAGGGACGGGACCAAGGATTATTTCTATGAAGGCTCATCCTTTTTACGCCTGCGGTCCATTAATCTCGGTTACGACTTTTCAAAATTACTAGGCAGCAAAATCTTCAGAAGAGCGATAGTAACCTTTACCGGGCGCAACATCCTGACCTTTACCAAGTACACCGGTTTTGATCCTGAAATTAGTACAGGTTCGTCGAACTCACCGTTTGACAGAGGTGTTGACAATTCTTCATCGCCAAACCTGAAGTCGTATACGATTGGTTTAAATCTTGGATTTTAACTTCTATAACTGAAAAGAAATGAAAAAAAATAAATATATCATATCATCGATGATCATGACTGCCGTGGTCTTGTCATCATGCAAAAAAGAATTAAACGTAGAGAACCCTAACTCACCCACATTGGTACAGGCCCAAACAGAGTCGGGTTTAACATCACTCGCGCAGGGTAGTATCTATACAAATGGCTTTTCGAACGGTGATGGCTGGTTAGGCGATAGCTTTTTTTCACTTTGTTATGGCTATCATGAATTACTTGCAGATGATGTCGCAGCCCAGGCAGCAAACCAGAATGTTAACCTGGTTAACGTTCCGGATTATGTAATTCTTGACGATGCCTCCAGAATTACGAATACTCAGCCACAGAAAGGCAATTTAAGGCTCAATAATTCGCGCGACAAGCAGGGAACCAATATGTTTTATTACGAATGGCAAAACATGTATGCCCTGAACAACGCCGCAAACCAAATTCTGGCCATCGTGCCTAACATTAAATTCTCCGGCGATGCAGCAACTAAACAGGCGACATTTAAAGCCTGGGCATACTGGTGGAAGGGATATGCATATGCCCGATTAGGCTCGGTTTACTATGCAGGTATTATCAACGACGGCGTTAGTGCAACTAATAATAATTACGTTAATAGTGCTGCATTAATAGCCGAATCAAATAAAAACCTGGCCGCGGCGAGTTCTTTGTTAAGTTCAATTGGAAGCGTTAGTACTTATACTACAGTTATGACGGGTTTGATACCTACATTTTTCCAGGTAGGTGACGGGCAGGTACCAACGCCCACTATGTTTATTCACAGTATCAATTCATTAATGGCGCGTAACCTGTTGGCAAATACAAAAGCCACTGACATGACCAATGCTAACTGGCAAACTATTATAACACTGACCACCAATGGTATCCAGCCGACTGATTACGTATTCTCCGGACACAGTACATCGAATAACTATGTATTTTCACCTGGTGGCGGTTCTGTAGCCGCCAATACAGCCGGCGATCCTACAGCTACCTCCTTCACCATCAGCGAAAGATTGGTTCAGGATATTAAATCCGGCGATAAGCGTATGCAAAAAAACTTTCTGCAGGTTACCCCCTTTCTGAACCAGGTAGGCGGCTTTACTTTTGGAACACGTTGGGAGTTGCTTAATGCGGAACTTAATCCTGTCGCAAATAATAATGCCTACCAAATTGCCGATAAAACCCCCGGTAACCAGGAAGTTTATATAGGACCGAGTTACGAAGAGAATGCATTGATGATGGCCGAAGCATTGATATATACCGGGAAGATTGATCAAGGTCTTGCTTTTGTTGATGCTGCTAGAGCTCACCAGGGCGCAGGTTTGGCGGCAGTGTCAGGTACTGGTTTAACTACTGCTCAGGCATTAGAAGAAGTTCGTGAAGAAAGACGCATAGCATTACTGTTCCGTGGTACTGCATTTTATGATGCAAGAAGATGGGGTATAATTTACGACATATCAAAAGGCGGGGGCCGGAAGGGCTGCGTTGTTCTGACACCTGCAGGTGTATTGAATACCAATGCAACTATAAACTACAATTTCCTCGATTACTGGGACGTTCCTGCGGACGAATTTGTATTAAATCCACCGGCAGCAGGCAGTGCGCCCATTAAAAATCCTAATTAATAATTTCAGTTTCTACAATAGTTAATTAAGGCGGCATCAATTTGGTGCTGCCTTTTTCATTCCTGCATCCGCTAGCCCGCGGACATGATAGTACCTATCAGCCTATTGTTGATCACTTGATCTCTCTTTTCTTTTAAATTCAGTTGGCGTGCATCCATACTTCGCTTTGAAAACAGTTGAGAAGTAATTGGGATTAGAGAATCCAACCATATAGGTTATTTCAGAAATGGTAAGATCTTCATTGTTTAATAAGTACGTCGCTTTTTTAAGCCGTCGGTTAAGAATATAATCGGTGATGCTACAATCTAATAAGGCTTTCACCTTTCTATACAGTTGCACTCTTGATATGCCGATTATTTTACAAATATCATCAACCGAAAACTTTTCATTGGCCAGGTTTTGCTCAACAATACCGGCAAAATCATTCAAGAATTTTTTATCCAGCTTTTTGGATATCGTTAATTTTTCTGTTGTACTTATATCGCTGGTAAAATGCTCTTTTAAAAGTGCCCTGTTGCCTATTAAGTTAAAAACGTTTGCGATAAGGTAATCCAGGTTAAATGGCTTGGTAATATACAGATCTGCCAGGGACTGAACACCGGAAATTTGATGGTCCATGCTGCCCTGGGCTGTAAGCAGGATAATGGGAATATGAGAAGTCCGTAGGTCCGATTTTAGCGTTTTCGCCAGTTCTTTACCCGAAATACCGGGTAACACTACGTCTGATATAATCAGATCAGGAACATATTCGAACGCTTTCGTCATCCCGTTTGTGCCATTTTCGGCCGTATAGACATCAAAATTATCAATGAACTTATCGGCAAGGTATTGCAATAAATCTGCATTGTCTTCGATGATCAGGATGGAATGTTCACTGGGTGCCCGCAAAAGGTTGTGGTCGGTAGAATTTGCAAACTTTCCAGGCTCGCCCTGGTATATTTTTGATTTTTCGGCTAACCCCGACCAATCATTCTTCAAATAACTCTTCTTCATGGCGCTTAAATGATCACTGCCTATTGGAAGGGTTACTGTAAACGTGGTGCCTTTCCATTTCTGGCTTTTCACCTCAATATTTCCGTGGTGGAACAATACTATTTCTTTTGATAGAGAAAGTCCTATTCCGGAACCGGTAACAGGTGCATTGTCGGCCTGATAAAACTGATTGAACACAAGAGCCGTGTCCTCTGGCGACATGCCTACTCCGTTATCTTCGACGTCAATATAAACACAGTTGTCGGCATTCTTCCTTATGGTGACTTTTATGCGGCCATCCTCATTGCAAAATTTTATGGCATTAGATATCAGATTGAAGAACACTTTATCGAGCATTTCAGTATCAAACCATACCTTTATCTCTTTTTCAGGCGAAGAAAAGAATAATTTAACATTCATTTTTTGGGCATAAAGCCTAAAGGTGTCGACAATATCCTGTACAAAATCGACCAGATTATTTTCAGAAGCATTGATAGATTGCTTATCAATTTCAATCTTCCTGTAGTCGATCAATTGATTTACCAATTTTAGTAACCTGTAGGAGTTTTGTTGAACCAACCGGAGATTCTTTCCGGCGAGAGCAGAAACCTTTTCATTGTTCATCATATCCTGCAAGGGAGCCAGTATTAACGTGAGAGGGGTGCGAAACTCATGAGATACATTGGTAAAGAAGTTAAGCCTTGCCTCCGTGGCTGCTTCGGCTTTTGCCGACATTTCGATCAACTGGTTTCTTTGAGAAAGAATTTCGTTGTTTTTCGCTTCCAGGCTTTTATTAATCTTTCTGTTTTCTGTTAACGAATAAAAAGCCAGTCCTCCAAAAATTACAGTCAGCACCAATGTGATAATGATGATGTTCAGAACAATTTGCTGACTTTTATAAATAGCTTCCTGATCTGCAAGTAATGATTGTTGTTTCTCTATATCTTTACGTTGACTTGAAATCTTATTCCATTGCAGCTGCATTAGTTTGACATTGGTGGAGTCAATAACCAACGATTGCAGGATATTCTCTCTTGAAAAAGGTTCTTTATTCAAAATTTGAAAAGCGGTAACAATTGCTTCTTTTCCCCCAGTAGGATAAAGTACACTAGCGTTGATCGTTTTGTTATCAACCATATGCAGACCGCCGCCATTGCCGGGTAATGCATCGACTCCGATCACCTTAATATTAGCCGGCAGGTGAAGCTTATTCAGCACTTCCCTTGAACCCGATGCCATCATATCATTGTGAGCGAAAATAGCGTCAATGCCCGCAAGCATTTTTTGGTTTTTCAATAGTTGAGCCTCTGCATTTTGCTTTAACCAATCACCGTACAGTTTCGATTGTACATGTACGTTGGGGAACTTTTTTAAGCCATCCATAAATCCCTTGTCTCTTTCAATGGCCGGAGAAGAACCCGGAAGGCCCATGACTTCAAACAGGTTGGTTTTGCCTGTGGCGTTTGAGCCTACATATTCCCCCGCCAATTTTCCAACCTCGTAATTGTCGGCTCCTACATATGCCGTGTACAAGCTTGATGCCGTTTTCCGATCGATCACTATGACAGGGATGCCCTTGTTATAGGCTTCTTCAACAACCGGCGTTAATGGTTGTGCCTCGTTCGGAGAAATGATAAGTAAATCGATACCATCGGCAAGCATCTTTCTGGCCTGGCCGATTTGCCTGGCACTGCTGTTTTCGGCGTCGGCGTAAACGAAATTTACCCCTGGATGCAAAGAGAGTTCGGTCTTCATCTCGTCAAGCATCGTCCTGCGCCAGAGATCAGACCCAACACACTGCGAAAATCCTATAGTATAGGAGGCCTTTTTTTGCTCGTCTTTACACCCAGCCAAACACCCGGCGGTAATTATAAAAAGGAAAAATAACCTCAAAAAAGGTCCATACGCACTACGCTCACCTGTCATATTATTCCCGAATAGATAATTTATTTAATGGATATAATTGGTCAGAGAAACAACTCTAATCTCAAAAATATACAAAAATGATGTAATACTCCAAATAGGGTTGTGCGGGTTATTACAAACACTGTTGCTCAGATGTAACGTCACCGGAGATTTCATGTAACAAAACTGTAGGTTCACCGCATTCAACAAATCGAATAAATTTTATTTATTTGATAATCAGTGCTTTATGTGTTGTTTAAAAATTGAGGGTTTTGAAATAAAATTGATAACCCAAGCCTTTCATTGCCGCCTACCTTGCGATCTGTAATACCAATTATACAACCAACTTTTATGAGAAAAAATTCTGTCATGGCCTGGTCCATGGTTGTTGCCCTTGGTGGCTTTTTATTTGGATTTGATACGGCGGTAATTTCCGGTGCCGAAACATCAATCCAGGCCTACTGGGGTTTGTCTGTATTTCAACACGGCCTTACCATTTCTATAGCATTAATAGGAACGGTTATCGGGTCTATGCTCGGTTCAAAGCCATCTGATCGCTTTGGAAGAAAAAACACGCTTTATTTCGTAGCTGCCGCGTACCTGCTATCGTCCATAGGCACGGCATTTGCAACAAACTGGTACGTATTCCTGGTTTTCCGCTTGTTGGGCGGCCTTGGTGTTGGCACTTCATCGGTAACAGCGCCAATCTATATATCCGAAGTTTCGCCAGCTGAGCGAAGGGGTAACCTTGTTGGTCTATTCCAGTTTAATGTTGTGCTGGGAATCCTCATTTCTTACTTATCAAATTATCTGCTGGGGCAGGGTGGAGAGGCATCATGGCGTTGGATGCTCGGCGTACAGGCATTCCCGTCATTGCTATTTATCGTTTTGATCAGATTTATACCCGAAAGCCCTCGATGGCTGGTTCTTAAAAAGGGTGAGATTGAAAAAGCGTTGTCAATTTTAAGGATTATCAATCCTTTGCATTACGACCGCGAACTGGCAGATATCAGAAATTCTGAATTGGACGATCAGGGCAAAAGACATAATAGCTCGTTGTTTTCTTCTGAGTATAAGAAGCCTGTTCTGCTTGCGGTGTTTTTCGCTTTCTTCAACCAGGTATCGGGAATTAACGCCATCATTTATTACGCTCCGCGCATTTTTGAAATGGCCGGCCTCGGTGCGCATTCGTCTCTGCTTTCAACAGTAGGAATTGGAATGGTCAATTTCATTTTTACCCTGCTTGCTATCAATATCATAGACAAAGTCGGGAGAAGGTTACTAATGCTTATTGGGTCGGTGGGGTTGATCGGGGCGTTGTTCCTGGTTGCATTTACTTTTTATAATGGCCAGTTTAACGGTTTTGCAATCCCCATATACGTGATGGTGTTCATTGCCTTCTTTGCATTCTCGCAAGGCGCGGTTATCTGGGTATTTATTTCAGAAATATTTCCAAACCAGGTTAGGGCACAGGGACAAACACTTGGAAGTTCGACGCATTGGATTATGGCCGCCCTCATCGCTTTTTCATTTCCATTTTTTGCGGAGAAACTGGGCGGGGCTGTCACCTTCTCTTTCTTCGGTACTATGATGGTACTTCAATTGATTTTCGTGTGGCGGTACATGCCGGAAACAAAGGGCAAATCGCTTGAACAAATAGAAACCAATATCGTGATGCATTAATGCTATGAGTAAACAAACGACCATATCGCCTGTGATCTGTTTCGGGGAAGTGTTGTGGGATATGCTCCCGGAAGGCCCTCAGCCCGGAGGAGCGCCGCTTAACGTTGCCTATCATTTGAATAAGCGTGGGGTGAAAGCCAGTATATTCAGCAAAATTGGAAACGACCTGCACGGGCAACAACTTAGCTCCCTCATTCATTCATGGGGTGTCGGAAGAGATTTTTTACAAATAGATACAAAATACCCCACAAGCCAGGTATTGGCTAAAATGAATGGCACTGAGGCGAGTTATGAAATTGTATTCCCCGTGGCCTGGGACTTTATTGAACGGATTAAAGGTTCAAGACCATTAATAAATAGTTCAACTTATTTCATCTATGGCAGCCTGGCGTCAAGGAGCGAATTCACCAGGAGTACGCTGTTCGATCTGCTCGAAAATGATTGTATCAAGGTATTTGATATTAACCTCAGGCCGCCCTTTGTTAGCCGTGATCTTCTTGGATCGCTCTTAGCTAAAGCTGATATCGTAAAGTTCAACCAGGCTGAATTGGAAATGGTTCAGTCCATATTTGGTGGCTCGTTTAGCAATGAGGCATCTCAGATCCGGTTTATCCAGGACAAGTTTAATGTGCCCGAAATCATCGTCACCAAGGGTGAGTTCGGCGCTTCCTATTATAAAAATGACACCGTCTATCATGCCTGGGGGAGCGAAGTAAAAGTGCAGGATACAATTGGAAGCGGCGATTCATTCCTGGCCGCTTTTATAGCCGGGCATTTTCTTAACAAAAAACCACAGGAAATTATAAAAGACGCGGTAGCCATGGGGGCATTTATCGCTACAAAGAAAGGAGGTTGCCCGGATTATCAGATCCGGGAATATGAAGAATTTAACCAAAAAATGTTTTGAATTAACCTAATCAATTACCCTAAAATGAAAACTAAATGAGAAGATTATTACTTTTTTGTTCTTTACTTATACTAATTGTAAGTAAAGGACATGCGCAGTCCCGAACAATAAAAGGGGTTGTTGTAGACAACACGACTAAGCCCGTTGCGGGAGCGACGGTTGCCGTTGTCGAAACACAAAAAGCTACAACAACTGACGCAAACGGAAATTTCCAAATTCAGGCGGATAACGGACAAACCATCAGGGTTACTTACGTTGGCGCAACTCCCGTTTCTGTAGTTGTAAAACCTGATTCCAAAGACCTCCAGATCCAAATCAACGCTGCCATCAGTAACCTCAACGAGCTGGTAGTTACCGGTTATACCTCTGAAAGGAAGAAAGACCTGACAGGCTCTGTTTCTGTGGTCGACCTGACGCCCGTTAAAAATAACAGCTCTGGCAACACCATGCAAGCTCTTGAGGGCAGGGTAGCGGGCCTGTACATAGAAAAGGATGGCTCAGTTAATGGCGCTACGAGCAGGATATTGATCCGTGGTGCAAATACACTCGGAGACAATAACCCATTGTATATCATTGACGGTATACCAACAACCCGTCCGGAAGTGTTTCAGAACTTGTCTCCTTCAAACATTGCATCCATACAGGTGCTCAAGGATGCATCGGCAGAATCTATATATGGTTCGCGTGCATCAAATGGGGTAATCATCGTTACAACTAAAACCGGTGGAAATACGCAGGATAAAATCCAATTCCAGTTCAACAGCACCACCTCGGTTGAATCTGAAAAATCATTGAGGTATAAAATGTTGAACTCCGTTGACAGAGGAAAGGCTTTATGGCAAGCTTCGGTAAATGACGGACAAGACCCTACTGCCGGTTATGGAGATATTTACACCTTCGACTGGAACGGCAATTATGCGAACCCTGTTTTAAACAGCGTGACCCCCAAGCCGTTTGTGGGCGGCGACCCAAATACCCCGGCTGGCAATACGGATTGGCAAAGCGTGTTGTATAAGACGGCTATAGCAACTAACAACGATTTTACAGCGACGGTAGGCAACAAAAACTCATCGCTTGACATAAAGTTTGAACGTATTAGTAATGATGGTCTTGTCAGGTTTACCAGATATGTTCGTAATGCCGGCAGCATTAATGCTTTAACGCATGCATTTAATGGTAATGCAACTTTGGGTGTCAACATAAAAATTGCCAACTCGAATGAAAACCTTCCGTCAAGAGATATAGGAGGGGCAACTACCCCATTTTTAGCAGTTACGTTAGCTCCAACTATTCCGGTTTATCAAAAAGACGGAACCACCTATGCAGGTGAATTGGGCGCTGGTTATTCTGACAGGAATAATCCATTGCACATGCAGGATCTCGCAAAATGGAACAACACAAACAAGTTGACCACTTTTGGTAATGTATTTTTAGAGATACAACCCATTAAAAACTTGTTTATAAAATCCAACTACGGCGCTGATAATGCAAATTATTTAGCCAAGGTAATTACCCCGACATTTAGCGAGGGAGCTTTAAGCCGTACTACGAATAGCCTGCTTTATGATCAAAACCATTATCTAAGCACCACCTGGTCAAACACAATCCGGTATAACTACGATCTGAACAAGGATAATCACTTTAAGTTTTTAGCGGGCACTGAGTACATTAAAACGTTCACAGATTTTCAAACAACCTACAAAGAAGGCTTCGCTGTTCAAACGGAAGATTATTTCACACTGGATGCGGCCACCGGTAATACAACCGTAAGTGGCACCTCCCTGGGCAATAGTCTATTCTCGCAGTTCGGGCGTTTGGATTATAACTATGGCGGCAAATATTTGGTTGCTTTGACTGTAAGGCGTGACGGTTCTTCGAGATTCGGTGCAAATAATCAATATGGTGTTTTCCCGTCGGGCTCTGTTGGATGGAGGATTGACCGTGAAGGTTTCATGAAGAATCAAAACCTTTTCTCTGAGCTAAAAGCCCGTCTTGGTATTGGTCGCGTAGGTAACCAGGAGATCGGTGATTTATCACGTTTTTCACTCTATAATACACGATACGGAACAACGCAAAATCAACTTACGCCCGGGTTTTGGGAACAATATATGAATATTGGTACCGCATACTCATTAACTGGCGCCAATACCGGGACTTTGCCATCTGGATTTGTTCAGACTCAAGCCGGGAACCCCGATCTTAAATGGGAAACTACCGACGAAATAAATGCAGGCTTAGACTTCACTTTTTGGCACGACAGAATTTCAGGATCGTTCGATTATTTCTCCAGAAACACTACAGGTATATTAATTACGCCGCCTGTTGCCTCAGCATTGGGCGAAGGCCAAAGTAAAACTGTAAACGGTGCTTCAAAAAGTAATAAAGGATGGGAGCTTGTTTTGACTTACCATGGACAGCAAAAAGGGGACTTTAATTACAACGTTACCCTAAATTTTTCTCATTTCAGGGATAAGATCACCAAGCTTCCTGAAGATGTGCGGCCGGCTTATCCGGGCAACTTGCAGAATACCATCATCGGGCATTCGCAATTTGATATTTTTGGCTACAAAACTGCCGGACTATTCCAGTCGCAAGCTGAAGTTAACGCTGCTCCGACTCAGATCGGTGCCGGTCCGGGACGAATTCGCTATGTAGACATCAATCACGATGGTCAAATTGACGCAAATGATCAAACCTGGATCGGAACAACGCTCCCCGCTTTGGAATATGGTGCAAGGATCGACCTGACTTATAAAAAATTCGACCTGGCTGTATTCGGATCAGGTGTTGCCGGACGTAAGGGATTTGATCCTTATACATTCTACAACAACTTCATGCATAGTAGAGAAAACGTCGGCCCCGGAGTATTCGGTGCCTGGACGCCGCAACACACGAACACTACCATCCCGGCATTGACACTGAAAGATAATAATAACGAAACCACAAGAACTTCGGACTATTATATTGTCAACACATCTTACTTTAAAGTTCGGAATATTCAATTCGGATATACCATTCAACCTCATGCGGTCTTTACCAGGTTAAGGGTTTTTGTAATGGGAGAAAATCTATTCATTATCAAAAGCAAACAATACCAGGGCCCGGATCCCGAAAGAGCGAGTCTTGACGTAGTACCTGTTCCAAAAATCTTAAGCTTTGGTGTCAACGCTTCATTTTAAAATTCACTGATATGAAAACGAAAATATTAATCATTACAGCTTTAGCCGGGCTTATTTATTTGAGTTCGTGCAAAAAGGCATTAGACTATACACCAAAGGGTGTTGTATCGTCGGCAGATTTGAATTCGCCGGCTGCCGTTGAAGGTTTGGTTACTGCAGCATATGCGGCCATCGGAAACGGAGATATGATAGGTCCTATTTACAGCAAATGGGCTTATGGAAGCGTCCGTTCAGATGATGCCTATAAAGGAGGCGGTGGAACAGGAGATGTTGGGGAGATCGATGCAATGGAGCATTATAACCTTGTTAATCCTTCGATAAATTCTTTTATCTCCAGAACATGGAAGAACTTGTTCAAATCAATTTCGAGAGCAAATGTCGCGCTTAGAGCACTTAATGCTATCTCCGATGCTCAATTCCCGAATAAAAAAATTCGAATTGCAGAACTGAGATTTCTAAGGGCGCATTCTTATTTTGAAATGAAGCTTTTGTACAAAAATGTACCGATTTTTGATGAAAATGCGACATCCGACCAGATATTGAAAGTATCGAATAATTTATCAGACGAAGATTCCTGGAACAAGATTGCTGATGATTTTCAGTACGCTGTGGATAATCTCCCCACTTCCCAGCCTGAACTGGCCAGAGCCAATAAATACGCGGCTGAAGCCTATTTAGCCAAACTAAGATTATATCAGGCTTACGAGCAAGATGCATCGTACCACGTCACCAATATTAATCAGACCAGGCTTCAGCAGGTAGTCGATCTGACGCAGGATGTTATTGCTTCGGGCAAATATTCGTTGAGCCCGGACATAGCTGATAATTTTTTACCGGAAACAGAAAATGGGCCGGAGTCTGTTTTTGCCATTCAATTTACTATCAATGATGGCACCACCGATGGACGCTTAAACTTCGAAGATGGGCTGAATTATCCGCATGGGGCGCCACAATATGGCTGCTGCGGGTTTCATGCGGCCAGCCAAAACATGGTGAACGCATTTACTACCGATGCTAATGGATTGCCTAATTTCGATACGTTTAACAATAGCATCGCCGATTTATCAACTCAAACAGTCGACGTTCGAATCGATCACACGGTAGGAATTGATGGCCACCCTTATAAATATGACCCAACAAAGCCATTTAGCAATAGCTGGGTGCGTGATCCGGGTGTTTATGGTAATTTCCACACAATGAAGAGCCAGCAATTGGCGACCAGCTCATCATACTTTAAGCTTGGTCCATTTATGGGAAGTGCAAAAAATGTGGATGTGCTTAGATATGACGATGTTTTGTTAATGCAGGCAGAAGCTTATATCGAATTGAATCAATCGGCCAAGGCTCTGCCATTAATTAATCAAATTCGAATCCGGGCTGCTGCAAGCACAGGAAGACTTAAAAAGCTGGATGGTACCTTCCCATCAAATTACAATGTTCAGCCTTACCCTGCAACTAACTGGACGCAGGCCTACGCGCGAAGAGCTTTGCAGTGGGAAAGACGCTTAGAGTTTGCCACTGAAGGTGATCGTTTCTTTGATCTGGTTCGCTGGGGTATTGCCGAACCTACTTTGAATGCATACATTAATATAGAAAAAGGCAGACGATCTTTTTTAAATACTGCGAAGTTTACGGCTGGAAGGGACGAGTATCTTCCTATTCCTCAATCGGAGATTCAATTTACCAACGGGTTGTATAAACAAAATCCGGGCTATTAAGCACATTAACCAATAAACATGGCGGGGTATCTGGCAACATTTGACGGAGCCCCGCCTATATAAAGACAACCATTGATGAAAAATTGCATTTTCGGCCTCCTGTTGTTGTTTTCGTCATATGCCGCGATAGCTCAGAAGCCTGTGCAACAGTTGCCTCAGTTTGTATTTTATAGACTAGACAAGAAAGCGTTTACAGAGCAGGATATATCGCCTCAAAAAAAGATATTTTTTGTGTTTTTTGACTCCGACTGTGAGCACTGCCAGCACGCGCTGCATCAGATTAACTCGAAATACAAGAGATTCTACAATGCTGAAATATACCTTGTAACACTTGATGACCAGAGAGAAATTAACAAGTTTATGACCACTTATGGCCCGGATCTGCTTGGGAAAAGAAATGTGACTATACTCCAGGATTTGAGAAATGAATTTATCACGGATTTTAATCCTCGCCAGTACCCATCCATGCTATTGTTCTCTGCTAAGGGAAAGTTGCTGATGTATCAGGATGATCCAAATGCTCTGCCCGAAATATTTAAATTACTGTAGCCATTCTATAACTTTAATAAAAAGTATATGAAAAAAATAACCACTCTATGTTTAATACTCGCAGGTTGTCTGTGCCATTTTGCGAAGGCGCAACAGGCTACTGAGCAATACCACGAGCAGTATAGACCACAACTGCATTTCTCGCCCAAAGCACATTGGACTAACGACCCTAACGGAATGGTTTATTACAAGGGCACCTACCACCTGTTTTTTCAATACTACCCGGGGGGTACAACCTGGGGGCCGATGCATTGGGGACACGCCATAAGCAAAGACCTCATGCACTGGAAAGAACTGCCGATAGCGTTGTATCCCGATAGCTTGGGTTATATTTTTTCTGGAAGTGCAGTTGTGGATTCAAATAATACATCAGGCTTTGGCAAGGATGGTAAGATACCTTTAGTAGCCATATTCACCCATCACGACCCCATGGGCGAAAAGGCTGGCAGGGACAATTTCCAAAATGAAAGCCTGGCCTACAGCCTTGATGAAGGTAGAACCTGGACAAAATATACCGGTAACCCGGTACTTAAGAATCCGGGGATCCGTGATTTTCGAGACCCGAAGGTGATGTGGTATGCAAAAGAAAAAAAGTGGATAATGACTTTGGCAACAAAAGATCACATTACACTTTATTCGTCTCCGAATTTGAAAGAGTGGAAGAAGGAAAGCGAGTTCGGTAAAGTGCTCGGCGCGCATGGAGGGGTATGGGAGTGCCCGGATCTATTTTCTTTAAATATGAACGGCAAAACCTATTGGGTGTTGATCGTCAATTTAAACCCTGGTGGGCCAAACGGTGGTTCGGCCACGCAATATTTCGTCGGACAATTTGATGGTAAGAATTTTACGGCGATCGACGATAAAACAAAATGGCTGGATTATGGCCCGGATGAATATGCGGGGATCACCTGGAGTAATACCGGCAATCGCAGGATATTTTTGGGTTGGATGTCAAATTGGGATTATGCCAACCAGGTGCCTACTATAAAATGGCGCAATGCTATGACCATTCCACGTGAACTAGCGTTGTTTGAAACCAATGGCACGATGTATATAAAATCAACGCCAGTAGGTGAGTTGCTTTCATTGGGCGAAAAGAATGCCAAAGTAAAGTCTAAAGTGCTGCCGGATCAATATTTAATGAGAATAAACGCAAATACAGGGTCAGATTTCTCGATCACTTTATCAAATAAAAATGGTGAAAAATTAATTGTCGGCTTCGATAAAGCAAAGGGTCAATATTTTATAGATCGGACAAAATCGGGCAAGACTGATTTTGCCGGAAGTTTTTCAAGAGTTGCCCATGCTCCCAGGTTTTCAAATGCATCAAATTCTCAAATACTACTATTAGTAGATAGATCGTCTATCGAAGTGTTTGCGGATGGAGGAAAAACGGTAATGACTAGTATTTTTTTCCCTTCAATTCCATATAGTGATTTTACCCTCAAATCAGCAAAGGAAACACAATTGCTACCCCTGAATTCAATCTGGTAAAAGTATTGCAGGGTGAGATCTGCGATCTAGTTGATTTGTAAACGCCGCTCAAACTGAGTGGCGTTTTTTTGCAGGAAAGGATCTGATCAAACACAAAATATGTCGGCGCATCGGTAATAATTCGCATCCAAAGAATCCGCATCGATTTAATATGCCAGGATGACTTTTCATTCTGATCACAAGTTCAGCTCAGTCGATGATCGCTCCGTCCTTTATTTCCCTGTCGGGGAGGTTTTCACCAATCAATTCCAACAAGGTCGATTCTATGGTGTGGCACATCGCGTTCAGGGCAAGGTCATTGGGCTCTTTTCCAAATGGCTGTTCGATCTCGTCGGCGATGGCTTCAAATGCCACAAAGGTGTACGCGATGAAAACGACCAGTACAGGCGTGAGCCATTGAAGGCTATCCACTAACCCGAACGGTAATAAAAAACAATAGGAATAGATAGTCCGGTGTAATAATACGCGATAAGAGTAGGGTAAAGGTGTAGTCTGGATACGCTCGCAGCCGCCAACGATATCCGACAGTTTATCAAAATTCTGATCGAAGCATGACTGCTGAATAGAGTCTAATTTATTTTCTTGATAAGCTTGTTGTACCCATTGCGCCATAAACTTCATGATCAGGACCGGCTTAAAATTAGCTTCTTTTACCAATTCGAACTGCTCCGGATTCAAACGTTTTTGCAGGTCTTTGGTCGCGTCTGTATGCCTTAATTGATGCTTTAAAGCATAAGTAAAGGCGATGAGCATCAGGATAAAACCCCTAACTCTTTCCTGGTCAGCTGATCCGTCACACAACGTCAGTGCCTGTCGGGCCAGTGAGCGGGTATCATTGAGCAGGGCCCCCCAAAGCTTACGCCCCTCCCAAAAACGATCGTAACTAACATTATTGCGAAACCCGAGGAAAAGCGCTAGCACAAATCCAAACAAAGTGAACGGCGTAGGGTTCAACGGAATTTTAAATGAGAAAATAATGCCATGAAAGGCAACAATGATGATAGATAATATAAAAAGCAATAAAAGCCGAGGCAGAAGCCCCGGCAATACCGAGCCATGCCAGACAAACAGCATTTTAAACCAATGCTCTTTTTTCCTGATTATCATATTCTAATTCCGAAGTGACCTGGTTTTTTGTTGTAAAATTACCTTAGTTTTTTAAAATTTCGCCTTTAATTTTAAATTGAGCGTCTCCGATACCTCTTGGCTTGCTTGAGGGCTGACCGATTCTCAGACTGGTTCCAATTCATCCCTGCGTTCCCTTTGCTGTATTTTTTCTACCTGCTCAAATATCTCCGGAACATGCTTTCGGATCTTGATCCTTACATATTTTGAAGCGGGCATATTGCTTTCTCCAACAACATTATTAATAGAAACCAGCACATTGGTCTCTGGAAAATAAGTTACCGTATTGCGTTCGGGTATCGGATAGGCAACAATGATAAAAAGTGGTGCAATCCGTTCAATCCCGTCATCATAATTGAATAAGTCAACTTTTTCGCCGTCGACAAACCCGTCAGCATCGATGTCTTTTTGATTCATGAAAATAACGCGACGTTCATTTTTGATACCGCGATACCGGTCCTCCAGGCCATAGATAGTTGTATTGAACTGATCATGTGTTCGCGTGGTGGCCATCAGGTATTCATCCCGGGCAAGGGTGTTGTCGGGCACGCTTGTCAGCGTGAACGGCGCACGGTCGCCCTGGGCCCCGGTAATGAAGTTGCCATCCCGTGCAGCATTGGGTAAATAAAACCCGTTCCGTTCGCGTACTCTGGCGTTATAATTTTCAAACCCCGGAATACATTTTTCGATATCATCCCGTACCGTATCATAGCTATCTGCATAACGTTGCCAGTTAACTACAGATCTTGACCCTAAGGTCGCCATAGCCATCCGGCAAACGATCTGTGTTTCATTGACCAGATTATCTGATACTGGTTTCAGCACCCCTTTCGAGGATTGTACAACGCCCATTGAATTTTCTGTGCTGATGAACTGTGCCTCACCGTTTACAATGTCGAGGTCACTGTGGGAATGGGTCGGCAATATCAGGGCTTCCCGGCCATGTACCAAATGCGTCCTGTTTAGTTTTGTCGAAACGCAAACAGTCAGGTGAAGCTTTCTGATCGCATCAGCAGTAAAGGTTGTGTCGGGCGTGGCTGATAAAAAATTGCCGCCCATGCAAAACAGAACTTTCAGTTTCTCCGCGTGCATGGCTTTAATGGCCCTCACTACGTCATAACCGTGCTCTCGCGGAGGCTCGAAGCCGAAAAAATCGCGCAGACGGTCCAATTGCTCATTCGTGGGTTTTTCGTTGATCAGCATGGTGCGGTTGCCCTGCACATTGCTATGGCCGCGAACAGGGCAAACCCCAGCGCCCGGTATGCCGATACTTCCTTTAAGCAAAAGCAGGTTGACGATCTCTTTGATCATATCCACGCCGTTGGGCTGCTGGGTAATTCCCATGCCCCAGCAAAAAATAATACGTTTTTTAAATGCCATCATTTGAGCCGCCTGATAAATCTCGGCGGGCGACAAGCCGGCTTCCCGCGCGAGGTCGTCGAGCTTATAATTATCGAACTGCGAAATAAATGCTTCGTAACCGGTTGTCTTTTTGCTGATGAATTCATGATCAAAAACCTCATGGGGCGATTTTCGTTCAAAATCAAGCAATAAGAGTTCAAGCGCTTTTAAAAGCGCCATATCACCATTTATTTTCACAGGCAGGTAAAGGTCAGCGAGCTGAACACCATGAGCCAGCACACCGTTAAATTGTTGGGGATTTCGGAAAGCCATCAGCCCGGCTTCGGGCAATGGGTTAATGGCGATAACTTTTGCGCCGTTTTGTTTCCCCTTCTCCAATGCGCTCATCATTCGCGGGGCGTTGGTGCCAGGATTTTGGCCAATGATCACGATCACGTCAGTGTTATAGAAATCTTCCAGCGTTACCGTGCCTTTCCCGATACCTATCGTTGGTAAAAGAGCCGTTCCTGAAGTCTCATGACACATGTTGGAGCAATCAGGCATATTGTTGGTACCGTATTCCTTAGCAAAAAGCTGGTAAACGAACGACGCTTCGTTGCTGGTCCTTCCCGAGGTATAAAAAGCAGCTTCATCCGGCGATGCCAAATGATTCAGATGATCTGCGATCTTTTTAAAAGCCTCATCCCAACTGATTGGTTGGTAATGCGTACCGTTTGGGGGCATATACATCGGTTCGGTAAGCCTGCCCATTCTGCCGATGTGGAAATCGCTGAGCTTAGCCAGGTCAAACACCGAATTTTTTTTAAAGAACTCCGCTGTTACCTTTTTGGTTGTAGCCTCATCTGCCAGCGCCTTCGCTCCGTTCTCACAGTACTCGCCTATTGGCGACCGCTCATCATCCGGGTCAGGCCAGGCGCAACTCGGGCAGTCAAATCCGCCTCTTTGATTCATGGAGAACAATGCCCTCATTCCGCGTAGCGGCACGCCTTCCTCAAACAGGTCGCTAACCGCTGCCATTACAGCAGGCACACCCGCTGCCCACTTTTTTACCGGCGAGACTTTTAGATCTAACAGTTTGTAAGGTGGCTCTGCTGATGGTTGTTTTTTTGTCTTTTTCATGGCCTGTACTTTAATATTTGGCAAGTAATGGGTTAGGGAAATTATCAGTCTGATCTTCTTCCACGTTATCCAGACAGGTAAAGTCTTTTTCAACCAACAGGCTTACCGGTCCCGTTTCGTCGTCAAACCCAACTTTAGAAGTCGTTGCAAGTTCTTCGACCATTGACCTGGGCATGCTCAATAATAATTGGTCGCCGATATAGTCGGCCGATAGCCTGTCACTGATGGTTGTTTCGATCCCATAATATAATGTTTTTCCGGCGAATTCTGTCCGCTGCATAAGGACGCCCTGCTCGTTCAGCGCAGCCAGGTCCGATTGTGTCAAACGGTATCGAAGAGAATTGCCTTTAATTCTAATTTTCATAAGATGTCGGTATTAAAATCCTGCCAGATGAACTCAGGGTCTTACGGCAGGCGTTAGAGAACGCCTGCCATAAAAATTAACATGCTATGCCGGTAAACATGTTACCCTCTATTCTTCACAGGATTTACCAATTATTTAACTTCTTCGAACTCTACATCGGTTGCATCCTCACCCGCGTGTTGCCCGCTCTGCTCAGGCCCAGCGCCGGCGCCCGCATTGGCATCCGTTTTGTACATCTCTTCACTTGCGGCATTCCATGCGGTGTTCAGATCTGCCAATGATCGGTCTACGCCCGCGATGTCCTGTTGTTCATGCGCGTATTTTAGAGCTGATAATGCGCCGTTGATCGCCTCCTTATTGGTGCCCGAAATTTTGTCGCCGAACTCCTTCAATTGTTTTTCGGTCTGGAATATCATACTGTCCGCATGATTGAGTTTGTCGATCTTCTCTCTCGCGGCTTTATCGGCGGCCTCGTTTGCTTTGGCGCTTTCCCGCATTTTTTCGATTTCTTCCTTACTCAGTCCGCTGCCTGCCTCTATGCGTATTTTTTGCTCCTTGTTTGTGCCTTTGTCCTTTGCGCTTACGTGTAGGATGCCATTCGCATCGATATCAAAGGTTACCTCTATTTGAGGTAAGCCTCTTGGAGCTGGCGGTATACCGTCCAAATTGAAGACCCCCAGGCTTTTATTGTCGCTGGCCAATGCGCGGTCTCCTTGTAAAACATGGACCTGCACGCCTGGCTGATTATCACTGGCGGTAGAGAATATTTCCGATTTTTTAGCCGGAATGGTTGTATTTGCCGGAATGAGCGTGGTCATGACTCCACCCATGGTTTCAATTCCTAATGAAAGCGGGGTTACATCAAGTAACACAACGTCTTTAACATCCCCGGTAAGTACACCTCCCTGAATCGCTGCCCCCAAAGCAACTACTTCATCCGGATTAACGCTTTTATTGGGTTTCCTGCCAAAGAATTTTTCAACGATCTCCTGCACCTTTGGGATACGTGTACTTCCGCCAACGAGGATCACTTCCTCGATTTCAGATGGTTTCATTTTTGCATCCTTCAGGGCAGTTTCACATGGTTTCAGGCAGCGACTGAAAAGTTTGTCACATATTTTTTCAAAATTCGCCCGGGTCAATTTCTTTACCAGGTGTTTAGGCACTCCGTCGACAGATGTAACGTACGGCAGATTGATTTCGGTTTCTGTTGAAGACGACAATTCGACTTTTGCCTTTTCGGCGGCCTCTTTTAAACGCTGTAGAGCCATTGGGTCTTTACGAAGATCGATGCCCTCGTCCTTTTTAAATTCGTCCGCAAGCCAGTCCATAATTGCTTTGTCGAAATCATCCCCGCCCAAATGGGTATCGCCGTTTGTCGACTTTACTTCAAACACGCCATCGCCTAATTCTAATACCGAGATATCGAAAGTGCCACCACCGAGATCAAATACGGCGACGCTATGGCTCTTGTTGCTTTTATCGAGCCCATAAGCCAATGCCGCGGCAGTTGGCTCATTGACGATCCTACGCACAGTTAAGCCAGCAATTTCACCGGCCTCTTTCGTGGCCTGGCGTTGCGCATCATTAAAATAGGCTGGGACCGTTATCACTGCTTCAGTTACTTCCTGCCCGAGATAATCCTCCGCATTTTTCTTCATTTTTTGCAGGATAATTGCAGAGATTTCTTGCGGCGTATACAAGCGTCCTTCGATGTCAACACGTACCGTGTCATTCTCACCACGTACAACCTTATAACTGCAGTGCTTGATCTCTTCTGTTACCTCATCAAAACGACGTCCCATAAAGCGTTTGATGGACATAATCGTGTTTTGCGGGTTTGTGATCGCCTGCCTTTTGGCGGGATCACCCACTTTACGTTCCCCGTTTTTTAAGAATGCAACAATAGAAGGAGTTGTACGGCGTCCTTCGTCATTTGCGATCACTACGGGTTCGTTGCCTTCCATTACTGCAACACAACTATTTGTGGTACCCAGGTCAATGCCAATAATTTTTCCCATAACGTTAAGTGATTAAGTGAACAATAATTAATTTAAACTCTTTTCATTTATTGATTTTTAAATAAACACTGTAAGTTGTATGGATAAGGCCCTTGTAAAAAATTGACTCCCATCGGCTAAAGATCCTTCCGATGCCATTGAATTGACCAGCGGGGTTGATTAACCGGAAAACGATGAAATCAGTGTAGGTGCTTGAATTAAGTAGGTTATTGCAATAATAATTAATAATCAAAAGACGCCTTTATGATAATACTGTCGAGAACTGTGAATTTGTTATCGCAAATCATTCATTAGGTCGCTCTACCAGGCACTTTACAACCACCATTTACTAACTTCGGCATGATGTTGAGACAGTTTTATGATCATTTTGGATATGATAATTTCTCGCTGTCAGGTAATGTTTTGATTTTTTTTATTAATAAAATTAGGATAAATTTATTAATAAAAAACGCCTGTTTATAAATAAGATTTTTAGGAAATGCAGCCCGCTTCTGATGGTTATTTGTCAAGATCAAATGCATTTATTTTAATAAGCTATTTATTATAATATAAACTTATTAATCAATTATATTAATTCGAAATGAGGTATGCAGGACAGCGATGAGCAGAAATTAGGTCGCCGATCATCGTATTTCAACTGAGTCGGTCATTTTATTTGAATGAGGAAAAAACTTAAAAGCTATGTTCCGGTTATAAAAAATGCCGAGTTTGAAAGGCAGGATTATGTTATTTACCACGAATTCGACAGTGGGAAGAACATTGAATTCCCCAAAGATGATTCATTCGTTCTGCTCTTGTTTGAAAGTGGTAGCGGCAGTCACCGCATTGATGCTGCCGATTATGCGATAAAGCCCCGGCAAGTCCAAATGGTTTCTCCTGGCCAGGTCCATCATTGGGAGTTCGGCCCTGACATAAAAGGGAAGGAACTGATCATTAACCGGGCACTTACCGAAACTTTTTCATCAAAGCTTCAGTATTCTTTTACACAATTTATTCAGCACGCTGTATTGAACCTTGATACAAAAACATTCAAACAGCTGAACGCGGAGTTTTCGGCCATTAAAACAGAATTAGGCTCTCGTGCGGTATTTACTGAATTGGTCGATGCGAGGTGCCGCCTTATCGCGCTGATGGTGACCCTTTGGGCAAAAGACAAATTCGGAGATGTGATCGCCTACCATTCAAATCCGTTATCCTACAAATTCCATTCTTTGGTTGAAAAACATTACCGAACGCAAAAGTCAGTTTCCTTTTACGCCAATCACCTTTGCATCACTTCCAACTATTTGGGTATCATTTGCAGAAAGCAATTTCACATGTCGGCACTTGAAATGATCCAGCAGAGGGTTTTATTAGAGGCTAAGCGGTTGTTGCATAGTTCGGGAATGTCGATAAAAGAAATAGCTTTTCATCTCGGGTTCAAAAACCTGGTTTATTTCTCTTATTTTTTCAAATCCAAAACAACGCTGACCCCAAGTGGGTACCGTGATTTGATGCAACATTGTTGACAATTAATTTGCTTTAACTGCGGGTAAGATTAATAATTACAAGCAGTTTTTTGTCGCCATTATTGTCTTTTTTATTAACGTAATCGATTTTAAGGGCTCGCAATAAATATTGCATAACTTAATATTATCAGCTAAATTTAATATCACCAGCTAATTTTTAACAACATGAAAAATTTTGATAATTATAATCTGGAAAAGATGAAAGAGCTTAAGGAACAGATGGCAATTGCTGAAGCTGAAGCGGACAAATATTTTAAAGGGAATGATGCCGCCGAAGCGCGGTTAAATAAGGCGTTAGAGCAAATCCAGACTACCGCACAGCTATTGCGCAACGGGATAAGCAATAAAAAGAACGCCCTTTGATGGCCTGTTTTAATGAGCTATGTTTTGCAGACAGCTTTACTTCCAAACAGCTGTTTGGCAATGGCCAATCTATGAGGTCAGTCAGCAAAAGAAAGTGGCAAAAAAGCTAATATTGACCAGGAAATGCATGAATGAGAGAAAGATAGGTTCGGATTTTTATTTTAATGCAAAATTTGTAGACTTTCAATGAGCTCTTTTAAAACGATTGCGACATGAGTATCGTACGTCAAACCAGCGGTATCATCCGCAACACATTTATCAATGGGATCATATTTCTAATTCCGCTTGTTGCCCTCGGCTGGGTTTTCAGCGGGGCCATAGGTGGTGTTTTGACGTTTTTTGGCACCGCGCAAAAAAATCCATGGGTCGATCAACATGGAGGGTTGCTGTTGCTGCTTCCACTTGTTATCATGCTATTGCTGGCTTTCATTTTTGCATTGGGTATTCTTGTTCATATCGCACTGCTCAGCCGCGCTAAAAATTGGCTTGAACACCAGGTACTGGATTTGATGCCTGGATATGATTTCCTTAAATCAATGATGGAAGAAAAACTGCATGTTAAGCAAAGTAAGGGTTTGCCAGTTCTGGTCCGGTGGGCCGAATCGCAGCAATTGGGCATATTAGTTGATGAAAAGGAAGAACGCAATGTGGTGTTTTTTCCGAACAGTACTATTTTTGGCGGCGGTGGAATACATATTGTAAATGCAACTCAAGTCACCAGGCTTTCCATGACGTTAACCGATCTGGATAATATCTTAATCCGCTCAGGCGGTGGATTGCTCGATCAAATGGATATAACTAAATTACAATAGAGAATTGAAAAGCTATTTCGGTTGGGGAGAATAATGGTTCATTATTGCACAGGGGAGGGTTCAATCTTGCCTTTTTTAGATCTAAGTATGATCGCGATCCTCCGGGCGCAGTATCATCCGGAAGTGCCGGTCCTTGGTAAGATATGCCCCCATCCAATTATAAAGCGTTCTTAATTTATTGTGGAAAGTAAGTAAGGACATAACGTGTATGAGAAGCCAAATAAGCCAGGCGATAAAGCCGTCGAAAAACAATTTTGGTTGATTGAGATCGGCCACCGCCTTATGACTTCCGATAATGGCCATAGCGCCTTTATCATTGTAACGAAATGGCTTCCAGTTTTCTCCGGGAGACAACCCTTTTTTTAGATTATCAGCCAAATTCCTAGCTTGCTGTATGGCAACTTGTGCCAGTTGGGGATGCCCATTTGGAAACGCAGGATCGGTGGTCTGAATGCAGGTATCGCCGATCGCGAAAATATTTTCAAATCCCACGAGTCGGTTATAAGTGTCTACCTGCATCCTTCTTCCCCTGCCGTAAACTTCCTGAGGGATGCCTTCAAATGATTTGGCCATAACGCCCGCGGTCCAGATCAGTGTCGCCGCTGTAATGGTGGTACCGTCAGAAAGTGTAACGGTATCATTTTTAAAGTCGCTTACACCAACTCCAAGCTTGATTATCACGCCCATTTTTGTTAGAGCTTGATAAGAGTATTTCTGGGCCTTTTCAGACATTGGCCCCAGAACTGCATCAGTCCTGTCGATCAGGTAAATGGCGCTGGCGCCTGTTCCGGCAAGTTCGGGATAGTCCTTTAGGATGATGTTCTTGCGCATTTCTGCGAACATGCCTGAAAGCTCAACTCCTGTTGGGCCTGCACCTGCAACAACGATAGTAACGAGTTTTTTTAAGGTTTCTTTGTTTCCGATGCGGCTGGCTTCCTCCAATCGGTTTAACAGCGTATTGCGCATATATAACGCATCGCTCATAGTTTTCATCGGTAGCGCATTTCGTCTTACGTTATCTAATCCAAAGAAATTGGTTTCGGCCCCAGTGGCAAGAATGAGGTAATCGTAACTGAGTTCACCATTAGATAACCGTATTCTGTTCTCTGAAGGCAATATTTCAATAAGGTCGCCCATTCTGAAATGAACGTTACGCATTTTTCGTAAAAAACGCCTGAAAGGATAACTGATACTAGAAGGCTCCAGAAAACCGGTTGCGACCTGGTACAACAGCGGCGGGAAAAAATTATAATTATTCTTGTCTACCAGCGTGACATTAAACTCGTGCACATTTTGCAATTGCATCACTGCATTGACTCCCGCAAAACCGCCGCCTATCACCACAATTTTTTTCATAAATACAGATTTTGATTATGCATGATCTGATTGATGCTTTTTAAGAGAGCGGTTCGAATAATCAGGGACAACCCCTTCGAAGCAATCATTTCGACAGAAAATAAATGAGTCGTTCTTTAAATTTTTGTGAGTGCCCGCCCCTTGTGCGCTGCAATATGGTCGGACTTGTCACTTTTGATTTCATATTGTGGGTCTGCCTCCGTCGCATGATGGGTGTAGCCCTTATAATCAAAATTATTGGTATGCACTCTGATAATAATCCCTGAAACCCTCCCTGCTTCTGAGTCCCAGCTTACATGGTCGCCTACTTTGAATGGTGTTTCCATCCTTAAAACTATTTATTGCCAGGAATCATTTATTCGACGGTTCAAGACAAACTACCGCCTCTGATGTATAAAATTGGAACGTAAAACTTTCTTGTAAATAAAGATTAACCACGGTATCTGTATGATTGAGATAACCAATGGAAAAATCCTGTCCGATGCTTAGCTCAAAATCACCGCCACGTGTGGAAAGTACAAAACCACCCTGAATGGCCGGTGCATAAATAATTTCTCCGTCCACTAATTGGCGAATATGATGAAGTACAGGATAGCCTTCATCGCTGCCACCGCTCGCAGCGGTATATGCATCTGCCCCTAATACCAGGATGTAGGGACCGTTCACTCCCGCAAGCCTTAGTTTATTTAAGGCCTGTGCTACCGTGTCGGAGTAATTTTTTATACTGGCGGGAAGTGTTAGCGCCGCATTGCTGCTGCCCCTCCGGATGCCCTGTATGCCTGCCGCAGCGAATCCTTCAAATACGGCACGGTCTTCGGCAAAAGCTATTTTGAGTGCCGCATCTTTTAGGGGCTGCCAATCTGAGTCTTCCGATCCGCGCTCAACATCGTCAACCGCCTGGCGTGTAAGTGCAAAGGGGACACGCAATTCTACTATTGGGTTCACTTCGCGCAATGACGCTTGTATATTATCGCCTGGCGAATCGATGGTACGAATGTGGCCCGTACCTACTGCTGACAGGTCGAAGCCTTTCGGTTCGGCCACATCTACTACGCGCCTTGCGGCTAAATAGCGTTTAAGTGTGCGCGATGCTTCCTGTTCTATCTGTTGCCATGCCGCGTCTGATATGGGCGCAAGTTTACGATGCAAGTTATTCATGTCTTTTCCTTTTTATTTTAATGAACCAATCCCAAGCGAATCGTCAGTTGTTTGTTCTTCAGTTGCAGTTTCATCTGTACCTTTATTTGCATGAACGGTAGTATCCGTTACTTGCGCATCAAAATCGCCCGAAGAAAAAGAATCCAGCATATCCAGTGTAGGTACAAAAAACAGGCTCCCGGTTTTAGCTGTGCTGAAATCCAGCAACCGGTCATAATTGCCGGGAGGGTTGCCAATAAACATATTATTCAGCATTTTGTTTACCGTACTGAAAGTGCTTGCATAAGCGATAAAATAGGTGCCCATTTCGTTGGTGGCAATATTTCCAAAGGGCATATTATCACGAATGATCTTAAAGTCGTCGCCTACATTGGCCAACGCCGAATGGGAGTTATCGGGTTTTACATCATCGGGCATTTCCACATCGCTTTGCTTGTATCTTCCGAAAACTTTTTCTTGTTCTTCAACCGGCAAAGCCTTGAAATTATTTAAGTCGTGAATATATTTTTGTACAAAAAGGTAGCTGCCGCCTTTATACGCAAGATCGTCATCGTCCACTAAACCAAAATAAGCTCGTTGCTTGCCTTCAGGATTTTCAGTGCCGTCTACAAATCCCAATATGGACCGTCCGTCCCAATACCGGAATCCGTGCACCTCTTCCACGCAATCAGCCACAGGCTTCATTACATTTGCTATAGCCGAGGCCATATCATAACAAATGCTGCTGCCGCTTCCACGCAAATGAAAGTGCAGATCGCCTTTGGTCGCAACTGCGGTATGTTTTTCACCAATCACAGGAGCAAAGTTTTCCAATTCTTTGGGGCGCGGTTCAGGGAGATCTAATAGCTCCCAGGCATCGTACCCGATGCCCATTACGCAACTTGCACCCGTGTCTGGAAAACGGATGTAACCCGAGTGATTCAGGTTGATGACGAGGGCACAAATACGTCGAAACGTTTCGTTCACAGCCATATTTTCTTTAAAGTTCCAAACCAGGAAAATGGTGTTGGTGCCATGATAATCTAATACGTTCTGTGGCCCTTGTTTCATATTAATGTTTATGTAGAGGATTGAATATATAGTTGTGAAATATTATTTGGTAAAGCTTGTGTTCTAAAAAAGAGTTATTAATAATTCAAGAGATAAAAATAACAACATCGACCGTGTTATTTAATAATAACAGTGTTGAAAATAGTGATACTAATATAGAATTCGTCTTGATTCAGGAACAAATAAAGTTGCAACTTTTTGCCGCTGTGCCTGATTTTTTTATCCTTAACAAGTTTAAGTAAAAAATTAACTAAGATTTGATTCTGAATTCTTAGTTCCGTCCACATTGATAGATAATTAAAACTGCAAAATGATTAAGGCCCGTATCCCATGTTTGGCGACATAAGGGTGATTTAGGTAACTGAACCTCTCTACATAATCAAGCATGAGCAGTTTAAAAATATTAGATATTCCAATACTTCCTTCAATATAGGGGCCGCTGTTCAATGTGTAAGTTGTTGGCGTGCCGTCAGCATTTTTATTAAATTGGTAAAGCTGGGGATGAAGTTCGGGGTTATTCTCTGATCTAACGCCGCCCCACAACATCTTAAAGTTAAGTGCCTCGCGCCATTTCAATTTTTTGATCAGGGGTATCTTATTAAAAATATAGCCATTAAAATTCTGGTCGATATTGATTGCCGCGTAATGGTCGCTGACAAACTCAAGGAAATTCATCAGGTTATAGGATTGCAGCTG
>JACXTT010000916.1_pt1 | contig 50375 bp, 36 predicted proteins | sample 9270951 | NCBI WGS metagenome assembly JACXTT01 (sample SAMN15532306, study PRJNA645909) | rock metagenome | isolation source: weathered quartz diorite | place: Puerto Rico | collected 2017-06-21
GCGAACCGCTGCTGGCTCTCGAGAACGTCATCGCAACGCCGCACATTGGCGGATCGACGGAAGAAGCGCAGGAAATCGTAGGAATCCGCATCGTCGAACAGTTGATCGAATACTTGCGCAATGGCGTAGCGTTGAATGCGGTGAACTTGCCGTCGATCACGGCGGAACAGTATGTAGCGGTTGGTCCTTATGTAGCGCTCGGCGAAAAACTGGGCGCGTTTGCATCGCACATCGCGCAGGGTAACCCGAAGTCGATCAATCTCGTATACGTGGGCCGCACGAGCGAGTTGTCCACACACGTGATCCGCAATGCGGGCGTGGCGGGAGTGCTGGCGCGTTCAGCTGCGCGGCGGCCGAACATTGTGAACTCCATGTCCATCGCCAAAGATCGCGGCATTCACGTCGGCGAGCGGCAGGAAGGCCGCAACGGCCCGATGGATACGATCCGCCTGATCCTCGAAACAGAATCCGGCGCGACGACTGTGGAAGGCGCAGTCGTACTGGACAAGCCGCGCCTGATTGCCGTCGATGGAATTTACTGCGAAGCGCCTCTCACCGGGCACCTGTCGTTCATGAAGAATTCCGACGTGCCCGGAGTCATCGGCTTTATCGGCACCGTGTTCGGCAACAACGGCATCAACATCGCGTCGTTCTCACTCGGCCGGACCGAACCAAAGCCCGGCACTCCGGTGGAAGCGATTGCCGTGATCGAAACAGACAATCCGGTTCCGGAATCTGTACTGCAACAGGTTCGCGAAAACAAGGCCGTCACGGTCGCCTGTTCGGTAGAGTTTTAGACTCTCTGCATGGCTGTAGCAGGGGCCGTTTCCGGCTCCTGCGGCATCACGATCCAACACACGATGTAGGGGATGATCGCAGGCAGCACGGGGCAGATTCCCAAAGCAATGAACAGAATCCGGACCAGCGCCGGATCGATGCCCCAATATCGTGCGAGGCCCGAGCATACTCCGGCCACCCAGCGGTCGCTCCGCAATCTCACTAGCGGCACGTAGACAGGCGCACTAGCGGCAGACGCCGCAGCGGCCTCGGCCGCCACATTTGGCGTGGCCGTCCCGCATTGCGAGCAGAAACGAGCGACATCATCCATTTGAACACCGCACTTGGTGCAGTACATATTGTTCCTCTGCCCTCATGATACGCATCTGAAAAGTGGAATGTTCCGCCCATCCGTTTGGAATAATGAAGTCGTATTCTAGGATCAAGAGGTTGAAGCCATGACTCAGAAACTGAATCGCCGGGTGTTTTTCGCCGCGATTGGGGGCGGAGCGTCCGCCATCGCGTTTGCGGCTGCCGCGAAGCCAGGCGGAGGCAAGGTGAAGATCGCCGAGTTCGACGCAGCCGGAAAAAGGAAGGGAGTTGTCGAAGTGGACAAAATCGTCAAGACGGATGCCGAGTGGAAGCAGATGCTGACGCCCGAGCAGTTCAACGTGACCCGCAAAAAAGGCACGGAGCGCGCCTTTACCGGCCAGTACAACGATCATCACGGAGACGGCATCTATGTCTGTTCCTGCTGCGATACGCCGCTCTTCGATTCCAAGACGAAGTTCAATTCCGGCACCGGCTGGCCGAGTTTCTATCAACCGATCGCGAAGGAAAACGTCCTCGATCACGTGGATACGACTTACGGAATGATCCGCAAGGAAAACGTCTGCGCCCGCTGTGACGCTCACTTGGGCCACGTCTTCGAAGACGGCCCGAATCCGACCGGATTGCGGTATTGCATGAATTCGGCGTCGTTGAAATTCGTGCCCAGGGGCAAGGCGTAAACTATGAAGCACTTACTGATCACTCTTGCCGCAGCCACCGCACTGACGGTTGGCGCGACCACTCTGCCCAATCCCGCGATCGATATCCCGGCGGCGAAAGGCAAGCAGACCGCGGTTCTCGCCGGCGGCTGCTTCTGGTGCACCGAAGCGGTGTTCGAACACGTGACCGGCGTCGAGAAAGTCATTTCAGGCTACGCAGGCGGCGACGCCGAGGGAGCGCATTACGAGATCGTCGGCAGCGGGCGCACCAACCATGCCGAATCGATCGAAGTGACGTTTGACCCCAACAAGATCACCTACGGCCAGATCCTCAAGATCTTCTTTTCAGTCGCCCACGACCCGACGCAGAAAGACCGGCAGGGCCCGGATTGGGGCCGGCAATACCGTTCGGCGATCTTCTACAAGAACCCCGACCAGAAGCGAATTGCCGAAGCCTATGTGAAGCAGTTGAACGACGCCAAGGTGTTTTCGGCGCCTATCGCCACCGAGATCGCAAAACTGCCGTCGTTTTATGCCGCCGAGGACTATCATCAGGACTTCGTGAAGCACAACCCACGGCACCGGTATGTGGTTGTCAATTCGATTCCGAAGGTTGAAAAGCTAAAGAAGGAATTTCCGCAACTCTATAAGGAGTGGTAGGGCGTCTTTCGTGGCGCGGCTGAAAAATGTAACGGGCGATGTTCCCTGCCCTCTCGAATCTGCTCAGAGCTTGTTAGCAACGGCGATCCATGATCTCGGGGACTACGATTATGTCCCGAGCGGCAAGGTGAAGCAATACAAGCAAGGTGTCGTGCGCGCAATCAAGCTGATCGCGCAGATGTTGCATACCGGGCATGCGGCAAACGCCCTATCCTTGGTGGAATGGGGAATCGAGGCGCTAAACAGCGTGTCCAGTTGCGTCGATGACCAAAATAGAGAAATGGAGTCCCTCGTCGAGTCCCTCGAAAGGGTGCACCGAGCAGCATGCAACTTACTGCGGCCCCAGATCGATCCAGTGGATCTTGCCCGGCGGATGTTCGGGATGCAGACCCGTTGCGCCATACCAGTCTTTCGTAAAAACTGGCGCCGCTACGCCGAAATCCTGGGCGAGACCGGAATGGCGGAATACCGCAAGCTTACGGAAGAAAACCGGCGTTCCAGCGATTCGACTGTGCAGCCCACGAGACAGGAATTCGACTCCGATCGTGAGAACCTCACGGCGGCGGAACGGACCATCCACCGGATCTGGAATGAGTTTTGCGGCTGCCCAACGCTAGCCGCGTATAGGCGCTTGCAGCGAAGATCGGAACGCAATGGATCCTGGCCCGAGTGGAGGACGCGAGCTTTACTCGAGATCCGCATGCGGGCAAGGGAAGCAATGTTGCGCAGCGAGCACATGGATCACTCGATTCTGGTGGAAATCTTTCTCTATGAGAACGAGATCGAGGCCGCCTGGGTCGAAGCGCAAGAGGCCGGTTGTTCGCGCCATCTGTGGGCGCGACTGTCGCTCCAGCGGATGGATTCACATCCGGAAGAAGCCGGACGGGCATTGTTCGAACAAGCGCAGGCTGGGTTGCGGGATCGAGTGAGTCCAATATCCTGCGAGACCGCCGTGCACTGGCTGATCGAGGCGTCGAGGGCCATGCAGAACGCGGGAAAGGTTCGCGAGTTCACGGCTCAATTGCTGATCCTTCGAAACGAGTTTCGAACCAATCTCGAGTTGATGGACTTATTGGCGCTGAAGCGGAGGCAATTGCTCTTGTTCTGAGAACGGCAGCGGGCAAAAATGGTAGCCTGCTGAAGTGCCGCTGGATGAAAAGCAGATCCGAGCCCTCGCAGGGTCGAGCTATTTTTCAAGGGGTTTGAGCTACTTCAACCAAGGATTGGTCTCGGGCGTGCGCCCCATCACGAATGGAATCGCGGCCCGTGTCAAAGGATCGCGTTGGTATGATGTGGAGGTCGCGCTCCATCCCGGCGGCAAGCCACAGTACTTTTGCAGTTGCCCCCTGGGGTTGGATGGCGAATTCTGCAAGCATTGCGTCGCCGTCTCCCTCGCGTGGCTGCAGCAGCCGGCGGTTGCCGCTCCCGTCACAACGAAACCCAAAGCATCCAAAGGCGGCTTGGCAATCGCCGCCCGCGCCGCTTTCGAAAAAGCCGTTCGTGCGCCGGAAGAGCGCGGCGATGTTCCCAGCTACGAGGTTTGGGAGTGGGTGGAGAAGGTGCAAAACGCGGCCGCGAAGTTCGCAAACCTGTTGGCGGGACCCGAGGCCGCCGAGGTTCCCAAGCTGTGCGAGTGGGCTTTGGGAGAGTTGGATCGTGCGCTCGATTACGTGGACGACGAAGACGACGAGACGCTGGATATTGAAAGTCAACTCGTCCAGACCCACATCCGCGCCTGTGAATTGATTCGGCCCGATCCGCTCGAATTGGCGGCAAGATTGCTGCGGCTGCAGATGCAATTCCAGTACGGCGCATTCGCGGAAATCTTTCCCGGGTACCGCGGCGCGCTCGGCGATGCAGGCGTGGCCGAGTACCGGCGTTTGCTGCAGAGCGCGTACCAAAGCGCGAAGCCAGCTGACCGCGAGTATCTCACCGGGCTGCTTGAACATTTGGAACGCCATTGCGGCGACTTCGATTCTTTGTCAAAACTTCTGACAAAGGATCTGCGGTCGCTCGCGCAGTATCTCCCGGTGATCGAAATGTACCGGGATGCAGGACGGATTGAGGAAGCCGCGCAATGGGCGGATCGCGGATTCAAGGCGTACCGGGATGAAAACGATCCCTCCGTAGTGAACGCCGCTACCGAGCTCTACCACCGGTTGGGACGTCCTGGCGATGCGGTCCAACTGATATGGAACCGTTTCTATGCGCATCCCTACCTGGACACTTATATCGGGTTGAAGAAGCATGCGGAGCTTGGATCCGTCTGGCCGGAATGGCGAGTTCGGGCGCTGCTGGAACTGCGAATGCGCATCGATCAGGATTTGACGGACAAGATAGACGTGGATCACTCGGCGTTAGTTGAGATCTTCCTCCACGAGAACGATGTCGAGGCCGCGTGGCTCGAGGCGACGCAAGGCGGGTGTGATTCCCGGCTGTGGCTCCGCCTCGCGAGATCCCGGGCCAAGGATCACCCCGAGGAGTCCGGGATGGCCTTGCTGGCGCAAGCTGAGTTGGCGATGCGAGAAGCGCCATACGCAAATTACGAAGAAGCTGTCGACCTGCTCATCGAAGCCGCGAAGCACTTGCAAAGAGCGCGAAAAACCCAGGAGTTCGTCGCTCGTTTGCATGCGCTGCGGCTGGAACACAAGGCCAAGCGAGGCTTCATTCAGAGAACCGACCGGCACCGCCGGGAACTGCTGTTTTGAAGCCCCCTATTTGTTGCGGGCAGTGGGATCGGACGCGATGGACAGGCCCGCAGCCGTCATGATGCGGTGAAAAGCGGCGACCGTCACGGGTGAGGGCTTATAGTTGCCGAAGCGGTACCCTTCCGCAATGGTGAGCGGAGTCCAGCCAAACTTGTTCTTCCTGTTCCACACTTCGGGCTTCGCGCCGTGTGCGGCGAGAAACTCCACAGCCATCGGGTGGTTCTTGTACGCCGCGCCGTGCATCGCAGTCTCACCGTTGTTGTCGACGGCGTTGATATCCGCGCCATGTTCGAGGGCGGCCTGGAGCGCCTCCACCACTTCGGTTTCCGTGCCGGCGTCCTCCCCGGGGGATCGCGTACCGAGGCCCGCCGCGGCGATGATCGGCGTCGCGCCGTCTACGTTGGGAATTCTCGGATCCGCCCCCAGTGTGAATAACACGCGCATGAGCTCGGCGTCCGCGGTTTTCGCGGCGAGCAGATAGGCGGTGGCGCCGTTGGTGTTGAGGCTTGTCAGGCCCAGGCCGATCTTCTTCGTCATGCGAGCGTTGAGATTAGCGCCCTTTTCCTTCATCTTCTTCACGAACTCGACACTCGTCATATTGCCGGAACCCTGCGGCGGCGGATCGTTATCGCCCCCGCCGGGTTTCCGAGTATTGGTGAGCGCGTGCAGGGCTCCGTAGCCCGCTTCGATCGCATTCGGGTCAGCGCCCGCATCGAGCAGAACCGAACCGAGCTCATAGTGCGCGTTGATCGCCGCGAGCATCAGCGCGGTGACCCCGGCTCGCGGCGCATGGCCGTTTTTCGGGCGTTTGCCTTCGGGGAGCTGGATCTTATCATTGGGATCGGCGCCCGCCCGCATGAGGCGCCTGATCACTCCGATCTGCCCTTCGCGCGCGGCAAACAGGAACGCGTCAAAGCCGGATTCGAGGCGGACTTTGTAATCGGCGCCTGCCGCGATGAGGGCGTCGATCACTTCGACGTTGCCTTCCGCCGCGGCCCACATCGTTGCAGTTTGGCCTGAGTTGCTTTCCTTCGCATCCAACTTCGCCCCCGCGGCGATGAGAGATTGGACTGCTCCCAACTTCCCCGTTCGCGCGGCCGTCATCAGCGCGGTTTCGCCTCCAGGCAATGCAGTGTTCGGATCGGCTCCGGCAGCAAGCAGCAGGTCCACCATCTGCTTGCTGCCGTTGGTGCAGGCGAGTGAAAGCGGTGTGACGCCGTAGCGATTGGCGGCTTTGGCGCTTGCGCCTTTCTCGATCAAAGCGCGCGCGGCAGCGAGATCGTCCCGCTCCGCGGCTCGATGTAGCGCAGTGCCTCCATCCGAGTCGATATTCGCCGCAAGGGTGAGAGCGAAGGCTAACGCGAGAAGCATGATTACAGAAGCTCTTTGACCTTGCTCTTGCTGTCGCCGAACGCGTCCAGGCGAACGCCAACCTTGTCGAGCAAGGTCAAGTGCAGGTTCGCGAGCGGCGTGGGTTCCTTGTATTGAATGTGGCGGCCACCCTTGCCGGCGCCTCCGCCAGCGACGATGGTGGGCAAATTGACGTGATCGTGGATATCCGGGTTGCCCATGCCGCTGCCATAGAGCAGCACCGAGTGATCGAGCAGCGATCCATTGCCATCGGGCGTCGCCTTCAGCTTTTGCAGGAAGTACGAGAAGAGCGAGACGTGGAACGCGTTAATCTTCGCGACCTTGGCGAGCATTTCCGGGTTGCCGCCATTGTGGGTGAGCGGATGGTGCGCTTCGGCGACGCCGGTCTCGGCCAGATACGAACGAGTGCTCGTTTCGCGCGCAAGCTGAAAGGTGATCACACGCGTCACATCGCCCTGCATCGCGAGCACCTGCAGATCGAACATCAGTTTCGCGTGGTCGGCATAAGAAGCGGGCACGCCGACCGGGCGGTCGAGATCCGGCAGAGGCGATTCTTTGGTTGCCGATTCGGCTTTCTGGATGCGGCGCTCGACCTCACGCACCGTTTCCAGATATTGATTGACCTTGCTGCGGTCCCCTGGGCCGAGTTTGCGCTGCAGGCGCGTGATGTCCTCATTCACCCAATCGAGCAGGCTGGCGTTCTTGCGGAGTTCCACCTTGCGGTCGGCCGGGGTTCCGCCATCGCCGAAGAGGCGCTCGAAAACGACGCGCGGATGCGCTTCCGACGGCAGCGGCGTGGTCGGCGACGACCAGGAAAGATTGTTCTGATACACGCATGCGTAGCCGTTGTCGCACTGGCCCACATTGGTGAGCAGATCCATCGCCAGTTCGAGCGAAGGTACGCGAGTCTGCTGGCCGATGTTTTGCGCCGCGATCTGATCGACCGTGGTGGCGAGCTGGTAGTCGGTGCTTTCGGTCCACTTGGCGGTCGCGGCGCTGAGGAACGTCGAATTCGACGTCGCGTGGGTGCCGGGGTACGCGTTCTTCAGTTCCATGTTGCTGAAGACCGTGATCTCGCTGGCGACTGGGGCGAGCGATTGCAAAATCGGCGAGAGGACTTTGAGGTCGGCGCCAGGCGGGGTCCACATCGGCATGTGCGCGCCCATTGGCATGAAGAGGAAGCCGAGCCGCTTCACGGGGTTGGCGGGAGTGGACGCGAGCGCTGTGGCCGCGGGAATCATCGCGTCCAGCAACGGCAGCGAAAGGGCGGAACCCAAGCCGCGCAGCAACGTGCGCCGGTTCAGAGATTTCCTGGTGACAATCGTCATGATGGCTGCTGTGGCGACCTCCTCATTTGAAACGGGGTGCTGTTAACTATTCCGATGATAAACGATGAGAACCGGAAGTCATTGGCCCGTGCGTCGCGAACAATCTTTCGGATCGCCGGCGCATCGTAGTATTCGACGCCGCGGCCGAGCGAGTAAGTCATCAACTTGGCGGCGAATGTCGAGGCGAACAGTTCGGGCCGCGCGAGCAGAGCCTGCTGGAGGCCTTCGACGCCGTTGAAGGTCCTGCCGTCCGGCATTGCGCCCATGGCGTCGATCGGCGAGGCCTCTTCCGTATCGCGCCAGCGGCCCACGGCGTCGTAGTGCTCGAGAGTGAAGCCGATTGGATCCAGCAGTTGATGGCAACCGGAACAGGCGGGGTTCTTGCGATGTTCGAACATGCGTTCGCGCATCGTGAGGGTCCTGCCCGCAACCTGGCGCCGTTCGCCCAGCACGGGGGTTTTCGGCGGAGGAGGCGGAGGCGTCACCCCGAGCAGATTTTCCATGATCCACTTGCCTCGCACAACCGGTGAGGTTCGCGTGGCGTACGACGTCACGGTGAGGATGCTGCCCTGCCGCAGCAGGCCTCCCCGATCCGCGACGTTGACCCGGCGGAAGCGGCTGCCGTAAATGTTGGGAATGCCATAGTGCTTTGCGAGGCGCTGATTCACGAAGGTGTAATCGGCGTCGATCAGGCGAAGAATGCTGCTGTCCTGCCGCATGATGCTTTCGACAAAAAGCTCGGTTTCTGTTTGAAACGCCTGCCGCAGGTTGTCGTCAAAGTCCGGGAACGTGCGCATGTCGGGCGTCATTTGCGCGAGATTGCGAAGATACAGCCACTGCCCGGCGAAGTTTGTGACGAGGTTGCGGGAACGTGGATCGGCGAGCATGCGGCGGACCTGGTTGTCGAGTTCGGGACCTCGAAGCTTGTCCTGAATGGCGGCATTGAGCAGTTCGTCGTCGGGGATGCTACTCCAGAGGAAGAAAGACAGCCGCGAGGCAAGTTCGAGAGGAGCAATGCGATAGGCGGTTCCGGGCGCAACGCCGACGGGGTCCTGCTCGACGCGGAAGAGAAATTCCGGGCTGACGAGCACGGCGCATAGCGCCATTTCGAGACCGGCGTCGAAGCCTTCCACCTTGCTGGTTTCATTGAAAAACTTCAAAGGCGACTTTATGTCCGCTGCGGTGACGGGGCGCCGATACGCCCGGCGCATGAGCGTCGAGAGAATCTTCCTTGCGCACTCTTCGTCTTTTCCCTCGCAGACTAGAATGCGCTTGCGGCTGGGCGTGTCTCCAGCCTTCGCGGCGTTGTATGGGCCGTTGATCGAGACCGAATAAACAGCGGGTTGGACGCGCGGGTGACGATCCATGTTGAAGTGCGCCTGATAGGGCTGGCGCTCGGTTTCGAGCAATGCCGACGGCAATTTAATGAAGGCGGCGGCAACCGTGTGGGGTCCTGCCTTGACGGGGATCCGAATCTTCAGATGGGCGTCGATCTGGCTGTGGTCGCTGCCCGGCGGCGGAAGCTGCACCGTGAACACCTTGACGCGTTCCCCATCGAGCATCAATTCGACCTGATGCTTGCCGGCGATGCCTTCGACGTGTTCGTTGCGGTCTCTGGCGAGCCGTAGCTGGACGTCATATTCAGCGTCGACGGGAAAGTTGTGGCGGACGGTTGCGCCTCCACGCGTTCCAATGGGGAGGCCTTCGAAATGATCCTCTTGGGTGAGGTCCGCGGGTAGGGTGATGGTTTCGCCCCCCGGAGACTTCGGCGGAATGCCGAGCGCCAGACGGCTGATTTTGCGGGCCGCGGAAAGATAGCGTTCGAGCAGCGTAGGCGAAAGATCGCCGACGGTGACGTTGTCGAAACCATGGCTCGCGTCATCGGCGGGCAGTAGCGCCGAAACGTCGATGTCGAGCGCAAGAAGGTCGCGGATCGCGTTGCGGTACTCGGTGCGGTTCAGGCGGCGGAATGTGCCGGTCCGGCCGGGGTCCGGCTTGGCCCGGTCGAGTTTGGTTTCGATGGCGGCAATGAGCGCGTTGTAACCCGCTTCGTCAGGACGAGGCAAGCCCGCTGGAGGCATGTGGCGGATGCCCAGGCGCCTGACTACTTTTTCCATCAGTTCCGGGTTTTGCGACTCGGGCTCGAGCGCGAGTCCCGCGGTTTTGACCTTTGCGTTGTGGCAGGCGAGGCAATACTTGTCGAGCGCCTGCTGCTGAGCGAACGAGCATAGGCACACCAACCCCAAGGCTGTTGCGGCTTTCCACATCTCGAGCCACTATATTACAATTGCCGGTTTCTATGGATTCCACTGGACTGAACGCGAACGTCCTGCTCGACATCGTGGAACGGGCGTTGCATGCGACGGTAAACGAGTGGGTCTTTCTGCGCGAGATCCGGATCGGAACAGGGTTCCGGCGCGGGAACCTGCAGCGGCTGGACGCATTCGCGCTGAACGCCTACGCGCATACCGGCATGAAGCGCATCTGCTATGAGGTGAAGACCTCGCGCGGCGATTTTCTGGGGGAACTCAAAAGCCCGCTGAAGCGACGGATCGGAATGCGGTATTCGAACGAGTTTTACTTTGTCACGCCGGTGGACATGGTGAAGCTGGCGGAGATTCCGGCCGAATGCGGCCTGATCGAGGCGGGGTTCGCGACGCCGGAAGAGTGGCGGGCGATCATTACGCGGCAGGCGGGGTTCTTTCACTACGATGCGGAAAAACAGGCGTTTTGCGTGTTGACGATTCCGGCGCCGTGGCGGGACACGCCCGGCCCTACCTGGCAGTTGCTGGCGGCTATGCTCAGACACCAACGACGGGAGTTGCAGGAGAAACCTCCCGAGCCCCCGTCGCAGCAGAAGATTCCATTCGAAGGCTAGCGAACAGTCACCTGGACGCGAGTGGCGGCGGAGAAGGTTTCCCCGGCTGCTGTCGTCGTGGCGGTAAATTGCAGGTCCATCACGCCCGGTTGTGCGGGTGCTGTGACTCGGAACGTTCCGCTGCGGCTTGCGCCGGCGGCCAGCGTATCGAGGGTGTTGCTGGCGGCGCTGTTGTTCGATCCGCCGAGTGCAAGTTGAACCTGCGTGCCCTGGCCGTCGATGTCGCCGTTGTTGACGACGGTGCACTCGAGATTGAACGCCGCGCCGCGCACAACGGCCGCCGTATCAGCGGCGCAGCGGGCATCGAGCGCAGGCCCGATGGCGGCGACGAAGTCACTCTGCGAGATGGCGAGTGCGAAGGATTCGCGCGTCAAGTTCCCGCCGAAGGTCTGGTCAAAGGCTTTGACTTTCACCACGACATCGCCAGCCGTGGCCGTGGCGATCTGTTCGACGTTCTGTTCGGCGGTTTCAGAGGAAGCAAGCTGCGTTCCGGATGCATCGAAAACGAACAGATCGAGATCGTCAAATACTGACGCTCCGCCAACGAGGTGGCGGTTCCAGGCGAGGGTCGCGTAGAAATCCCCAGTGTTGCGGCCGCGGAACAACTGGAAACCGTTGGCCGTCACGCTCGAGGTGAGCACAGTGTTCAAAGCCCGGGCGTTTTCCATATTGATGAAGCCCCAGCCGCGATCGGCTCTCCAGCCAACCTGATCGGTCGTGTTGATGAGCAGCGCCTTGACGGCTGCCGGGTCTTTGACGCCAGACTGCTGCAGCACTGCGACCACTCCAGCGACTTTGGGGGTCGCCATGCTCGTGCCGGTGAGTCGAACGAGGTTCGAGCCGATGTTCGAAGCGGAAAGAATCTGGGTGCCCGGAGCGGCGACGTCAGGCTTGAAACGTCCCCCAATCGTCGGTCCGCGGCTGCTGCTCGGGGCGATGCGATCGTCCCGCTTGTCAAGCGTTCCGCGGGTGTCCGTATTGGCGACAGTGATGCCGTTGAAGGTGAGCGCCGTGTCGCCAATGCCGTCCGGGCCGGAGTTGCCGGCCGCGACGAGAACCGTTGCGCCAAAGGTGTCGGCCATCACGTCAATGATGCGGGCGAGGACGGAGTCGTCATCCTGGGTATCGCCGCCGAAGCTCATATTGAAGATCTTCGCGGAGGTGTTTTCAAGCGCAAACTCAATGCCGGAGATGATGTCGTCCAACCGCAGGGCGTTGTCGCCGCAGTTATTCCTGCCGGTGAGCTTTGCGCCGACCTTGAGCGCGAACAGCTTGCTCACGCCCGGCGCCGTACCCTGAAACACCGGCAGCAGCGCATCGCCCGCGCCTGCGACAATGCCGGCGACGTGCGATCCGTGCCCAACGTTGTCGCGAGTGCTTTCCGGATCGTCGGAAAAGCAGTTGTCCTTGCTCGCGCCATCCAAAAACGTTTTGGCGACGATTTGTTTGCCCGCGAAGATCGGGTGCGAAGCGTTGATTCCCGTGTCGAGAACCACCACCTGCTGCCCGTTGCCCTGCAGTCCGGCGTTCCACCAGGAAGCGAGACCGAGCACTCCGACATTCGGATCGATGGTGTCGTTCGCGACCTTCGCCGCGTTCACGTGATACACGGGGGCGGGCAGAACTTCGGCGACGTCGCTGTCTTCGGCCAGCATTGCCAGGGCGTCTGAGGAGACATCCGCGGTGATCATGTTGTGCGACCAGTAGCGGCGAATGTTCGATGCTCCCGCTGCTTCGAGCCGCGCGGTTTTGCTTTGTTGAAAGCTTTCGAGAGCCGCGGCGATGCGCCCTTTTGCGGCGCGGCGGGTTTCAATTTCGTCGCGATCCATGCGTTCGCGCACCAGCGCCTCCGCGGCGTTGCCTGTAACCCGGCTGAGTTCCGCCTGGTTGAGTTCTTTGCGGGGAGCAGCGAGACTTTCCACCTGCTCGAGGATCGCGGCTTGCGGCTGGTTTTTGTAAATGATCACTACCCTGCCGCCACCGGCAATGTTCCGGCTCATGGCGCGCGACGGGCGGCGAGGCTGTTTTGTGTTGGTGTTGTTTTCGGCGCCGTCTAGGGCTTTTTTGAAGTTGTCACTGTTTTCCTGGCCGGCGATCGGAACGGCTGCAGCCAAGACCAGAATTGCAAAACAAGCGTTGCGTTTCATATGTCGAATCTCCTTTGTGCCGGTAGCGGTCTCTGCCGCTCGCGAGTTCAGATTACGGGGGCTTGCGCGGTAAGAGGTCAGGATGCTGTAAAAGATTTGTGAACATGCGTTTATTCGTTGATGCCAACGACGAACCAGCGGCGCCCGTTCAAGAATGTCTGGCTGCCGTTCATCGAAAGAGCGATGCGTTCCACCACGCCTTTTTGCGAAGTAAGTTCCAATACCGGCTGGCCCGTCGGCTCGATGACGCGCCAGCGGCCTTCGTCCTGGGATTGTCCGGACGAGCCGCCGTTCGCGCCGGGAACATAGACTGAGACGGAACTCGAAGAGCGGAATGCGTAGCGGCCATCCGCGGCGAGGTAGATCTTCTTTTCGCTGCTGTACCCGCCTGAGCCGCCGCTGCTCGAATAGCTGCTCATGTAAACGAGCTTTTTGTCACTCAGGCGCTGGGTCCACATGCCGGCGGCCGCGGATGATCCGCTGGTCGCTGCCGCTGCCTGCGCCGGCCGTGGCAGCGGCGTGACGGATTGTTGCTGAGCGGCGGCAGCGCCGCCACCCGCATGGAAACTGCTGGCCATTGCCATGAGAGAAAAGTTCCGGTTGAGGATGAGATCGCGGCGCCCAACGGCGGCGAGAGCGGCGACGCCCTTGCCGTTCAGGTCCACCAGGTAAAGATGGATTCGGAGCGGAACAAGCCCCCGGTGCGCATCGAACGTATACACCATGCCCCGTCCTCCTGTCGCCATGAACGGAATGGGCTGGCCAGCGGATTTCGTCTGCAGATCGGCGCCGAAATAACGATTGACGAGGTCCGGGATGACGTTGGGGCCGTCCAGGTTCCGAACGTCGGTGAGGATGCCGGCGACGTACAGTTCCGAGTTCGTATCCTGCCCGGGAGGCGCGAGGGCTGCGCCTTGTTGTGTGATGTTCACCAGCCAACCGGCCGGGGCTTCGAATTCCAGGCCTGAAGGCAATGTACGCACATTGGCCGTGGCGGCGGCCATTCCGGTCAAACAGACCGTGAATGAAACGATTGCGGGGTTCATGTCGTTCTCCTTTTGCTTGCTCACAAGAAAAGAGTAGGACCCGGCGCCGCGCAAGGCGTTGAGGAGTTGTAAAACTATTGTGAAAGTCAGGGCGGGACCCCGGCGTCCGCGATACCCTGCTAGAATCGTGATTCCCGCAAAAGCAGGCGACATGAGCACGACTTCCAGCGCACCAGCCGTAATGGTGATCGACGACGACGAGAGCGTTCGCGAAACCCTGCGGATGCTTCTTTCCCAGGATGGCTATCAGGTGGAACTGGCTGAAGACGGCGCGACTGGGCTCGAGCGGGCGCTGATCCTGAAACCGAATCTGGTGATTGTGGATCTGAGAATGCCCGGTCTTGGCGGCATGGAGGTTTGCAAACGATTGCGGGCCGCGCGGATGCAAATGCCGGTGATCGTATTGAGCGCCGCGAGCGACGAGATGGACAAGGTTCTGCTGCTCGAATTGGGCGCCGACGATTATGTCGTAAAGCCATTCGGCGCGCGGGAATTGCTCGCCCGCGTGAAGGCGGCGCTGCGGCGCGCGGTTCCGGAATCTCACACCATGCTGCGGTTCGCGACCGTCGAGGTGGACCTCGACCGCCGCGTGGTCACCAAACGTGGCGAAGAAGTGAAGCTCACGCCAGCCGAATACAACCTGCTCACCTACTTTCTCAATCATCCGGATCGCGTTCTCACGAGGGAGGCGATTCTCAACGATGTCTGGGGATTCGAGTCGGCCCCGACCACACGCACGGTCGACGCCCATGTGGTGAAATTGCGCCAGAAGCTCGAAATGGATTCCACCGCGCCGCGGCACTTTCTCACCGTGCACGGCGTCGGTTACCGCTTCGTGGCGTGAGACCTGCGATGGCTGCTTCTGCCCTTGTCCTGCTCGCCGACGACGACGCGGAACTCCGATCGATTCTCGAGTTGGCGTTGACCGGCATTCCCAACACCGAGCTGGTCTGTGCGGCAAACGCGGAAGAAGCGCTGGCGATCGCGAAAACGCGGCCGGTTACTTTTGTTTTGACGGATTTTAAAATGGATGACATGACGGGCGTCGACCTGTTGCTGCAACTGCGGCAACGGGAAGTCTGGCCCGTTCTCGGCGCTGTGGTGATGAGCGGCGAAGACGATGACAGCCTGTCGCAGCGCGCGATAGCCGCAGGCGCCAGGGAGTTCTGGCGCAAGCCGGTGTCCCCGGCGAAACTGCGGCGTTTTGTCAGCGATCTGGTGAGAGGAGTGAAATAGCGATGCGGCTTTGCCTGTCTCTGCTCATATCAGCGCCGGTTTGGTTGGCGCTTGCCCAGGACGCTCCGCTGGACCGTGTCGTCAAGCGGCTTGATCAATTGGAAAGCGAAAATACACGTTTGAAAGACGAGTTGAAGGAACTGCGGCAGCTTGTCAAAGAACTGCAAACCGCGCGCGACAAGAGCGCCGATCAGGCCGAGGTGCAGGCGCAGCGGGTGCAGGATCTGGCGCAGACCAAAGTCGAAGCCGATCAGAAATTCCCGCTTCGATTGTCCGGGTTGGTCTTGATGAACGCCTACCGCTATGCGGGCCACGTAGGCGAGGCGGACTTGCCGCTCGTTGGCGCCGCCGCGGCCAATCGCGCTGTTTCGGCCGGCGCGACGTTGAGGCAGTCGCAAATCACATTGCAGTATGAGAATCCCACGAGCTTCATTGGCGCGAGCGTAAACGGGCGTTTGCAGGTGGATTTCTTCGGCGGATCGCTGATCAACGCGCAGAATCATCTGGCGCGAATTCGTGTCGGGCAGGTGAGTCTCAACTGGGCGAACCGAAGCGTGATGGTGGGCATTGAGAAGCCGATCTTGTCGCCGCGTGAGCCCGAAACGCTGGCGCAACTGGGGGTCTCGCCGCTGGCCAATTCGGGCAACCTGTGGCTGTGGCAGCCGCAAATCCGCTATGAAGAGCGCGTCCGGCTTGGAGAGAAGGCGGGGCTCGACCTGCGCATCGGTGTGTATCAGACCAACGAAACGTTCACCCCCGCGGGCTTCACAGGCGACGCGGCAAGATCGAGACCCGGTCTGCAGGGGCACTTCGAGTTGTATCGCAAAAATGGAATTGGCAAACGATTTGCGATTGCACCCGGCTTTCATGTGAGCGAGTCCAGAGTGAATGGCGCCGATGTAGCGTCACGTGCGCTTTCCGTGGATTGGGCGGTTCCGGTTGGCGCAACCTTTGAATGGACGGGGTTCGCGTTCACGGGCCAGAATCTGACAGGGCTGGGTGTGGCGGGGATCCGGCAGCCGTTCGTACTGCTGGGCCAGCAGCCGGTAGCCGTGCATTCTTCCGGAGGCTGGACGCAGTTTTCCATCGCGGCAAATTCCAAACTGAGGTTCAATCTGTTTAGCGGCCTGCATGACGACCGGAATCGGGAACTCCTGCAAGCCGGACGAGGCGGCATCGCCGGAAACCTGAGCTACGGCGCCAATGCCCGCCTGATGCTCGCGCCCAATGTGCTGCTCGGCGCCGAGGCGATGCAGATTCGCACGAAATTGCTGGTGGGCAGTCTCCGGCTGGTGAATCGATATGATCTGGCGATTGGTTATCTGTTCTAACGCCGCGCTGCTGTTTGCGGCGACCGTTAGTGGTCGCGTGGAAACGTCGAAGGGCGACCCCGCGGTCGTCTGGCTCGAGCCAGCGGGCGGAAGCGCGCCTGCGGCCGCGCCGGCATCGACCTCGAAGCACACGATCGATCAGCGCAACAAGACGTTCAGCCCTCACCTGGTTGCGGTCCGGAGTGGCGGAAGCGTCGCGTTCCCCAATCACGATCCGTTCTTTCACAACGCGTTCTCAAACTATGCCGGGCAGGTATTCGACACGGGTTTGTACGCGCCGGGGACGACGAAGGTGATTCCATTTCGCCGGGCCGGCGTGGCGCGCGTGTTCTGTAATATCCATCCGACCATGAGCGCCGTCGTGGTAGCGGTCGATACGCCGTATTTCGCGATGACGGCGAAAGACGGCTCGTTCTCGATTGCAGGCGTGCCTGCAGGCGAGTACACTCTGCGATTGTTCTATGAGCGCGCCAGCGAAGCGGCCCTGGATGGGCTCACGCGAAAGGTTGCGGTGAGCGCGGGTTCGGATGCCGCAATTGCGCCGATCCGCATCCCCGACAGCGGCAATGTCCCTGTTCCGCCGCCACACAAAAACAAGTTCGGCAAAGATTATCCGGCGGTGATTGTGGATCAATACCCGGGCGGCGTCAAGCCATGAAGTCTCTCTTTCGGCCAACACTGTTGCAGCGCGTCTTTCTTTCGACCGCCGTTGCAATGACGGTTCTATTCGCGGTTGCCGGATGGTTCCTGCTGCGCCAGGCGTCGGACGCGCTGGCGGCTGGAGTCGAAGAGGAGGTGCGCGGCAGCCTGGCCAGCGTCGAGGCTCTGTGGCGGGTTCGCGGTGAGTTGATGCGCAACTCGAGCGCACTATTGAGCACGATGTCCGATGTGCGGGCGGCGTTTGGCACGCACGATCCGGCTACGATTCGCGACACCGCGGCGGAGATCTGGTCGCGCGGCGCCTCGCCTGACACCTTATTATTGGTCGCCGGCGCGAACGACGGCGCGTTACTCGCCGCATTGGGAGGACATGCGTCGAAAGGGTCCTTGCAGAACTTGCCGGCCGGATGGCTGGACGCGGCCCGGCAGTCGTTTCCGCGCCAGGCTTCGGGATTCGCGGTGTGGAACGGGCTGCTGTGGCAGGTGGTGGTGACGCCGGTTTACGTCGATGCGTCGCGCGACAATCCGCTGCTATTGAACGTGCTGGTGGCCGCGGAACAGATCGAAGAGACAACCTTGAACCGCTTGAGGCAGGACACGGGAGGCACTGGTTTTGTTTTAACCGCGGCAGGCGCCAGGATTGTCGAGACGTCGCCGGTCGAACCCGGAGGACGCTCGGTTTCCAGGCAACTCGAACTGCGAGGCATCGATGGCAATTCGTTGGGCACGCTCGTGGCGCGGCGTCCGCTGCAGATGGCGGATGCACGAATCGAGAGCCTGCGCCGGACGATCGTACTCGGGTGGATGGCCGCGATGTTGACGGGCCTGGCGTTGAGTTTTTGGCTGACACGACGGATTACGAGGCCAATCGGGGAGCTCGAACAAGCGGCGCTCGCCGTGAGCCGGGAAAACTATTCCGTGCGCGTCAGCGAGGGCTCGTGCGATGAATTGGGACTGCTGGCCAAGACATTCAACCAGATGTGCGAGTCGATCGAAGGCGCGCGTTCGGAACTGATTCGCCGCGAACAGGTGCAGGCGGTGGGCCGTCTCGCGGCGAGCATCGCGCACGACCTGCGGAATCCGCTGTCGGCGGTGAGCGGCGGCGCCGAGATGATCGCGGAAATGGACCTGCCTGCCGATCAAGTGAAGCGGGCGGCCCGGAACATGCAGGGCGCGGCAATGCGGATGCATCAGATGCTCGAGGAATTGAGCCAGTCGGTGCGGAAGAAATCCGCGGTGCGTACGATTGAGGATCTGCTGACCGTGGTGCAATCCGCCGTTCAGTCGCAACAGGAAAAGCTGCTGGGGCGCCGGATTCGAACCACCATTGTGGTCGCAGCGGGAGTCCAGGTCTCGATCGAGCGAGGGCGGTTCGAGAGGGTGCTGATCAATCTGCTATCGAACGCCACGGAAGCCTTGGGCGAAGGCGGCGAGGTCCGTTTTTATACCGAGACAATCGACAATCAGATTGTTTTAAACATTCGTGACAATGGGCCGGGCATTGCGCCGGAGATCCGGCCGAGCCTGTTTCAGCCGTTTGTGACGCAAGGAAAGAAAAACGGGCTGGGCCTGGGGCTCGCGCTTTCGCGCCAGACGCTGCTCGATCATGGAGGCGATCTCGAAGCTGTGTATGCGGCGGACGAAGCGGGCGCCTGGTTCCGGCTGCGGCTGCCGTTCCCAACGGTGTAGAACCACGTTGATGGAAGTGAAAAAAGCGCCGAAGCAAAAGGCCCCGGCGCGCGGAAGTTTGAACCAAATTTGAATGTGAGTTTTTGTTTCCATCCGCTCACAAATCGATGTTCGGGCACAATTCGGGCGCTGCGGTGAAGAAGTTGTAAAAGTATTGTGAAGCCGCTATTGCGGGGCGATTTGAGAGAGCAGAGGATTCATGGTCTTGTCCATCCACGTGGGGAGCGACCATTCGACCGGGTCTACGAACACGCCGTTGAGCAGAACGCCAATGTGAACGTGATCGCCGCCGGCGAGTCCGGTCATGCCGGTTTTGCCGATGATCTGACCGTGGCTCACGGCATCGCCAGCCTTGATGTCGATCTTGGACATGTGGCCGTAGACGGTCTGCACGCCGAGGCCGTGATCGATCACGACGCAATTACCGTAGATGCCGAGCATGCCCGCGAACAGAACGGTTCCTGCATTTGAGGCAGGCAGCGGCGCGTTTTTCACCGATGCGAGATCGACGCCCAAATGCCATTCGACGTTGAGTTCCCTGCCCTGATAGAGATACGTACGGTGGTCTGCAAAGCGCGCCTCATTCGAGGATTTGGTGAGCAGTTGAAAGGAGCCCTTCCACAACTGCTTGCGAGCGGTTTTAGACGTGAGTCCCGCGAGGAACTTGTCGTTCTCGCGCCGAACGTCAGAGTTGACCCTCGCGAAACGTTCCCACATCTCGCCCTTACCGGAAGGGTCGATCGCGGGCACGACACGATTGATGAAGGGATCCGCGATTTTGATCTCCCGTTCGCGGAACTCCACCGGCACGACGCGACTGCGGAAACTCGAGGAAACCTCGTCGCCTGCCAGGTTAGCCGCGTAAATGAGCGGACGCGTGGTCGGGTCCAGCTCCGGCGGAACCGTGAACATCGCAATGCGGTAGTTGGGACTTTCGACCGATGCGAAGCTCGGGAAGGTGTATTTACCGACCTTCACGCCAGCCTCCGACCACTCGCCGCCAACTTTGAAACCTACGATGCCGGTTCCGCCGCGCCTCATGAAGACGGGGCTCGGCTCGCTTTGGATCTGCGGCCTGCCAAGGACGACGGGAATCTCGCGCGTCCATTGCGTCTCACGCCCCCGCAGGTTGTTGGCCTCGGCTGCGACGACCAGTTTCGCTTTGCCGGAAACCAGGCCCGGCGCGCGATCTTTGCCCGCGACAAACTCGAATTCCGCGGGCGCACGCCCCTTCCAGATCCACTCTTTCCATGAGCCCGGGTAGCGGACATCAAAGAGTTCGTAGCGGGATCCGTTCTGTTCGAGCCATGCGTGCGCGCGGCTCACGCCCTGCGGGTTCGTCAAGCGCACACGAATGGGCGCCGCGAAACCGAGCGCTTTGGGAAGCGGACTCGTGATTTCAATTTTGGTTTCTTCGGAGGAAAACAGAAGGAAGGTCGCGGCGACGGCAAGAACCGCCAGGACCAGAGTGGCGGTTCCTCGCAGGAAAGATCTGGAACAGTCGTCCAAATTGGGCTGCTCTTGGAGTCCATAGGCCACTGCCTTTTATCGTAACGTGCCTTGCCGCCGGTTGTCTTAAACTCGATACATGAATAGACGAAGCCTGCTGGCGGGCTTGACCTCGGTCGCTCCTGTTCTGATGGCCGCGGGCGGGCGCCCCAAGGGCGCGATCATTGGCAGCGGAGGCCGTGGACAGTTCCTCACGGGAGAGTTCAAAGAGATCGGCGTTGAAATGGCCGCCGTGTGCGATGTCTACGAGCCGAATCTGCAAAAGGGCTTGAAAATCGCCAATACCGGCGCGAAGGCGTATTCCGACTACCGCAAGCTGCTGGAAGACAAATCGATCGAAATTGTAGTGGTGGCGACGCCCGATCACTGGCACTCGACGATGGCGATCGACGCCGTGGAAGCGGGCAAGGACGTCTACGTCGAGAAGCCGCTGGCGCACACGATTGACGAAGGGTTCGCAATGATCGACGCGGTGAAGCGGACGAAACGGATCGTGCAAGTGGGCACGCAGCGGCGCAGTTTCGACCTGTTTCTGGATGCGAAGAAGCTATATGACACGCAGGTCTGCGGCGATGTGAAGCTGGTGAGTTCGTGGTGGTACAACCATCAGTCCTCGCTCAACGACCGCAAGATCGAAGGCGCTCTCGATTGGAAGCAGTGGCTTGGCAATTCGCCGCAGCGCGAGTTGGACGCGCAACGGTTCTTCAACTGGTATTACTTCTGGGACTACTCGGGCGGCTTGCTCATCGGACAGGCGGCTCATGTGATCGATGCGGTCAATTGGTTTATCGGAGGCGGCGCGCCGGTAGCGGTCACTTGCGCGGGCAGCCAGCCGAACCTGAAAGGGGCCGAGGTTCCTGAAACCGCGTCGCTGACCATCGAGTACGGAGACAATACGCTGGTGAATTTTCTCATCGGGTATCGCGCGATGCGCTATGCGGGCGTTAACGATCAAATGAAGCAGTTCCACGGGTCGAAGGCGAGGTTCGACGTGGGCCGCGAGGGATACGCGCTGTACCCGGAAGCGCCTCGTGAAATCGAAATGAAGCCGAGCGTGCACGTTTCACGGCCCGGAAGCTTCGGCGGCGCGACGCGCCAGCACATCCGCAATTTCCTCGAAGCGGTGAAGACTCGCCAGCAACCGTCCGCCCCACCGGCGCTGGCGCAGTCCACGAACATGGCGCTGTGCATGGCGATGCAGTCGTTGCGTGAAGGGCGCAGGCTTCGCTGGGACGCAAGCGCCAAGAGGGTGGTGTAGCGCATGCGCTTGCCTCTTGCCGGAATCGCGCTGTGGGCAATCACGTCGCAGGCGCAGGTGTGGGAAACGGGCGGCGATCCAGCCAAGCTGATGGTGGATGGCATTGTCCGCTACCTGGAAAAGCAGGCTCCCAAGCGTGAGAAACAGGACCTGGCGAAGTTGCTTGGCGTGATCGATGCGCGAGTTCCCGTAAACGATTTGGAGCTCGTGGGATCGCTACGCCATCCCGCGTTGCGCGCCAGCACGGCGGACTTTGAAGCGTATGCCGTCCGCTGGCCCGTACTCGATGGCGTCACCGCTGAAGGCCTGCTGCTGCAGCCCAAGAAGCTACCGGTGCGCGAACGCGTGGTTGGCATTCCCGAAGTGGGCATGCCGCCCGAACGTTTCGTCGCCATGCAGGCGCTTGCGGCGCAAGGCTCGCAGGTGCTGATTCCCACCTTGATTGACCGCAATAGCAAGTGGTCTTCGAATCCGGCGATCGGCAAGACGACGAATCAGCCGCACCGCGAGTTCCTGTACCGGATGTCGTTTCCGTTCGGGCGGCATCTGATCGGCTACGAAGTGCAGAAGGCGCTCTCGGCGGTGGATTGGTTTGCAGCGCAGGAACCGAAGGCTCTGCCAATTCGCGCCATCGGAATCGGCGAGGGCGCGTCGATTGCGGCTTACGCGAAAGAGATCGACCCGCGGATCGCATCGGCCGCGGGCGGCGGATTTGCCTGGAACCGCGACGACGTGGCGGCGGAACCGATCGATCGCAATGTCTGGAAGATCCGGCTGGCCCAAATCGCTCCGGCGGGCGCCTTCACGTTCACCGGCGGCAACAGCGCGATTCCCCAAGTGGATACCGAAGCGCGACAGAAGCGGCAGTTCGATGAAATCGTGCAGTTCAACCAAAGGCTGATCGCGAAAACTGAACGTGTTCGGGAAGAGGTCTGGAAAAAAACGGACAAGGAAGAGATCCGGCGGAGGCTCTGGGAAGACGTCATCGGGCGCATTCCCAAATCCACGATTCCGCTCAACGTAAAACGCAAGCAGTCGTACGAATCCGCCAAATGGACCGGGTACGAAATCCAGTTCGACGCGCTACCCGAAGTCTTCGCCTACGGAGTGCTCCTGATGCCCAAGGGCCTGAAGCCCGGCGAGAAGCGTCCCGTCGTAGTGGTGCAGCACGGCTTGAACGGGCGGCCTCAGCATTTGTTTCAGCAGAAGAGCACGCGCGAATATGAGGTCTACCGGAATCTCGCCGAGTCCTTCGCGGATCTCGGCTACATTGTTTATGCGCCGCAGAATCCGTATGTGGGCGACTTCCGGCATATCGTACGGCATGCGAATCCATTGGGGCTTTCGCTGTATTCGTTCATCCTCGCACAGTACGAAAAGATGTTCGACTTCATCGCAACGGTTCCGGAAGCCGACACGGGCCGCATCGGCTTCTACGGTCTGTCGTATGGCGGAGCGACGGCGGTTCGAGTACCCGCTCTGCTGACGCAGTTCAAGGCGGTGGTGTGTTCCGGCAACTTCAACGAGTGGATCCACAAGTTGACCACGGTCGACATGCCCTACAGTTACGTCTTCACGCATGAGTACGAGATCATCGAATTCGGCCTCGCGAATCTGGCCAATCACGCGGAGATGGCGATGCTCATTGCACCGCGCCCCTTCGCCGTGGAACGCGGGCATCGCGACGGAGTGGGCGCCGACGAGTGGGTCTTTTACGAATACGCGAAGGTGAAGAGGTACTACGATGAGAACGGCTGGAGCGACCGCACGGGGCTCGTCCTGTTCAACGGTCCGCACCGCATCGATGGAGTGGAAGCGATTCCGCTTCTTCGCAAATGGCTTGGTCTGTGATTTAGAATAAAAGGCGTCCCCATGGAAAATCTCTTCGTATACGGATCTTTGCGGAAAGGCACGATGCAGAGCCAGGCAGCCCGGCGCGGCATCGGCACGGAGTATGCCCGGTTCCTGGAAATGAACGGCGTCTACGTTGGCCCTGCCAAAGCCGAAGGCCGTATGATTCTGTTGACCGACTATCCTGGCTTTGTGGACGGCAAGGGTACGGTTCTCGGCGATCTATACCAGGTGACGACCGCCGTCATCAAGAAACTCGACGAATACGAGGGCATTGAATTCGAACGTTTGAAGCGGGAAGTGGTTGGTCCCGATGGGGCGTCGGAAGCCTGGGTGTACGTGTATAAGTTCTCTCCCACCGGCAAGAAACGCATCGAATCGGGCGACTGGTCCGCATACACGCCGGAGTCCGCTACCTAGACGAATCGTACGCCGACCCGCCTCGCTGTGGGATTCTGGTAGTAGATGGGGTCTGGATTTTCGCGGCTGTTCTGGGTAGTCGTCGGTTCTACATTTCTTGGATTTACCGGCATCGGAGCGATCGTCCCGCTTTTGGGTCCGCACGTCAAGCGCGACCTGCACCAATCGGATTTCGTAGTCGGGCTCGCCATCGGCATCTTTTCGGTCGTCGCTTTGACGTCGAGATTGATCGCGGGTCCGCTGACTGATCGCAAAGGGCGCAAGCCTGCTTTGATCGCCGGGCTCGCCTGCTGTTCCGTTTCCGGCGTGGCTTACCTTCTTCCTTCCGGCATCGCATCGGTCTTTGCCGGCCGCATCCTGCAAGGCCTCGGCGAGGCGTTTCTGTTTGTGTCCGCCGCTGCGTGGGCTGTCGAAGCCGCGCCCGTAGACCGCAAGGCTCAAGCGCTCGGTTATCTCGGCGCGGGAGTGTGGGGCGGCCTGTCGGTTGGTCCCGCCATCGGTTCGATGCTCGGTTCATTCGAGAATGCGGCCCTGCTGCTGGTGCTGTCTCCAATTCCAGCGGTGCTGGCGCTGCGCGGCGCGGAAGAAACGCTGCGCGATCGCGGTGAAAAACCCGAATCTTTCATTCCCAAGCGGGCGCTGCTTCCGGGCATGGTGCTTGGTTGCGTGAATGTTCACTACCCGGCGATGGCGGGATTTCTGACGCTGCATCTGGCCTCGCATGGCAATTCAGGCGGCGCGGCGTTTTCGGCGTACGCCATGGTGATTCTCACGTCGCGATTTTTCCTGGGTGGATTGCCGGATCGCATCGGCCCCCGCATCACGTTCTACGCCGGATTGGCTTGCATGGCGGTGGGGCTCTTTCTACTTTCCCTTGCGCCCGCGCCTTCAGTGGCGATCGGCGCGGCCGCGCTGACAGGCTTCGGCTTCTCCCTCCCATGGCCTTCTATCGCTTCGACCGTGCTGCATCATGCTCCAGACAACGAACGCGCGGCTTCGGTTGGTTTGCTGACTGCCTGCGTGGATCTGTTCGTCGGCGCGAGTTCGTTCGTGGATGGGGCGGTCGCCCAGCGGTTCGGCTACACGGCTTTATATTGGGGCGCAATTGGGGCAATTGGCATCGCGGCCTTGACTGGTTATCGCGTCACCGCGCGGCATTGCGAACCGGGTCCGGCAGACCCTGTTCCGGAGCCTTGTGCCGATCTTGCGTAAAAATGACCTCTTTTGACCGCGCTTTGCGCATGGTCCGATGGGTGATATAAAATCACAACCCTGGAGGTCAGTTTACCTATGATGCCATTTGCAGGCGCTCTCCCGCGGACGAAGGCAACCATGCTCGACCGCTTTGCCGGTGCGTTTATCGACGGAATCATTCTTGTGCCGATCTACTTCGTACTCGGCTTTGCTCTTGCGTTCATGCCCATGCTGGCGGGACTCGTCACCGGCCTCGTTGGCGCGGCCTGGTGGCTGCTTCGCGACGCCAAGGGCGTCAGTATCGGCAAGAAGGTCATGAATCTCGAAGTCATCAGCAAAGACGGCAGTCCCGCGACTCAGGATCAGTTGATGAAGCGCAACTTCACGTTGGCCGGTGGAATGGCGATCTCGGGCATCCCTGTGGTTGGCCTGGCCGGTTCCGCAATCAACCTGGTCGAATGCATTCTGCTGCTTGCCAAGGGCGAGCGCTACGGCGATACGATGGCGAACACGATGGTGGTCAAGAAGGGCTAGCGTCCTCAAAAGAAACACGTGGCGGGCGCCACCGGATCAATCTTTGATGATGCTCGCGCCCGTCACAAAATACTCGGTATCGCCGAAGCAGGACGTCGGCACGCCCTTGTGCTGCTCGTACGTGATGCTCACTCGCTTGCCTCCTGCCGACATCAGACTCCTGGCGACGGCATCGTCCCGCACACTGAAGACAAAGATCTGCGGCGGAACGCCGGGCTGCGTCACCATGGCCAGCTCGCCTTCCCACGTCTTGCAAACCCAGCCCTTGTTTGAAATCTTCTGAACGTAACCGCTTCTTTCGCCGTTCGAGTATGAGTATTTGAGCGCGCCCCAGGTCCAGGCGGCAATGCCGATCGCGGGCAGGACGACAAGCGCCAAGACGCCCCACAAGAGCCATTTCATAGAGAATTCCCGTTCCCACAGCGTAGCAGGAAAATCGCCGTAGCCATGATCTGGTTTCGCTGTTTTTTGCGCTTATCCATATGCAGCCGAGTCCGCCACAGGTGTGCCCAAACCGGGCGAGTCACAGTGGTAGAGTAGTGCTTACGCTCAAAGGCGCCACATGAAACAACTCTCTCGCGTCGTATGGTCGGAAGGAATGTACCTGGGGCCGCATCACTTCCAGGTGCAGTCTCGTTATTTCGAGGACTCCATCCGGTTTTCGACCAGCAGTCTTTGGTTCGCTCCCTGGGGCCTGATCGCGATCAAATTAGACTCCGAAGCCCTGCAAAACGGCTCTGTTGCGCTTATTCACGCTCGCGGCGTTTTCCCGGATGGCCTGACGTTTCACATGGACGAGGCCGATCCCCTTCCTCAGCCTTGTCCGGTGGGCAATCACTTTCCTGCTTCGAAGGACGGCGTGATCGTCAGCCTGGCGATTCCGGCGAGAAAACAGGACGGCTTGAACTGCTTGCCGCCGGACGGTGGAGCGGGAACCGGCGCGGCAGTCCGGTACGCGGCGCAGCCGCAGATTCTGCACGACGAGACCACCGGGCGCGACGAAAAACCCGTCCACCTGGGCCGCAAGAACATCAAGATCGTATTCGAGACCGAGAAGCAGGAGAACATGACCACGCTGCCGTTTGCGCGGATTGTCCGCGACGGCTCCGGAAGGTTCGCTTACGATCCGAACTTCATTCCGCCATGCCTCGACATCACCGCGAGCGACCGGATCATGTCGCTGCTGGGACGATTGATCGAAATTCTCGAAGAGAAGAGTTCGACATTCGCCCAGCGCACCACGAGCTGGGTGGAAATGGCGTCGCGCGAGGTCGGCGCTTTCTGGCTCACGCACACCATCAATTCGGCGATGGCGCCCTTGCGGCATATTTACAGCACGCGTCACGGCCATCCGGACATCGTGTTTCAAGAGATGCTGCGGCTGGGTGGCGCGCTCTGCACCTTTGCGCTCGATTCGCATCCCCGAAGCCTGCCGCTCTACGATCATCTAAAACTGAGCGAGAGTTTCGCCGATCTCGATTATCATATTCGCTCGCATCTGGAAATCATCATTCCAACGCAGTTCATACCCATCAACCTGGTGAAGCGGGCCGAGTACTTTTATGAGGCGGAATGCACGGATCAGCGGGTGTTCAACCGTTCGCGCTGGATTCTTGGCGTGCGTTCCAAGGTGGGCGAGGCGGATGTCATCGCCAACGGGCCCAAGCTCGTGAAGATCTGCTCGAAGGAATTCGTGCCGCGGCTTGTCCAGCAGGCGCTGCCAGGAATGGCCTTGACGCATCTTTCAGTGCCGCCTTCGCAGATTCCTGCGAAGGTGGACTTTCAGTATTTTTCCATCACACTTGCCGGACCCTGCTGGGATCATCTCTCGAAGACCCGCAAACTCGGCTTGTATATTCCGGGCGAACTACCCAATCCGGACGTGGAACTACTTGTGATTCTGGAACAATAAGAGGATCGAAACAACATGACACCAGGGGGATTCACGACCGCGGGGGGCGCCACCCGACGCCAGGAGAACCTCGCGCTCGTCTATCAGGAACTCATCACGGTCGGCGAACGGCTGCGGACCGGACGCCAGCAGGTGAGCGACTCTGCGACGTTCCGCCAGCAGTTGCTCGGAGCGGTCGATCAGTCGAGCGAAACCGCGCGCAAGCTTGGTTACCCGCAGGAAGATGTGGAGCTCGCGACCTTTGCGGTAATCGCGTTTCTCGATGAATCCGTTTTGAATTTGCGGTCGCCTGTATTTGCCGATTGGCCGCGGCAACCTCTACAGGAACTGCGGTATGGCCATCATATCGCCGGCGAAATCTTCTTCAAGAACCTCGGCAATTTAATGGGCCGCAACGATTCGCACGACCTCGCCGATATTCTCGAGGTTTATTACATGTGCCTGTTGCTGGGCTTTGCGGGCAAATACTCGCTGGGCGGCAAGGGCGATCTGTATGCAATCGTGCAGCAGGCCGGCGAAAAGATCATTCGCATCCGGAAGACGACGTCGGACCTGTCGCCGTCGTGGACGCTTCCAGCCGACGTGATCGTGAAGTCCTCTTCCGACCCTTGGGTGAAGACTCTTCTGTTCACCGCCATCGGATGTTTTGTGTTGACCGCGATTCTGTTTGGAGTCTTCAAAGTGTTGCTGGGTTCGGGTGTTTCGACGATGGCCGATCTCGCGAAAGGAGTCCGCTAACCCATGAAGATCGAATGGAAAGCAGGCGGCGCATTCCTGATGTACTTCGCGGTTGTTTTCGCGAGCGCCAAGTTTTACGGGTTGGTCGGATCGGATCTCTACATCGTGCTCGGCCTTTTGGGCGCACTCGGCTTGACTGGCGCGGCCCTGTGGGTGTTTGTCGTCAAGAAGAAGCAGAAGGACGAAGGCAGCGCGGCAGATACGGGCGGCGGCGGCGGAGCGACGGGCGATGCGGCAATCGATCAACTGATCGGCGAGGCCGATATGCGCGTGTCTCAATCGAGCGCGACGCATGGCGCGAAGATCGCAAACCTGCCGCTGGTGTTTGTGGTGGGCGATCAGGGTTCCACCAAGACTAGCGCTTTGGTGTATTCGGGAATCGAGCCTGAGTTGTTATCGGGCGCCGTTTACGGCGAGGGCAATGCGGTCGCCTCCACGCAACACATCAACGTATGGTTCGCACGCGGCAGCACGTTTGTGGAAGCCGCAGGCAAGGTCTTTGCGGATCCAGGCAAGTGGAAAGCGCTGGTTCGCCGGCTAAAACCGGGTTCCTGGAAGTCGATTGTGGGAAAAGGCGAGCAGGCGCCTCGCGGGGTGCTGCTCTGTTACGACGTAGAAAACTTCGCCAAGCCGGGCGCCGCGGAACAGATCGCCGCCGCTTCGCGCTACATCCAGGCGCGACTGGCCGATATCTCCGATGGACTGGGCATCAGCTTTCCGGTCTATATACTCTTCACGCGCACAGACCGGGTTCCGTTCTTTCAGGAATACGTTCGCAACCTGTCCAATGAAGAGGCCACGCAGGTGTTCGGATCTACGATGCCGCTGCGCAATGTGCAGACAGGCGTGTATGCCGAGGAAGAGACCCGGCGGCTTTCCAAGTGCTTTGACGATCTCTTTTACTCGCTGGCGGACAAGCGCTGCGTGCTGCTGCCCCGCGATGCCGACCCGCTGAAGACGCCGCAACCATACGAGTTTCCGCGCGAGTTCCGCAAGCTGCGGCAGTCGCTCGTGCAGTTCATGGTGGACTGCTGCCGGCCCAGCCAGTTGAAGGCGAGTCCGTTTCTACGCGGTTTCTACTTCTCTGGCGTGCGTCCAGTAACCGTGAGTTCCGCGCCGGTAGTTTCCGCGGCCAAGAAGGATGATGCGTTCAAGCAGGCGGGCGCCGCCACGCAGATGTTTTCCGCCGCGATGATGCAGCAGGTGCAGCAACAGCACGCAACGGCGGGCGCCCAGCAACAGGGCCGCCGGGTTCCGCAATGGCTGTTCCTCGGGCATCTGTTCAACGACATTCTGCTCAAGGATTCGGCGGCGATGGGCGCCAGCGGATCGAGCACCAAGACGAGCTTTCTGCAGCGGCTGCTGCTTGGCGGCCTCGCCGGGCTGCTGCTGCTGTATTCGATCGGCCTTGTAATTTCGTTCTTCGGCAACCAGGGGCTCGAAGACAAGGCGATTACGGCGTCGAAGGGCCTTGCGGATGTGAAAGCGGACATCAAGACCTGCGAGGCGCCTTCCCTCGAACAGTTGCAGAAGCTCGAGGCGTTGCGCCAATCGCTGGTGCAGCTAACTGAGTACGAAGAGAATGGCGCGCCGATGATGAAGCGCCTGGGCTTGTATGCGGGCAACGACATGTATCCTGAAGTCCGCAAAAACTACTTCGACAAGTTCAAGACCGTACTGTTCGGCGGCACGCAAACCGGCCTGGTCAGCTTTATGAAGACCGTCGGGGCGAAGGGCAAACCGGACGCGACGGATTCTTTCGACGTGGCCTACGACAATGTCAAGGCGTACCTGCTGACGACCGGTGAGTTCGGCCGCGTGAAGTCCGAGAAGGATCGCAAGTATGGCGAGTTCCTCGGGCGCACGCTGCATGCCCGCTGGGCCTGCAAGCCGGAAGAGATCGGCAACGAGCGGTCCGAGTTGGCGAAGAAGCAGTTCAACTTCTATGCCGCGGATCTGGTGAATGGCAATCCGTATTCGAAGGACAAGGACGCTTCCGTGCCCGCGGCGCAGCGTTACCTGCGCGAATTTTCGGGTGAGGAAGCTGCGTTCCAGGGCCTGTTGGCCAAGGCGGATCGCGAACAGGGCCCCAAGACGTTCAATGAGTTTTTGCAGGGTTCCGTGCAGAACGTGATCGGCAACGTGCCGGTGCGTTATGCGTATACGAAGAAGGGCTACGAGTTCATGACCAAGGCCATCGACAAGGCCGACTTCGGTTCCGAAATCTGGGTGCTGGGCGAAGGCGGAAGCCCGATTCCGGCGGAAGAACTCAAGAAGCGCGTGCGCGAAAGATACGCGAAGGGTTACATCGATACGTGGCGCAAAGTCACGAAGGAAGCACGGTTCGTGCCGTATGGAGCTTTGCCGGCAGCCAAGGAACGCTTGCCGGTAATCACCGGCAGCACGGCGCCAATTCCGGGTTTGCTGTGGTGGGTTTCGCACAACACCAATGTCGACCTCGCGGGGGTGAAGGCAGCGTTCGCCCCGGTGCAGATGATTCAGCCTCCTTCGGAATCGCAGGTATTCAACACACCGAATCTGTTGCCGTATAACAACTCGATTCTGGGCCTGATGGGCCCGCTCGATGGCGCCTTGCAACAGGGCGCGGATACGTTCATTTCGGCGCAGAACCTGAAGGACGCCGCGGCGAATGCGGAGCGCACAACGTTAGGCATCGCAGCCGGCTTGCCGGTGGACGGAGAGGCTTCGCTGCATACCGTGGTGAAGGACCTCATGCTTCGGCCGATCATCGGAATTCCGGTTCCCAAGGGTGGAGCGGAAGTGGACGCGGCGGGCGGAGCGTTCTGCGGCGAGTTCGGGCAACTATCGCGAAAGTTCCCGTTCAACTCGACGGCGCAGCCGGAAGTCAGCCTCTCGGAGCTGGACACCATCTTCAAACCCGGCGGCCGCGTAACGAAGTTGACGCAGGATTTGCAGGCGTTCGTGCAATGTTCGGCAGTAGGCGCGCCTAACTGTCAGAAGTCGCCGACGGCGAAGGCTAACGTCAACCCGGCATTCCTAGGGTTCCTCAGCCAGGCGCTGCAACTGCAGCGCGCGTTGTATCCGGATGGACAGACTCTTGGCTACAAGTTCGCCATCAGGCCGAGCAGCGATTTCTTCGACCGGTTCATTTTGAATTTCAACGGAGACAAGACGGAAGTGAAGTCCGGCGCGACCTCGAAGCAATACACGTTTACTGCGAGCGCGGGCAACTTCTCACCGACGATCATTCAGAAGGGCAACGCTTCGGGCCAGGAAGTGCAGGCCGCGCCAGGATTCTGGAGCGTCTTCCGTTTCTTTGCGACGGCGGAACAGGTTTCAGGCCAGACCTTCACGTTCTATTTGTACTCGAACGGCCGAAAAGTGCAGTCCGAAGGGCGTGACATGCGGTACGACTTCAGCCTGCAGACCGATGGTCCTCCGATCTTCTCGAAGGATCTTCTGCAGAGCATGAAGTGCGTCGGCAAGGTCATTCAGTAGTCGAGAGAAAAGTAACGATGCGTCGAGCCCCGGCCTGATCCGCCGGGGCTCAGGCTTTTTCGTTCGAGATTTTGGCGATGCGCGCGATGGCGTTGACAAGCTTTCGATACGGCAGATCTTCCAGCCTTTCCGCCTGAATGAACTCGCCATCACGCCACGTCGAGTAGAACCATTTGGCCAATAACGCCAGATGTTCCTGGCGTTCGGATGCGCTTCCATCCTTGGGCGGAAGCGCATGCGTGAGTTCGCGAAGCCGGCGGTCCATCGACACTCCCGGCCCCATGCTGACGCTGAGATCGAAGGGTACGGGCCCATGCCACCAGCCGCGGCGAAAGAACAGCAGGTTCACGGCGGACGGCACAGACGATGCCGCGACAGCCACGCCGTTGAGGCGTTCGATATCGATCACCAGATCATCGCGAAGACCGAGGATTTGCCGGATGCGTTCGATCTTGCGATGCTGCTTGGCGGCTTCTTCAAAGTTGAGTTCCTCTGAAAAGCGGTCCCGGCTGGCGCTGGTGTTTTCGATCAGGTTCAAGCCGTCGGTGCGCAGGAATTGCGTGACGCGCTCGACTTCATTGGCGTATTGCTGCACGGTCACGATCTGCTGGCAGGGCCGCAAACACATGCTCATCTCGCCGTAGATGCAGCCGGGATGATCGGGGTTCGGCTCGAGGTTGTCCTCACAACGCCGGATCTGGAAGAGGTCGAGAAACTGGCTCTCAAAGGTTTCCGCGCCGGTGCGCGTGCGGAACGGGCCGTAGTAAATGCCTTTGCCTCCGGTGACGCGGGTGGTGATGGAGGTGCGCGGAAACTCGTTGCCGAGCACGAGCTTCAGGTAAGCGGGCATGCGCAGCTTGGCGAGCTTCAGGTAGCTTTCAGGAAAGTACTTGCGCGCAAGGCGATAGTACAGCAGATTGGACTCGAGTTGCGAACCTGTGAGCCAGTAGTCCACGTGATCAGCGACGTCACGCAGGTTGAGCAGCCGGGATGGCTTTTCGCGTTCTTTGAGCAGCCGGAGTAAGCGGCGGCGCAGCAGGTTGGTGCGGCCGAGGTACGGCTGGCCGTCACGCGGCCAGATGAGAAAGACGGCAGGGAGGTTCGGCGTCTGCTCAATGGTTTCGACGGAGATGCTCTGGCGGCCGTCACCCCAGAGATCGAAGAGAGTCGGCGAAGTCATGTAGCAGCAGTGCCGTGGCCGGTGGTGAACATTCGGGCTCTCTTCTAGTCGATGCCGCCGCGCCGGCGGAGTTCGAACAGCATGACACCAGTGGCCACGGACACGTTGAGAGACGCAACCGCGCCAGCCATCGGAATGCGAATGAGAAAATCGCACTTCTTCTTGATGAGTTCGTGCAGGCCGTGGCCTTCGCCGCCGAGCACCAGCGCAATCGGCTTGTTGATGGGCGCATCGCTGTACAGCAACTCACCGCGCTCGTCGAGACCGTAGATCCAGTAGCCCGCTTCTTTGAGGTCGCCGAGCGCGCGGCCGATGTTGACAACGCGAGCCACCGGCATGTGCACGATGGCGCCCGCGGACACTTTGGCGACCGTTTCGGTAACGCTCGCGGCGCGGCGCTCGGGGATCACGACGCCTCCCGCTCCGGCCGCATGCGCCGTGCGAATGATGGCGCCGAGGTTGTGCGGATCTTCCACGCCGTCGAGCACGACGACGAAGCCCCCGCCATTCACGATCTCATGAAACGGGACGTATTGCGAAGAGGAATGATACGCGATCACGCCCTGATGCGGCGTCTTGCCCGAGGCGCGGTCCAGCGTCGCCCGATCGTCCATCGTCAGCCGGATCTTGCGGTCCTTGGCGAGATCGATGATCTCCTGCACCTTGGGACCAGCCGATCCTTTTGCAATCAGAATTTTTTCGATGGGGCGGCCGGCGCGCAACGCTTCCCGGACCGGATGGATTCCTGCAAGAACTGCCACTACAATGAATAGTACCCTGCTATGGCTGAGCCGGTTGAGCCCCTCGTCACTCAACAACTCGAAGAGATCCCGGATAAGCTCTACTTCCGCATCGGGGAAGTTGCGAGATTAACCGGAGTCAAGCAATACGTGTTGCGCTTCTGGGAAAGCGAATTTCCGGGCCTCGGGCCAAAGAAGTCCGGCACCGGGCACAGGCTCTACCGGCGAAAAGACGTCGAGATGGTGCTCGAGATCAAGCGCCTGTTGTACGAGAAGCGGTTCACGATCGAAGGCGCACGCAAGTGGATCGAGCAGAAGCCCAAGGGTGCCGTGGCAGAGAAAAAAACGCCAAAGGCCGAAAAGAAGCAGCAGCGAAAACAGGCGGAACTGTTCCCCGAACTCGCGCCCGCGGGTCCGAACCTCGACCCGATCCGCAAGGAGCTGCAGGCGATCCTCGATCTACTTCGTTGACGCTGCCGCCCGTTCCATCGCCTTGCCGGCCAGCGCGCCGGTGTACTTGCCGTCATCGACAACCAGCTGCCCATTCACCAGCACCCAGCGCATGCCTTCGGAAAGCTTTTCAGGTTCCTCATAGGTCGCTTTGTCGGCGATGGTCTTGGGGTCGAAGACGATGACGTCAGCAAAGGCGCCGGTCTGGATGCGGCCGCGATCCTTGATGTGGAACGTGGCCGCCGTCAGCGAACTCGACCGTTGAATGGCGATATGCAACGGGATGACTTTGCGTTCCATCGCGTAGCGCCGAATCTTGCGGGGAAAAGTTCCGTACTTGCGCGGATGCCCGAACGAACCGTCGGAACAGGTCATCACCCAGTCCTCTTTCATGAAGGCTTCGATGTCGGGCTCGGACATGTTGAACGACGCCACGCCAGAGCCTCCGTCGTGAATGATTTTCAGTGCGGCGTCGACCGCGCTCACCTTCCACATCTTTGCTACCTCGCCCAAACGCTTGTTGCGGATCGACGGATCGCGCGGGGAAAGCAGCAGGAAGGAATCCTCGCCGCCGCGCCTCTTCATGTTGAGGGCAACCTCTTCGGCGATCTTCGCGCGCTGGGCGGGATCGTCGAGACGTTCCACGAGCCTCGCCTGGCCGCCCTCCTGCGCGAGCGGAGGCAGGAGCGAGGCGTGCAGCGAGGATCCTGACGCGGAATAGGGATACTGGTCCGCGGTGATTTGGACGCCTTCGGCGCGAGCCTCGCGGATCCTTGCGATCGCATCCGCGCTCTTGCCCCAGACATCGACGCCGAGCGCCTTGATGTGCGAGATATGGACGTGAATGCCGGACTCGCGTCCGATGCGGATGGTCTCATCGATGGCGCCGAGCAAGCCCAGCGAATACGAGCTCTCGTCGCGGATGTGCGAATCGTAAATCGCGCCGTACTTCGCGGCGACTTTGGCGAGTTCGATCACCTCTTCGGTCGTACCGTAGTTTTGCGGCGTGTAAAAGAGGCCCGTGGACATGCCGATGGCGCCTTCGTCCATCGCTTTTTTGACAAGTCCCCGCATGCGGTCCAGTTGTTCGGCGGTGGGCGCTTTCGCAGACATGCCAAGCACCTCGCGGCGCACGGAACCGTAACCGACAAGCAGGGCTGCATTCGTGCCAATGCCTGCGGACTTCCACTTCTCGAGCGCCGCGTGGACATTGAAGGGACCCGCGCCATCGTTACCGGCGACCACCGTCGTGACGCCCTGGCGGAGATAGTTCTCGTTGGTCTTGCGCTTCGAATCCGAGAGATCCTCGAACACGTGCGCATGCGGATCGACAAAGCCCGGGCTAACGATCAGGCCAGTCGCGTTGAGCGTACGTGCGGCCTGCACCCTGGACTTCTTTGCGTCGCCGATGAAGACGATGCGGTCGCCGCGCAGACCGACATCGGCAATCCGGGCTTCCGTACCCAGGCCGTCGATCAATTGGCCGCCTTGAATCAGAACATCGACGCGTGGCGCTTCTTGAGAGAACGCCGCGCAAGCCAGAAGGGTCAAGCCCGACAGGAACCGCATTTATCGAGTCTACCCCGGGTGGTCCTGAGCATCACCGGCTAGTTGGCGCGGCTTACCGTAAGCACCAGAGTGGAACTCGTGGTCGAAGCATTGGCGCCGCTGACGACGAACCGGTAACTCTGTCCCGAAACCACCGGGAGATAGAGCTTCGAGTAAAGCGATCCCGCGTAGTCGTCGTTGCAGCCGACTTCAGTTGCAAGGGACGGGGTCGTACCCGAGTACGCGGCAATCAGAGTATCGTAGGTGCTGCCAAAGGTGGAAAGATCCAGCGTTCCGGTAAAGTTGGCTGTGAATTGATACCAGACCGAATCGTTGCCCCGTTCAAATGCGCAACTGGGAAGTGGATCCGCACTGTTCACCGTGGCCGACGCAGGGATCAGCACGATGTAAGCTGGCAGCGTTGCAATTACGCCCGCTGTTGAGGATTCGTTGTTGGCGACTGTAGTAATGCTCGACAGGACAAAATTCACTCCCGTCAGGTCCGCCAAGGTCTGCGATTGCAGGTAAACAACCTTGGCGACATTCAACTTGGTGTTGGCGGGAGGCGTCGGAATCACCGAATAGTTTCCGCCCTGAGTGACGTTCAGAAGCGAGTAGTCGCCGTTGGAGTTTGTTACTCCGCTCACTGAGGTCGTCCCGAGAGTTTTGACCGTGACGTTGGCGACTCCAAGACCCGTAGCTGAGTCCGTAATACGCCCACTGATCGAAATGATGCTGGTGGCGTTGAAACTCGCGCTCGTGTTGGCGTTGAGCGCACTGGTGCTGTAAGTCGTTGGAGAAAACTTGGTGGCAGTTTTGGCTGGGGTCACCGTGTATGCCAGGCCGGAAGCCAAACCGTTGAATGCGTAGTTGCCGCTGGCGTCGGTGAGAGCCGACGCGGAGGCGCCGCCACTGAGGGTCATCGTGACACCCTGCACGCCCGGGCCTGAGGAAGAGTTCAGGGTGACACGGCCCGTAATGTTGTAGACCGGCGGCAGGACGTTGAAAGTCACACTTGTATTTTGACCAAGGGTCGAACCGAAGGCGGCCCCGGTGAGTGCGATCGGCAACGTAATGCCAGCGCCGAAAGTCTTAGGCGTAAGGGTCCACGCGAGAGTCTTGGAGGTCGCGGGCGAGATGATGCCGAAGTTGAGATTGGACGCGGTGGACCAACCCGATGGCTGCGTCACGGCCGCCTGAACCGAAAACGCCTCGAGGTCGCCGCTGTTGGTGGCGGTGCACGATACCTGCATCGCTACGTTCATCTGCGCGCCAACGGGAGGCGTGCAGGAGATGGAAACATCCGGACCGGAGGCAGGCGCGAGAGTGGACGCGGCTGCGGCCGGGGAAAGGACAAAAGCATAGCCCTGCGACGCAAGTCCTCCCGCGAGGGTCGCAGGCGAAGAGATTCGCAACACGAAGTTACCGGTATAGCCAGTCGCCACTTGTTCGACATTGTTGAGGGGGGAAGGCGAAGCGACTCCCTGCAGGGTGTTCCCGGTGCGGCTATAGAGCGCCATGTCGAGATTGTTGAAGTTCGGCGTCTCGACGCCTCCCACATTCGTAAAATAGCGATCCCACACCATGGTTGCCTTGATGGTTCCGGAGGCATTGGTGACCTTGTACAGGCGGGTGGTCGCAGCGGGAATCGTGCCGCTGGACACGAGGGGCAACTGCGCGGCGGTATTGACAAGGTTGGTGTAACCCCAGCCTTTATTGTTGGTCCAACCGGAGGTGGCGGAGGGGCTGTGGATGAGCAGGGCCTTGATCTGCAACGGGTCGGTGATTCCCGCCTGCCAGAGCAGCGCAGCCGCACCCGCGATGTGGGGCGTCGCCATGCTGGTTCCGCTGAGGCTGACGAAGCCTGTCCCATTTTTGTCGAGCGAAACGATGTTGACTCCGGGCGCGGCGAGGTCCGGCTTCGAACGGCCGGCCGGCGTCGGTCCGATGCTCGAGAAAGACGCGACCGTATCGTCGCCCGTGCCAACAGTATTCTTGTCGTCCATCGCGCCAACCTGGGTCGTGTTGTATGCGTAGCCCGGCAGGTTGACGGTTCCGGAATTGCCGGCCGCCACGGCGAAGAACAAACCGTAAGTCTTCACCATGTCGTCGAGAATCTGGTTTTCGACCGGATCTTCGCCGGCAGTGGCGCCGCCAAAGCTGTAGTTGAAGATTGAAACGTTGGCGGTGAAATAGCCCCAATCAATCGCGTCAAAGAAGTCGGAAAAGTACATCGAGCCGCCGCCGGTGGAGGTGAGGTAGCCGGCCTTTAGATTGACGATCGACGCGCCGCGGGCGACGCCGCGGATGTTGGCGCCGGCAGGGGTTCCACGGCTGGCCACGATTCCAGCCACGTGCGTGCCATGGCCCTGATTGTCGTTCACAGTTCCGTCATCCGCATAGAGGCTTTCAGAAGCTGGCGCAGCCTGGGCGGCGGCGAGAAAGACATTCTGGTCGGTAATGGCGCCCGCCAGAGCAAGATGATTGGCGACGCCTGTATCGATGACGCCGACCTTCACGCCAACGCCGAGGATATTGAGAGGCGCGTTCCAGAAGGCTTGAGCGCCGAGAGCCTGCGTGCTGATATCCAGGTTCATGGACATCCGGCGGTCACGGAAGATATAGGCTACGTCGCTGTCGTTTTGCAACGAGGCAAGGGCGGAGGCGGGGATTCGCGCCGACATCAGGTTCGCCAGATTGAAACGGCGCACCTTGGTGGCCCCGAGCAATCCCATTCTCGCTTGCGCGGCCAGTTGCGTAGAACCGACGCGGACTCCGATTTGGGACTTGATGGAATTGCGGATCTGGGAATGCAGCCGGTCCAATTGGGACAGCAAGGAATCCCGGGCGGGCGAATCATCCGGCAGGTTTCGCAATGCTTGCTCGAGCCCGCGCAATTGCGGTGCATAAGAAGTGTAAGTCTGTGCGGCAATGGCCCCATGTGGCTGGTCGGCAAGCAAGACCATCACGGGAACCTGGCCCGTGGCGCCGCTGAGCGAAGGATCCAGTTTGGTTTGCGCGTTAAGTGCAAGGAAAGTCAATAAGAAGGCACACCAAAGGCGAAGCAACATAGTTTTTACCATATCGTGTAATCGACTGGACCGGCAAAATACATAAGGGCGGGACCCGGTTGGGTCCCGCCCTTTTTCTACCTACGCCCCGACCTAGATTAGAAATCCAGACGAAGGCCCATGGTGATCAAACGCGCGCCAACCTGCGGACCTGTCGCGCGTCCGAAGTTGGCATTGGTGTTGGTCTTGCCGTCGGCGCCGAGAACAATGCCGCCGTTGACGCCGAACGAAGTCCGATTGAACGCATTGAAGGCATCCGCCCGGATGTTCAGAACCACCGGGTTCTTCTCGTTCTCCCAGAGCTTCGTGCGCTTGATGATGCCGATATTCTCGCTCAACACGGGAGGTTGACGGAAATTGGAGACATAAAACGCCGACGTGCCGAGAGTGTAGGCCGGCGCACCTTCAAAGGCGGCCGCGTTGAAGTACTTGGCGTTAGGATCGTTCGGGTCCAGCGACGTACGATCCAATCCAGTGGTGACCGCGGCGCCAGTCCGGTTCGCCTTGGTCACGCCCGTGAAGAGCAGTGGGCCAAGCGGATTGCCCGGCGTCGTGAGTTGGATCATGTTGCCCGACGCGTAACGCCCGATGCCGCTGATCGTCCAGCCGCCAACCGCCTTATCGAGCCAGGTGTTCGAATGGAGATATTTCTTCCCTTTGCCGAACGGCAGATCGTAAGTGGTGACGATGTTCAGAATCTGTGTCTGATTCATCGGCATGAAACTCTTCGCGTCGCTGATGTTGTAATAATCCTGCGGTGTGGCCGTGCCGGTCTGGGTGAAGATCTGGCGATAGTGGACCTGACCCAGTTGTTTCGACCAGGTGTGGTTCGCCATCAGCAGCCATCCGCCATAGCGGCGCTCGACCTTCGTCTGCATCGCGTCGTACCAGATCTTGCCTACGCCGGCGTTGCGGCTGAAGACGCTGAGGTACTGCGGGAAGGGGCGCAGCGACTGCGCCAATGTGCGATTCGCGGCCGGAGCAGCGGTCAGGAAGCCGGTGAAGGGCTCCCTGCTGAGGCCCGCGGCAACTACATCGGGGCTCGTGAGCTGCATCGTGAGAAGGTTGCGTTTCGACAGTTCGCTGGTCGGCAACTGGTTCAGATCGATCGAAGAGGCCAGGCGGCTTCCGCGATTGCCCTGATAAGACACGTCGATCAGGAACTTCTTGATCTCGTGCTGGAGGTTAACGCTCCAGTTCTGGATGCGTCCGGCCGTGCCGAAGGTCGGGGCAAAAACGCTCGCGCTGTTGAAGTTCAACAAATTCGGAATCAGATTCGGCGGAGGCTTGTAGCCAGGGGCCGGGGGAATTCCCGCGTCAAGCGTCGCCGCTGCGTTCTGACCGTCGCTCGACAGAGAGTTGCTCTGCGAGAAGCCGTCGCGGCAGCCGCAACCGCCGTTGCCGAGCGTCTGGTAGTAAATGCCCCAGCCGCCGCGCAGCACGGTCCTTGGAGCCACCTGATATGCAAAACCAAAGCGAGGTCCGATGTCGCTGTAGTCGGTCGGATAGGGCCGAGTAACGCCGGTGAAGCCAGCGCCTTGTCCGGCGAACGCGATCGCTCCCGCGCGGCCACCGGCTGCGGGATTCGGAGCGGAGCGGTCGAGGTAGGCGAATCCGGCCGGAACGTGCCAGCCGATTGGCACTTCATAGCGCATGCCAATATTGAGCGTCAATTTGCGGCTGATGCGCCAGTTGTCCTGCACATAGCCGCCCGTGTAGTAGTAGCGAATCGGGTCGAACAGACCTGGCAGGATCGTGCTGCTTGCCGAGTCGGCCCCGCCAAGCAGGAAGCTCGCGAACTCCTGACCGGTTCCCGCGTTGCCAGGCAGCGAAGTCTGGTTCCGGCTGAACACATACAGGCCGTTGGAACCCGCATTATCGAAGCCGATCGTTCGCAGGCGGCGATGGTCCCAGCCGAACTTGATTTCATGCTTGCCCTTGAGCCACGAATAGCCCTGGGTAAACATCCAGGTATCGTTGTCCTGGCCGCCGTTGGCGACCTTGCCGTCCTGCACCCCCCACGGGGTCAGGCTGTTGCCGCCCGAAAACTGAATGCGCGGCGTGGCGTCACCCGCGGCGGGAACGCCGGGGATGCCGAGCTTCGATGCATAACCGTATTGGAACGGATTGTTCCAGATCTGGCGTTGCGACGAGAAGCCGAACGTCGAGTGGATCAGGAACGTCGGGGTGATCGTGAGATCATGATTCGCGCGGTAGTTTTCCGGTTTCTGACCGTTCACGAGCCCCTGTCCCAGCGGACCAGCGAAAGCTGTCGTGTCGGTGGATGCCATGTCTTCGCGGCTCATGAAGAACGCTAACCGGTTGTTCGGCGTGAAGTTGTGATCGAACTTCAAGCTCCAGATGGTGCGGTCGAAAACCTGGAAGTTGGTGAAATCGTAGTTCGGGGTGTTGTTGCCGGGCCGTGTCGGATCGGGGATCAGCGCCAGGAAATTCGTCGCGACCTTCGAGAACCGGGCAGTTGGAATTCGGTTGTTGGCGAATGGCGTACGGGTTCCGGCGGCCGACGTCAGGGGATCGTAAATCGTAGCGAGTCCGCTGAAGTCGCCGCCCTTCATCGCAGCCGTCGGGACCGTGGACACAGGTGTGCCAGTGATCGCCACCGGGCGCTGATCCTTCGTGTAGGTGAAGAAGAAGAAGGTCTTGTTGCGGTCCTTGTTGTAGAGCTTCGGAATCCACACCGGCCCGCCGATGGCGCCGCCAACTTCGTTAAAGCGGTCCTTCGGACGGGGGGCGATGGGCGTACCGTCGGGCCTGCTGCCGCGGGCGTTGCTGGCCCAGGAGTTGGCGTTCCAGATATCGCGTCGCAGGTTCAAGTACGCGGTGCCGTGGAACCAGCTACTGCCGGACTTGCTGGTGTACATCTCGACGCCGCCGCCAAAGCGGCCATATTCCGCCGAAAAGTTCGATTGCAGGAGGCGGAACTCACCGAAGATTTCGGCCGAGGGCATGTTGAACACAGTGCCGCCCGATTCCGGAATCGTCAAGCTCGCGCCGTCGATGAGCACTTCCTGCGCGCGGCCGCCAGAGCCGGAGACGCTTTGCTCACCACCCGCGGTTACGCCGGGCATGTAGTTGAGGAACGTTCGCGGATTGCGGATGCCGCCCGTGAAGAGCGGCAGATCGCTCATCAGTTTGGGGGCAAACGTCGAACCGCGTTCGCTGGTGGACGTTTCGAGCAGTGGGGCTTCGGAGGTCACGTCAACGCTGACTGAGACATCGCCGATTTCGAGTTTGACATCCATGTCGATACGCATACCGACGCGGATTTCGACGTTCGATCGGGAAGCCTTCCTGAATCCGGTCTTTTCAACACTGATTGTGTAGACGCCGGGTTGCAAAGCGGGAAATACGTACACACCCGCGGAACTCGAAATCGTCTCGATGACGCTATTTACCGTCGTGTTTGCCGCTACGATCCTCGCGTTGGGAACCGCCGAACTCGCTGAGTCGAGCACGGTGCCTGCGAGAGATCCGGTAGCGACCTGGCCGAACGAGATCATGCAACAGAGCACGACTCCGATCAGAATCTTCATGGTCAGACCTAACCTCATAGTTTTCCTTGTTTTCTAATCCCGCGGCTGTTGGACAACCGTCAGGTTGAAGTCATTATACATATTCGTCAGTCCTCCCACTCGACTGAGAAAAACGGTTACATCAAGGTGACAGGCGAAAAGGCCGAACTCGAAGCCCGGCGATGCCGGAGCTACAATTGAAGCGATGATTCTGGCGCTCATCGTACTCGTTGCGCAAAGCCAGTCCCTCGCCGATGCGGCCTTCGAGCGGGCTCGCGCGGCACATACCTCCGGACGTCTGGCCGAGGCCGAGACACTGTATCGAGACTATGAACGCAAGTTCGGACCTCGAGCCGAAGTGCTCGCCAACCTCGGCGCGGTTCTGGCGCAACGGGAGGATTTTTCGAACGCCATTCAGGCCTACCAGCGAGCGCTCAAACTCAATCCGTCGCTTGTCCCGCTGCATCTCAACCTTGGCCTTGCCCACTTCAAGCAAGGACAGTCCGCAAACGCAATCGCAGAGTTCGACGCGTTCCTCGCCGCACAGCCCGATCATCGCCAGGGCCGCCAGTTGCGGGCGATGGCTCTAATGGAACTCGAGCGATACGCCGAAAGCGAACAGCAGTATCGTTCCCTGCTGCCTGGCGACCTTTCCATTTCGCTCGGTCTCGCGCTCTCACTGCTGCGTCAACAAAAGGGCGCGGAGGCGCGAGCCATTTTGGATCCACTCTTCGAGAGCAACGACTCTCCCGAACTGCAGTTCACGCTGGGGCAGGCGCTGCTCGAGGACGGCCAGATTGACGATGCGCTGGCTGCATTCGAGCGAGTCCGCAAGATGAAGCCCGATCTGCCGCTGCTCCGCTTGAACATCGGCGGGGCCTATTGGCGGCAGCGCAAGACCGTGCAAGCTTTGGACGAGTGGCGCCAAGAATACACGGCGAATCCCCGGAGTTTTTCCGCCGTGTACACTCTTGGCGCGGCGTTGGCGCTGAGCGAGAAGGATCGCCCGCAAGCGGAACAATATCTTCGGCAGGCAGTAGCCTTACGCCCCAGGAATGCGCGAGCCTCCTATCAATTGGCGAAGCTGCTGTGGGCGAAGCAAAGCGCGCAGGAAGCGGGCAAGCTGCTCGCCACGGCGACTACGGAGGATCCCAAGTTCCGCGAGGCGTTCGTCCTGTACGGCGCTGTCTTGCGGGCGCAGGGCCGGGCCGCCGAATCGGCGAAAGCATTCGCACGCGCCAAGGAACTCTCCCAACAGGAACTATCCCGGCAGCGCGATCTCTTTCTCGAGGGCCAATAAGGGATGATGCGATTGCTGATGCATTGGTGGCTTGCAGGCGCCACTGCGTGCTGGGCATCCACCGCCTGTCTGCCATGCCACGCCGCCCGCGTCAAAGTGCAGGCGCAGACCCCTCATGCGCAAGCAATGAAGGTTTATGACGGCGACCATTTTGCGGGACGGGCAGTGACCGATCGCGCAGGGGTCCGCTATTCGTTCGATGCATCCGGCCTTCGGGTCGAACAGGCAGAGCAGGCGATCGCCGCGCCCGTGCGATGGGCGTTTGGTTCCGGCGAACAGGCCGTCACGCTTCTTCTCGAATGGAAGTCCCGGTGGATCGAGCATCGGTTGAGCTGGTATCGCGATGGCAACCGGCTGGGACTCACGCCCGGGCATGATCCAGCGCCCGGCCTCGATCTAGCGGACTCTCTTGGCGTCGTTCAGACAGAGCGAAACGCGAAGCGTTGTTTTGGTTGTCATCAAACCGGCGCCGAACCAGGCGTTCACTGTCAGGCCTGCCACGGCGAGGGCGGCGCCCACAGGATGGCGCCGGCCAAGGGAAACATCCGCCGGGATCGCAGCGTAGCGTTGTGCGCGACTTGCCACCGATCACCCGATGAGACGTTCGCCTCCTCAACGCCGGAACTCGAAGATCCGCGAAGCATCCGCTTTGCGCCGATTGGGCTACAAGTCAGCAAGTGCTTCTTGAAATCCAAATCGCAGAGCCTCACTTGCGTGACTTGTCATGATCCGCATGGCGAACCGAGAGCGGTTTCGACGAACGCTGTCTGTCGAGGCTGTCATGCGGCGGAGGCGGCTGTCCGCAAGTCCTGCCCGCGCACCGGGGACGCTTGCGTCACTTGCCACATGCAATCCAGTTCTCCGATTGCCGGACTCAAGTTTACCGACCACCGGATCCGCGTGTTCCGCGGCGAGTAATCCTGTAACGCCGGCCGGACTGGAACGTGCGAGTTTCGACGGCGCCGCCCGCGTGGCGGATGATGGCTTCTACGGAAACAGCGCTGCCCAAGCCAAAGTGAAGCACCTGCCCGGGCGCGGAATGGAAACTGGACTGGCTCACCACTTCCTGCGCTTCTTTACGCCCGCCGGGATGGGACACCGTCACGCGCGTATGGATCGGGGCTTCGAATTCGATCCATTGAGCGGCCGCGGCGCTGCTCCCGCGAGGCATATCGTTGCGGAGCAGGCGCACCGGCTCGTTGCGATTCCAGATCGCAATGTCGAGGTCTCCGTCGCCGTCGAAATCGAACGCCACACAGCCGCGGCTCGAATGCGGCTCCGCGATCGCCTTGCCCGGCAAGGCATCGGGAAGCTGCTCGAAGCGCGCGGCGCCGAGGTTGCGGAACAGCAGCGCGGGCATTCGATAAGGGAAGGCAGGCAGCCGGACCGCTTCGGGATAAATGTGGCCGTTCGTCCAGAAGAGATCGCTCCAACCATCGTTGTCGAAATCGGCGAAGACAGCGCCCCAGCCCACGTAGCGCGTCTCAACGCCCAGGCCGCTGCGCAGAGTGGCGTCGGCGAAGTTTCCCTTGCCATCGTTGAGATAGAGGACCGGGGTGTCTTCGGCGAAGTGGGTCTTGAAAAGACTGAGGCGGCCGGCATGATCGGGATCGCCCACGGCAACTCCCATGCCGGCCTGCTCGCGCCCGTCTTCATTCACGGCGAGGCTCCGCTCAAGGCCCTCTTCCACAAAGGTTCCGTTGTGCTGATTGCGAAAATACAGGCTGGGAGTGGAATCGGAAGCGACGTAGATATCCGGCCAGCCATCGTCATCGAGGTCCGCGGCGATCACCGTGAGCCCAAAAGTGCGGGGCGCGGCCAGGATGCCCGCCTGCTTGCTGACATCCGTGAAATGGCCCTTGCCGTCATTGTGAAACAGGTAGTGCCGGGACGGCGTGAGACCTCGAGGTCCGCAGGCGACCTGCAGTCCCTTCCAGACGCAGTTCGAATTCGCGCCGGGCTTGGGAGTCGTGGCCGGGTCGAAATCCATGTAGTTCGAGACAAAGAGGTCGAGCGCGCCATCGCGGTCGTAGTCGATAAATGCGGCGCCTGCGCCCCATCGGGCGGGTCCGTCATGCTTTAGGCCCGCGGCCTCGGTGCGATCGCTGAACGTGCCGTCGCCGTTGTTGTGCAGCAGAATGTCCTGGCCCCATTGCGTGATATAGAGGTCGGGGCGGCCATCGCCATCGTAATCCCCGGCGGTGACTCCGTTGCCCCAGCCTGAAAACGGCATGCCCGCCATGACGGAGACGTCCTCGAAAGTCCCGTCACCCCGATTCCGATACAGAAGATGGCGGGGCCGGTGCGCTACGCGTCCCCACCGCGTTCCGTTGACGGCGAAGAGATCAGGCAGACCATCGCCGTCGTAGTCGAGCACAGCGAGACCGCCGCCGGTCGATTCTACGAGGTAGTCGATATGATCGACGCCGCCGGAAACCACCGCCTGGGTGAATCCCGCCGATTTCGACACATCGGTAAAGGCCGCTGCCCAGGGACGCCCGGAGAACTTGCCGGCGGAAGCGGGCGCCACTCCCCGGGTGGCGATGCCCTGCGGCATCAGAGCGATCGAAAACAAAAGAGAGAGGGCCAGCAAGCGCCGGCCCTCTCTCTTGGTTTTGTGATTCACGACGTGACTACACGATGCGACTAGAAGTATAACTTCGTCGCGAGTTGGATGATGCGAGGATCGCGAGCGCCGGTGATGGCGCCGAATCCGTAGCGTCCGCCGCCGCCGCCAACCGCCGTGGGCAAGTTGTCAATCGCCCCAGTTGCGCGATTGAACTGCACCGTACGGTTGAAGTCGTTGAACTGCGTGTGATTCGGAGCGTTGAACATCTCGAGCCGCAACTGCAGATAGCGCGACTTCTCGCGGCCGAGGGGCACGTTCTTGAACACCGACACATCCCAGTTGCTGACGCCGGGGCGGGTAACGATGCGCTGGGCCGATTCGAGGCCCTGGCTGCCCACAACCGGCGCTTTGAACACGCTGGTGTTGATATAGGTATCCAGGGTCCGGTTGCTCACCGAACTCGGATCGCCAGTCAGCACCGCGCGGGGCGCGATGTTTTCAGAGCCCGTGTAGATGCGGTTCACCGCGGCGCCTCCGAGACCGGTAAAGGCCACGGTGATCGGCGCTGGTTGGCCGCCCAAAAGCGAGGTCAGGCCCGAAATCTGCCAGCCGTTGAACAGCAAACGGCCAGCGACGTTGTCCAGGAAGTTCTTGCCTCGGGCGAGGCCGGGCACGTCGTATACATAGTTGAACACGAGCATCTGCCGGATATCGAAATCGAGCAGCGAGTAGTTCGCCATGCGGAAGTTAGTGGGATGCAGCGTGTCGCCGTCACCCGAAGCAACGCCAAGAGCCTTCGACCATGTGTAAGCGATGCCGAAAGTGCCGCCCTTGCCGTAGTTCTTGTTGACTTGGATCTGCATCGAGTTGTAGTTCGAGTAGGCGCCGAAGCCGGTGATCGAAACCGCACCGTAGCCAGGGAAGGGCCGGTACAAGTTGACGGCCTTGGTGGTGTTGCCGTCAAAGGTCGGCTTGGCCACGGTAGGATCCTGATTCGCCGCAGCCCAGGCGCTGCCGAACGGCACGATGTTGAGATCGGACCGGCTCAGCAGGTGGATCGCGCGATTGGCGACATAGCCGATTTCAAACGAAATCGACTTGGTCACTTCGCGCTGCACCGAAAGGTTCCACTGATAGGTTGTCGGCACATTGCCGCCCTGATCGAAACCGCGAACGTCCGGCGCGAAGAAGGTGCCGGCGGTCTGGCCGATTGTGGACAGGTTGCCGAAGTAGAGCGTGGGGCGAACGGTGGACGGCGGGTTCGGCAGCATGTCGAACACCGGGTTGCCCTGGAACCGGTCATAGAAGGTTCCGAAACCGGCGCGCACGACCGTCTTGTTGTCGAGCTTGTACGCCACACCAAGTCGCGGAGCATAGTGCAAGCCGCGATCGTTGATGAGCCCGGCGGGATAGCCATTCTTGCCGGCCAAGCCCATGCCGTTTGCATACAGGCCGTTCACGAAGCCCTTGCCGTTGTTGACGATCGAACCAACCAGCGCGAAGGGAACCGTAGCGTTCGTCAGCGGGTTAATGCCGACGTTCGCGCCGTTCACCACGCCAGGCTGAATCTGCACGGCCGTGGAGCCGCGGTCATAGAGCGACGGGTTGAATGAAGAGGTCTGCAGCGCGGCGTCGAACTGCGGCTGAATCCAGTAGAAGCGGAGGCCGTAGTCGATCGTCAGCTTGTTGTTCACACGCCAGTTGTCCTGCGCGAAGAACTCGATGTTCCAGTTGCGATACTGGCCATTGAGCACCTGATTGGACTGCGCCAGCGTGCGGTAGTTGCCAATCGCGGCGTTCGCGAACGCCCAGTTGGTGTCACCGGGGTTCGAACTGTCACGATCGAAGTTGATGTCGCCGTTGACCGACGTGAAGGCAGTCTGATCTTTGCGGCTCTTGTGGATGTAAATGCCAGCCTTCATCGTGTGCGTTCCGGCCACCTTGGTCACGTTGTCGGTGATGTCAAAGGTGTTGTTGAAGTTGCGGAACGGCGTGCCGTTGAAGCCGGTGAACGGCGCGTTGGGAACCCCGCCCCAGCGCCAGTTCTGTACGAGGCCGAGCGGATCGGCGTTCGGGAACGGCATGGTGTAGCTCAGGCCCACCTTCGAACGCTTGAAGGTGTCGTCCACCGGATCGATGTTCAGCACGTTCTTCGACGAACCGAAGATGAACTCGTTGGTGACGGTCGGGCTGATGGTGGTGGTGACGTTGGCGATCACGCTCCAGCCCGGGTTGCCGAAGTTCATCGGCGCGTAAGGAATGTTGTAGTCGGCGTTCCACTGTCCATACGCACGATTCTGCGAGCTCTTCGTAAACAGGTAGCGGGAATAGACGCGCCACTTGTCGTTGATGTTGTAGTCGCCGCGGAATGCGTTTTCACGGCGCGGGAACGTGTCGGACTGCTGCGTCTGATAGTTGAACTGGTTGTCGAAGGTGATCGGCTTGGGGTACCAGTTGAGGATCTTCATGCCATCGGCATTGAGGCGGTTGGCGGGAATGATGTTGCCTGGGAACGGATTCTTTCCGTTGGCGGGATCCTGAAGGGCTACCAGGCGGCCGGAACCGTCCTGCGTCTGCGAGAAGTTGCCGGTGCGCTCGAGCAGCGAAGGCACGGTCACGTTGCGAAGCGTGTTCGGCGAGAGCTGATTCTGCCACTCCATATTGGCGAAGAAGAACAGCTTTTCACGAAATTTTTCCCACTTGCCGGGAATCGCCACGGGTCCGCCGATGCTGAAGCCGGCGAAGTTATAGCGGTAGAGTTGCCGCTGGCGCGCCAGGCCGTTGGCCTGCGGCTGCGCGTTGTTGATCCAGTTGTTGGCGTTGAGGCCGTCGTGGCGGTGGAAGAGGTAGCCGGTTCCATGGAAATCCTTGCTCCCGGACTTCGATACCACGGTGATCGCGGCGCCCGAGGATCGCCCATATTCGGCAGGCTGCGAATTTGTCAGCACTTTGAACTCGGCGATCTGGTCCATGTTCATGGTCGCCAGCACGCCGCCATTCGAGCCCGTGTCGATGTTCGTCACGCCGTCCACGAGCAGGTTGTTCTGGTTGTTCCGGTTGCCGTTGACCGAGCCTCCGACGCCTCCATTCGGATTGACGCCTGGGATGGTCTTGGTGAGATCCAGAAAGTTGCGGGTGGGCAGGGCGAGGTTGACGACTTGAGAGCCAGTCAGAACGCCGCCCTTTTCCGCGCCGCGTGTCTGCAGCAGCACGGCGGTGTCGCTAACGGTAACGGATTCGCTCATCTGGCCTACCGAAAGCGCAATCGCCGGAAGGTCGAGGCGATCGTTGGCAGACACACGGATTTCCTTCACTTCGTACTTCTTGAAGCCGGTCGATTCGACGGAGAGGCTGTAGATGGACGGCTTCAACGGATTGAAGAAGAAGACGCCCTCTTGGTTGGTGGAGAGTTCACGAACGTCGCCTTGGTTGATATCGGTGAGGATGACTTTGGCTCCAGGGACGACTGCCCCCTGGGAATCTTTCACCTCACCGCGGATGGAACCAGACGATTGCTGGCCGTAGACGAAACTGCCGCCGGCGCATAGTAGCGCCATCGCGGCAAACCAGAAACGTCTAAGGTTCTGGGAGTTCTTCATGGTGTTTATCGCCCCGAAACTGAAAGTTGCGCTGACGAACTAAGTGCAGCGTTTAGGCTATTCTATACACTGCCCGGTCACGTGTCAAATGTTTGTAAAACTTTCGTGACTGAAGAAACCTTTGGCACAGACAGTTTTCGGAGAGGCAGCCGGGCAGTTGATTCCGCTCAATTAGCGCCTTTTATCGCTTCGTCAGCCGCAACACCCAGGCGGGCTGATACTGCAGCTCTTCCGGAACCGCGGCTGGCAGCTCGACAGTCGCCGCACCCTTTCCGTCCACCTTCCATTTGAGAATCTGCGAGGATCCAAGCAAGGCAGCGCTCTGCAGGGCGCCGACGTCGTGGATGGTGATCTTCTGCCCGGGCCAGCGAGGCATGATCGCGAACACATCATTGCCTTTCGCGGTGAAGAACGCCTCGATCGAAGCCTTGCCCGCGGGCTGCTTCATCGTCAATTTGGTCACGTCGTAGGAGGTTTCGAATTCCTTGTTGTAGTCCTGCTTGGGCTGTTCGCCTGGGCTCCACTGCTGCGCGGTTTTCCACGGTTTGGTTCCATAGATCGCGTCGCCGTTGACCTTCATCCATGCGCCCATGTCGGTCAGACGCTGTTCCATCACCACCGGACTCGTACCGTCACCATCGGGACCGATTGCGAGCCGCCGATTGCCGC
>JACXTT010000917.1_pt1 | contig 50353 bp, 48 predicted proteins | sample 9270951 | NCBI WGS metagenome assembly JACXTT01 (sample SAMN15532306, study PRJNA645909) | rock metagenome | isolation source: weathered quartz diorite | place: Puerto Rico | collected 2017-06-21
CAATAAGCAATGCTGACGATAATAGAGTGAATGCTAATTTTTTCATAACGAATTACTTTTCCCAATAGACGCGTCGTTTTTAAAATACGTTGCATCGGAATGAAAAAGTAATGTAAAGCCTGAAGATCTAATTCGATTGTGCCTGTTCTTTCTGCTGCTTTTTGAGCTCTCTTTTTAACCGGCGTTCGGCACGGCGTTGTTTTCGTTGCTCCTTTTTTATCAGGCGCTCCTGTTTTTTTATAGCCATATCGGCTATTTTATTTTTTACGTCCTGCTGCATTTTTTCATCCAGACCTACGCAGGGCTTAATGCCGGTGAGCAACGTATGCCAGATATTTTTAAAGAAAGGATAATCCCGGGGGCGCTCATAATTGACATTAAACGAACGGGGTATTTCACCGGGGTTATCGGGGTTATCATGTTTTAAAACAATCACATTGGCATAAAGCGAGGCAATGGGCATATGTTTTAGCTTGTCATTTATCGTGTCGGCTTTCAGAACGGTAACTTTAAGGTTATTATACAATAAAGCTACTCGCCCCCTTGAGATGCTGTTATCCGCTTTTATGTCGAAATCAAATCGTGTTAGTTCCCCAGAATTTATCTTGATCAGCCCCAACGTCATTACAGCTGGGTTAAGTACCGTCAAATCCATCGGGCCTATACTGCCTCTATAAGCAAACGGCAGGCTTTCATCGGTAAGATTGAAAATAAATTGCATATCCAGCTTACCACGGTTCATAAAATAGCTCGTCAGGTTTATCGTGCAGATATTATTCCTGGCAAGCGCTTCTTTATTAGTGGTTACATTCAGAACGCGCCCCGAGGTATTGTTGAAAACGATGGTCCCGGTTTGACCGGATTTATGATTAAATTCAGTGTACGATACATTAATACGCTTTGCTTCGATGGTGTCAATATTCAGGTCGGCACGTATCTCCTTTAGTCCGAAATTCGGATAGGTGCGTTCCCTGTCCATTGTTCTGCGAGTAAACTTCGGATTGCCCGACAAATTCAACGCCCCGCCGCTTAAAGTCATATGGGATGCATTGATCACCCTGTATTTATGATAGCCCTGGTAATCAAAATGATCTATCCGAAGGGTGTCAAGATGTACATCAAAACGGTCCCTTTGGCTATTCTTGAAAAACACATCCGGCCTTACTGGTTTAAGATCAAGCCCCTGTATGTCAAGCCTGGACGTTTTCGTTGAAAGGCGCAAAGATTTTATCTTGTATTTATACAAACTATTGCCGGATTGCCCTGCATAGTTGTTTAGTTCGGCAACAATATCACGACAGAAGAGTACCCTTGATCTATCCGTTTGCGAAGCCGAATCGATCAGCAGGTCAGTTGCGCTCAGATTCATTTCCTTTAGTTCAGAAATGGCCAGTTTATTTCCCGAATAGTCCTGGTATTTCAGCTTTACGTCACCTAAAATAATGTCACCAATATGGATAGATTTAAGTGAGCCAGATATCTTCTGATATAAGCTACGGCGATCCTTCACCACCGTATCTTTCAGCTGATTTTGCTGATAGCTGACATTCAGCTCAGGTTGACTTAATACGATCCGCCCGATCTCCAGCTTGTGCTGAAAATAAAGCATAAACGGATGCATATGGGAGACGATCAATCGCTTAACGTGTAACTCGACCAGGTTATTCGGCGCCAGGTGAGTTTTAAGTCGTTGGTTGTATACAGCCGTATCTGGTTTTAAGGTGATATTATAAATATCGAGCTCACCCTTCAAAATATGGAACTTAGCATCGGAGAAGTCAATAATATATAAGCCCTCGCTACTGCTATAAACTACGCTCCTTACCTTTTTAGCTAATATCGGTGACCAATATTGATTCACAATAAAAGCCAGAATAAGCACAACTCCAATGAGCACCAGGAGAATGGTCAGACCTATTTTATGCTTTTTATGTTTAAAGAGCTTTATTGCCATCTTGTTATTGCGCCTGGTTAGGTTGATGTGTATACGGTACTCCGCCTTGGCAAGTTAGCCAACTTCGGTCACTTCAACTCTATGCTTCGTGTTCTTTTTTACAATATCACTACATAACAATGGAGGTTTGATTTTGTTAAACGTGACAAACTGTCATTAAATTCTAAATTTTGTGTAATTTTGCGGTTCAATTTTATAGTATAAATGATGGATTTGGTTATTCCTGATAAAACACACGACGAGAGCAGGCAAGGGGAGGCTTTAATGCTGGAGCCAAAGGATGGGAAGAATAATGGCCGCAAGCTTTATATCGAAAGCTATGGCTGCGCTATGAATTTTTCGGATAGTGAGATCGTCGCTTCGATTTTGTCGGATCAGGGGTTTGAAACCACCGGTGATTATAACAACGCCGATGTGATCTTCATTAATACCTGTTCCATCCGCGAGAATGCCGAACAGCGTGTGCGCAACCGCCTGAAAGAGTTTACTGTAGCCAAAGTGAAAAACCCGGGTTTGGTGGTTGGTGTGCTTGGCTGCATGGCTGAAAGATTGAAGTCCAAATTCCTGGAGGAAGAAAAACTGGTAGATGTTGTGGTTGGCCCGGATGCTTACCGCGACCTGCCGGGATTGATAGATAAAGTTGATGACGGACAGAAGGCAGTAAACGTATTACTATCCCGCGAGGAAACTTATGCGGACATCAGCCCGGTGCGCTTGAACAGCAATGGCATTAATGCGTTTGTGTCGATCATGCGCGGATGTGATAATATGTGTTCATTCTGCGTAGTGCCGTTTACCCGCGGCCGCGAGCGTAGCCGCGAACCGCAATCGATAGTAAAAGAATGTACCGATTTGTTTAACCAGGGGTATCGGGAAGTTACTTTGCTGGGACAGAATGTGGATTCTTATAAATGGAACGCCGAAGGCGGAAGTCAGGAGTCAGAAGTCGGAAGTCAGAAGCCGGAAGTTGTAAACTTTGCGAACTTACTTGAGATGGTGGCCTTGATCCACCCTGATCTGCGGGTTAGATTTTCTACGTCACACCCAAAGGATATTACCGACGAAGTACTCTACACCATAGCCAAATACGAAAACATCTGTAACTATATTCATTTGCCGGTGCAATCGGGCAATAGCCGGATATTGGAATTGATGAACCGTACTTACGACCGTGATTGGTATATCAACCGGGTAGATGCTATCCGCAGGATAATTCCTGAGTGCGCTATTTCAACTGATGTTATTACCGGTTTCTGTACTGAAACCGATGAAGAGCACAAGGATACGTTGAGCATGATGGACTATGTGCATTATGATTTTGCTTATATGTTCATGTATTCAGAAAGGCCAGGCACCTTGGCTGCTAAGCGTTATGCAGACGACATTCCGGAAGCTGTGAAGAGCAGTCGCCTGAAGGAGGTAGTTGCAAAGCAGCAGCAGTACTCTTATCAGCGTTTGCAGAAACAAATAGGTAAGGTGCAGAAAGTGTTGATCGAAGGCTTTTCAAAGAAATCAGACAAAGATTACTGTGGCCGCAACGATCATAACGCCATGGTAGTTTTCCCGGTAGGCGAAAATTATAAACCAGGCCAGTACGTAAATGTAATGGTTGAAAGAACAACTACAGCAACTCTTATTGGAAGAGTAATTAATTAATTTGAAGATTTGAAGATTTGAAAATGCCAGATCATCTTCAAATTTTCAAATTGCCAAATATTCAAATCGAATAAATGGAAGTACAGGAAATAAAACAGCGATTTGGAATCATTGGTAATTCGCCATTGTTGAACAGGGCTATTACTATAGCTAACCAGGTTGCTCCTACAGATATATCAGTGCTGATTACCGGCGAAAGCGGTAGCGGTAAGGAGGTGTTTTCGCATATCATTCACCAGATGAGCCCGCGCAAGCACGGTCCTTTTATTGCCGTTAACTGCGGCGCTATTCCCGAAGGCACAATCGACTCAGAATTGTTCGGCCATGAAAAAGGCGCTTATACCGGTGCCGTTGGCGAACGAAAGGGATATTTTGAAACTGTAAATGGTGGTACCATCTTTTTGGATGAAATTGCAGAAATGCCGTTGGGCACACAGGCTCGATTGCTCAGGGTTCTGGAATCTGGTCAGTACATCAAAGTAGGTTCATCCAAAGTTGAAAAAACCAATGTGCGTGTGATTGCGGCTACCAACGTAGATGTATATGAGGCGGTTAAGAATGGCAAGTTCCGCGAAGACTTGTATTACCGTTTAAATACAGTGCCATTGCGTATACCGGCTTTGCGTGACAGGAAAGAAGATATTTACCTGCTATTCAGAAAGTTCACTTCCGATTTCACTGACAAATATCGTACTCCTCCTATCCAACTGGATGATGAAGCGCAGCAACTGCTGATCAATTACTCATGGCCCGGCAACGTGCGTCAGTTAAAGAATATGGCTGAACAATTAGCCGTATTAGAACGCGACAGGCTGATCACTGCTCCGATTATTTTAAATTATATTCCTGCCGAATCGACTACCCGTAATCTACCGATGCGCCTGGAAAATCAGCCTAAGGAAGACTTTTCTGAACGCGACATATTATACAAAGTGCTGTTTGATATGAAGCGCGATATGAACGAGCTGAAAAAGCTGGTTGCTGATATTATTCAGCATGGCGGTGTAAGTCCGGACTATGCTACTAATCAGCAAACTTTAAGTCATCTTTACCGCGATATTGAATTACCGGGCAGCACGCCCGAAGCACAATTTACCATACAGCATCCCGTTATAAATACTGGTAACAATAGTGATTTTAATATCACCCACGAGGCCGAAGAGGTAGAGGAATCTTTATCGCTGATCGAGAAGGAATCGGATCTGATCCGCAAGGCATTGAAAAAGCATAAAGGGAAACGTAAGCTCGCTGCCAATGAGCTGGGCATTTCTGAAAGAACCTTATACCGTAAAATAAAAGAGTTAGATCTATAATAAATGATAAAAAGAATATTATTTATCCTGGTTACTGTAAGTACTTTGGTTTTATTTACCCAATCATGTACAATAAAACTGAATGGCGCCTCAACCCAAGGATTAAAAACCATCAATGTGGGCTATTTTGAAAATAATGCCCCATTAGTTGTTGGTAACCTAAGCCAGAATTTTACAGAAGCACTGAAAAACCGTATCCGTACCACCAGCAGTTTGGCAATTGTGCAAGGTGAAGCGGATGCTTCCATGACCGGAAATATTACCGGGTACTCGATAGAGCCCGTTTCCGTTCAGGCTACCAACAACAACGTTGCCCCAATAGCCGGCGCCAACAGGCTAACAATTACTGTTAGTGTTACCTATACTAATAAGGCAGATAAAAAGAATAATTTTACGCAGTCGTTTCCGGCATTTGCTGACTTTACAGGCGATATTGCTAATCAGGAACAAGGCCTGATAGCAACCATTACCAAGCAGCTGACGGAAGATATTTTTAACAGAGCCTTTGCTAATTGGTAAAGCAATTTGTAGTTTCAACCTCGCGTGGATCAATATCAAAATAACAGGCAAAACGAAGTTTTATGGAACTTGCTGGCGGATCCTGCCAACAATGGGCACGCCTATGTAGCTAATTTACAAAGCCTGGTAGCAGAATTTCCGCAAAGCGGTGTGCTGCATACCTTATTTGCTCATGCAGAGGGTGGACAAAGCGCCGGCAATGCCGCCGCTTATATAAACCCTATGGCGTTGTATAAGCTGATCCATTCTCCTGAAAGTTTAGCTGTGGTGAATGAAGGACAGATCGTTCAGCAAACTGGCGGGGCAACACATATGACACCAGAGGCCGGGGTCCAACCAGAAAATAAAGTTGTTGCAACCTCAGTAGAGCTTGGCACTGAACCAATAATTGAAGAACCTGCCGACTTTACACATTATCATGATGCAGAGGCGTCAGAAGAGGTTGAACAAAAGGAAAGCCAACCCGCCGCTAAAATGGAGGCTATCGCCGAAGAACCTGCCGACTTTACACATAATCATTATGAAGAAGCGTCGGAAGAATTAGCGCATATAGTTCATGCTGCGGTTCGGGAAAGTGATCATGAAAAAACCGATTTAAAAAAACAACACTAAAAACGGTTTAAGAAAACATTGAAACAAAACAAATAATGAAATACCAGACAGACTTTAAACATTATAAAGATGCAGAGGAGACAAAAGAGTTAGAAAAAAATGAAACCAAACCCGCCGCTAAAATTGAGGCTATCGCCGAAGAACCTGCCGACTTTACACATTATCATGATGCAGAAGCGTCGGAAGAAGTAGCGCATATAGTTCATGCTCCTGTTGCGGAACAGCGTCATGAAGAAACCGATTTAACTGAACCACTCCACAAACCGGTTTATGAAGAAGCGACCGCTGATGAAGAAATTATTGAATATGGCCCCCTTTCGGATGAGGCAGTTCAACCTATAGTTGAACAGCACACGGAAAATAATGTTCGTGAAGAAGAGCAACTGACAGAGGCCCCGGTTTTTGCCCTGGCAGAGCGTCCACATAATATTGAGGATGATGTGTTTGATGAGATTGTCGGTATAGAAAATATCAGCTTTGCACATGTCCCTAAACCGGTGGAGACCATTATACCAGATGCCGAGTTGCCGGTCATCGATGAAGAAGCGTCTCCATCAACTCTGGCTGAGCATATAAAAGAACCTGTCGCAGGTCAAGAAGTTGTGCAACCGGATATTGAAGAACTAACAAAAGAGCCTTTCTCTCCGAAAGAGCGCGCGCTGAACATGGATGATGAGGCAGAGAAGCTGATCGTTGGCAATATAGCAGCTAGTGATTATTTCGTTTTCGACAGAGCATTTACCGAGCGTAAGTCTGTCGGGCCAGTTGAAACAGCAGGAGAAAATATAACCTCGGATATAGCGGCCGGCGCAACGCACGAGGTATCCAGGTATGATGATGATTCGCTTCCTTACACATTTTTGTGGTGGTTGAGTAAGACACGCAAAGAGCATGCAGGAGTTTATCAGCCGTTCAAACTGGACACTACACAAGCTATACAAAGAAGAGTTAACGATGAATTGCAGCAGCAGTATTATGAAAATATTTTCCATCTGACATCAGTGGAGGAGTTGGATAGAAGTACGGCAGAGCCTGCGCTTGAATTTGACCCGAAAAGTAAGGAAGACCGGATTATCCAAAAATTTATTACCGAAGAACCTCATATTACAACCCCAAGCGTCGATAAGCTCGACAATGAAAATAAAGCGAAGAGGAGCTCCGAAGATCAGGATGAATTTGTGAGCGAAACTCTGGCGAAAGTATACACAGACCAGATGCTTTATCACAAAGCCATAAACACTTACAAAAAATTGATGTTGAAATTTCCGGAAAAAAGCCGTTACTTTGCCGACCAGATTCAAATTTTAGAAAGAAAAACCAACTAATAATAAAGAAATGTATTTGATTTTAGTGATCCTTGCTGTTGTGGTGTGTGTGCTTTTAGGCGCTATCGTATTAATCCAAAACCCTAAAGGTGGAGGTTTAACATCCAATTTTTCAAGCTCATCTCAATTGATGGGTGTACAAAAAACCGGCGACTTTTTAGAAAAAGGTACTTGGATTTTGGCTATATCTTTAATGGTATTGTCGCTGGCTATCAACATCTCCGGTAAAGGCGGCAGTACTGCTAAAAATGATAATAGTGACGTGAGTCAGACAGCAGAGAAAGCTGCTAAGCCGACTGTGCCAACCAGTACGCAACCGCTGACTTTACCGGCCACCGGTTCAACCGGATCTACAGGTTCAAAGAAATAATAAAATATAACCAATATAAAAATGGGCTTGGACGTAAACCAAAGCCCTTTTTTGTTTGAAGCGGTACTGACATGATGACACCGTCGCGTTAAGTAATTATTAATATGCGACAGGCCGCTTGACCTAAATATGACATTTGAACAGTCGGGCTGTCAATTTGGACTTTAACGTCTGCTTGGCATAATTGATGTGCATTGCAATCCTGTCCGCCGACAGGCAGGCTGCCCTGCTGTGGCCGGGTATAACACACTTTTAAACTTTTTATAAAATTAAATTAGTATAACTATGGCATTAAACATTAAACCTATCGGAGACAGGGTGGTAGTGGAAGCTGCTCCCGCCGAAGAGAAGACTGCATCCGGTATCATTATTCCGGACACTGCTAAAGAAAAACCTCAACGCGGAACAATCGTTGCTGTTGGTGACGGTAAAAAAGATGAACCCCTAACTGTTAAGGCAGGTGACCAGGTTTTATATGGCAAGTATGCTGGTACTGAAATTACCTACGAAGGTAAAGAGTACTTAATTATGCGTGAATCAGACATCTACGCAGTGTTGTAATTAGTGAATGGGTGAATTATTGAATTAGTGATTTGCACTGTTCGATGGTCATTCAGCACAATCAATCATTCAAAAAACATCAATTAAAAAGGTAATTATTGGGTTAGTAAATAAATCACTAATTCACTAATTCAAAATTAAAAAGACATGGCAAAACAAGTTAGATACAATGTAGAAGCACGCGATGCTTTAAAGCGTGGTGTGGATATTTTAGCCAATGCGGTTAAAGTAACTTTAGGACCAAAAGGTCGTAACGTGATCATCGACAAAAAATTCGGTTCACCTTCGATCACTAAAGACGGTGTAACTGTAGCTAAAGAGATCGAATTAAAAGATTCTTTAGAAAATATGGGCGCACAGATGGTAAAAGAAGTAGCTTCAAAAACTGCTGATATTGCAGGTGATGGTACTACTACTGCTACCGTTTTAGCTCAAGCTATCGTAACAGCAGGTATTAAAAACGTAGCTGCCGGCGCAAACCCAATGGATTTGAAACGCGGTATAGACAAAGCGGTTGCTGCGGTTGTTAAAAATCTTCAAAGCCAGTCGCAAACTGTGGGTGAAGATACCAACAAGATCAAACAGGTTGCTGCCATCTCAGCTAACAATGACGAAGTTATCGGTTCGTTGATCGCTGAAGCGATGGAAAAAGTTGGTAAAGACGGTGTGATCACTGTTGAAGAAGCAAAAGGTACTGAAACTGAAGTTAAAACTGTAGAAGGTATGCAGTTTGACCGTGGTTACCTTTCTCCATACTTCGTAACCAATGCTGATAAAATGGAAGTAGAACTGGATAATCCATATATCCTGATCTACGACAAGAAAATATCTTCAATGAAGGAATTGCTTCCTATCCTTGAAAAACAAGTACAAACCGGCAAACCATTATTGATCATCTCTGAAGATCTGGACGGTGAAGCTTTGGCTACATTGGTAGTTAACAAGATCCGCGGCTCATTGAAAGTTGCTGCTGTTAAAGCTCCAGGTTTTGGCGACCGTCGTAAAGCTATGCTGGAAGATATCGCTATCCTTACCGGTGGTACGGTGATCTCGGAAGAAAGAGGTTTCAAATTAGAAAATGCTGACCTTTCTTACCTGGGTACTGCTGAAAAAGTAATTGTTGACAAAGACAATACTACTGTTATCAACGGTGCAGGCAACAAGGAAGATATCAAAGCTCGCGTTAGCCAAATCAAATCACAGATCGAAACTACAACTTCTGACTACGACCGTGAAAAATTACAAGAGCGTCTTGCTAAATTATCAGGTGGTGTTGCTGTATTATATGTTGGTGCGGCTACCGAAGTTGAAATGAAAGAAAAGAAAGACCGTGTTGATGACGCTTTACACGCAACCCGCGCTGCCGTTGAAGAAGGTATCGTAGCTGGGGGTGGTGTTGCTTTCATCCGTGCTGTTGAAGCTTTGACTAACCTGAAAGGTGCTAACGAGGATGAAAACACTGGTATCCAGATCATCCGTCGTGCTATTGAAGAGCCGCTTCGCCAGATCTGCGAAAATGCAGGTATCGAAGGTTCTATCGTAGTACAAAAAGTAAAAGAAGGTAAAGCTGACTTTGGTTACAATGCTCGTACCGACAAATATGAAAACCTGATCGGTGCCGGTGTTATCGACCCAACTAAGGTAGGTCGTGTAGCTTTGGAAAATGCAGCTTCAATTGCAGCTATGTTGCTTACAACTGAGTGTATCCTTGCTGACGAGCCAGAAGACGAAAAAGGCGGCGGTATGCCTCCAATGGGTGGCGGCGGCATGGGCGGCATGATGTAATATTTTTTAAGTCCAAAGTCGTAAGTCTAAAGTCGCAAGTCTGGCTTTGGACTAATGACTTAAGACTTCCGACTAAGAAAAGCCTGTCTGTAAAAACGGACAGGCTTTCTTTTTTTCTGAACTAGCTGAAAGTCACCACAAAGTAAAGGCAGGGTCATCGTTTAATCAAATGATTGACTTTTGTAACAATACTCATGAAATTGGGCGTAGTTTTGTTAAAGATTGTTAAACAGCCGGTTTCAGGCATAACAATTGGTTATCTGAGGTGATGAAAGCAATAAACGATAAAGCAAGACAACTAAAAACACAGCTACTGGAGTGGGTGCTCATCAAGGGCCCTGAATTGTTTGTTGCCATCTACGGTAAATAATTTATTTCTTACCTTTGGCTTCTCTCTATGAAGCTCGACGAATTTTACCATCAGTTACACATTTGGCTCATTACACGCGGGCCAGCTTATGTTGCAGGCATTTTAATATTTTTGATAGGTCTCTGGTTCATCAGGGTTTTGAAAATGCGTTTGCGCAACCGGATGAGTAAAAGAAAGGTGCATTCTACCTTGCAATCCTTTTTCCTGAGTCTTACCATCACTACTTTATATGCCTTATTAACCCTATTGGTATTTAATATTATCGGCTGGAAATTAGACTTTCTGAGTGCGATCATTGCCTCATTTGGTGTGGCGGCAGGCCTGGCTCTATCAGGTACATTCCAAAATTTTGCTGGTGGGGTGCTTATTCTTATGCTAAAACCGTTTGAACTGAACGATAATATTGTAGCGCAGGGACAGGACGGTGTAGTTACTTCCATACAGCTTTTTTACACCGTTTTACTCACAGCAGACAACAGGACTATCATTATCCCTAACGGGAAATTGTTTAATGAGGTGATTGTCAATGTAACACGCGAGGGAAAAAGGCGCATAGACTTTGACGTTAGGGTAAGTTATGCATCGGACGTTGACAAAGCAAAACAAATAATGCTTAATGCCATCAAATCAACAAATGGGATATTAAATGAACTGCCGGTAAGAGCTGGAATTATATCCCTTGATGTTGACAGTATCCGATTTACCATCAATGTATGGGTTGATCTTAATAACTATCTGGATGTTAAAATCGCCCTTATGGAAAAAATAGTTGAAGATCTTGGTGCGGCAGGCATCACATTCCCGAAGCCTGGGATATGACCTATATTTTCTGTTTTGCCTTCAACTCAAGATAACGGTTAATCGTATTAATTGTCAAATCCTGCGGTTTACTCAGAATAGATTGAATACCGTGTTTGGTCAATTCCTTTACGATCAGCTTTTTATCGTAGGCAAACTTTTCGGCAATGGTTTTAATATAGATTTCCTCTACGTTATTTGCCTCTTCTCCGCTAAGTTTTTCCAGTTCAGTATTTTCAAAAAAGACAACCAGCAGCAGGTGAAATTTATTGATCCGTTTCAGGAAAGGCAACTGTCGCTCCATCGACGACATACTTTCGAAATTGGTAAAGAACACCACCAGGCTGCGTTGTTTCAGCACATTTCGAATGGTACTATAGAGCACTTCCATGTTGGTTTCCTGGTAGCGTGTTTTCTCTTTGTATAATACTTCTAATATCCGGTTGATCTGAACGGCTTTCCGGTCGGCAGGCACTACCGAACCCAGTTTTTCAGCAATCGTGATTAAGCCGGCTTTATCTTCTTTTAATAAGGCGACGTTTGACAATACCAAACTGGCGTTGATGGCGTAATCCAACAGGCTCAACCCCTCAAAAGGCATTTTCATGGCTCTTGATTTATCGATCACACAATACACATGCTGCGATTTTTCGTCAGTGTAAATATTGGTCATCAGGTCGCCGCGACGTGCGGTTGCTTTCCAGTTGATGGTACGATAATCATCTCCGGCCACATAGGTTTTCACCTGTTCAAATTCCAGGCTATGGCCGAGTCTTCTGATCTTTTTTACACCGATCTCACTCAAGCGGTTCGATATAGCCATCAGCTCATATTTGCGCATCTGCAGAAAGGATGGGTAAACAGGCAAGGTTTCTGCCTGAGTGATAGTATATCTCCTCCTGATAAGACTCAAAGGTGAGCTTACATAGACCCTGATATCTCCAAATTCATACTCACCACGCTTAGTAGGACGTAAAAGATAATTGATCAATTTATTTTGATGCGGTTTCAGACTGGTTTTAAACAACAGGTCCCTTTTCTGAAATTGGAAAGGTATTTCATCAATAATTCCTATCGAGACATTGAAAGGGTAAGCATTTTCTATATAAATGCCCAATTCATTCTCGTCACCATTACTTAGCCGTTCCGGCGCATGCCGTTTAGCAAAGACGCCTTTCGAAGTTCGGTATAGCATCAATACATCCGCTAAAAAGAGCAATATTAATACCCAGAATGTTAATTCTGGAATGACGCCAAACCATGGGAAAAAGAACGACAGTAAAAACAATACCGCGCAAATCCCAAGGCCGGTGAAAAACCGGTTGGTTAAGAAAAGATCTTTATAAAATAGCCTGAAAAACTTTTTCACTTTTCTTAGCGCGGAACTTCAATTTTCTGAATAATTTGTTTGATGATATCATCCGGACTAACGCCTTCCATTTCCTTGTCAGGTGTCAGCATAATGCGGTGGCGTAACACAGCAGGCGCTACCCAAACAATATCGTCAGGTGTCACGAAATCACGACCACGAATGGCTGCCAACGCCTTTGCTGCGTTTACCACAGCCAACGACGCACGCGGCGAACCGCCCAGGTAAAGCGATTTATTGTTACGTGTTTCATGGATGACTTTAGCCGCGAACTCCAATATTTTCGGCTCTACATGGAAACTCCTTACCTGGTTACGTAAAGAGATAATATCTTCTTTTGACAGGATCGGTTTCACTTCAGCTAACTGGTCAGTTGTTTTATGTTGATGTTGCTGTGTAACGATCCTGATTTCCTCTTCCAGCGAAGGGTATTTGATCTCGATCTTAAACAGAAAACGGTCAAGCTGGGCTTCAGGCAAACGGTAAGTACCCTCCTGCTCAATGGGGTTCTGCGTAGCTAATACGATAAAGGGCTCCTGCATTAGGTACTTCTGCCCATCGATGGTTACCTGGCGCTCTTCCATCACCTCAAACAACGCAGATTGGGTTTTAGCCGGTGCACGGTTGATCTCATCGATTAGGATAATGTTACCGAATATCGGACCTCGTTTAAACTCAAATTCGACTGTTTTGGGGTTGAAGACCGAAGTGCCGAGCACATCTGACGGCATCAGGTCCGGCGTAAACTGTATACGCGAATACTGCGCGTCAATGGCTTTTGCGATCAGTTTGGCGGTCAGCGTTTTTGCCACACCGGGAACGCCTTCTATCAGAACATGCCCATCGGCCAGTATGCCGGCGATCAGCAGATCGATACTGTCCTGCTGACCAACGATGATGGTGGCAAGCGTATTTTTTATTTCTTCCACGGCTGAGCTTAATTTGCTCATGTCGGTTCTTTGCTCAAAAATTTCTTCTTCCATATCTATCTGGATTCTTTATAAAATTTTTCTATTAATTGGTTTAGCTTGACGAGGTCGCTGTTGCTTACCTCTGTTATTGAGGATAAATAGTTGACGTGGTTAACAAGCTCGGTGGCAAAGCTGTGCTCAATAGCTGTTTTCTGAGCCAGATTGTCTATAAATTCCTGGTCGAGGGTATTGGTCTTTAAATAGTAAACCGAGCGCAGGTACTCTAAAAAATAGACGATTTTTTTATCGCTGATATTCCGGTTATTGCGTTGCTCGTAATAAACCTGACCTACTACGTTCACGAAGTTCAAAGTGGCATTTTCTAAAGGCTCGATAACAGGAATGATCCGCTGCCTGCGTTTGGCTTCATAAATCACAAACGCTATCAGACTGAATATCGAAATATAAAAAGCCCATCGCAGTGGAGGGTTTCGCAGGAAGACACGCATGTTCGATTCTTCATCATCCCGGCCCAACGCATAATATTGGTCCCAAATCAATGATGAATTGTTTCTTGCAAATGACAGTGCCGTTTCAGCGTAAGCCTTGCCGGTGCTATTCAGCAGGCTGTAGTTAGTGAACAGGCGCGGGTTTGCATTCAAAAACAAGTTCCCTTTTCCTACAGAATACCGCAGGAAATTCACATGATTGAATGAGTTTTTTCCAAGAGCCACCATATGGGCGGTATCAAAACGACTAAAATACATGTCGCCGATATGGCCGTCGGTAGGGTAGGTTTTACTTGTATCGAGTTGTTTATTTATAAGCTTTAAACCACTGCCTGTGTTAAATTCCGGCCCGGTTTCAATTTTCAATTTTTTCCGCAGTTCTTCTCCAAAATAAGTGGCGCTAATGAACACATCGCTGCCATTCTTGATGAATGCCGACAGCTTTTTAAAATCATATTCATTCAGGTTGACAGAATTGGCAATGATCAGGTAAGTTGCATGATCAATATGGTGATCATTAACCACGTTGTATAACGGCTCACGCAACGTTTGCACCTGTGCGCCGGGGAATATATCGTTGAGCCGGTGATATACTACATAAGTGCCAAGTGGGATCTTATCGCTGCTGCTGTAAGTTTCATCCCAGTTGATAGCCTTTGGCCTGTTATACTGTGCTATTAAATAAAGCACAATCAAAACCGCAACAGTAATGAGATATATCCTTAAACTTTTCATGCAAGCTGCTGTTTAAAGTCCTGGAAAATATTGCTGATAGTTTGAAAGGACTCGATATCTACCGGAAAATCGCCATACCATACATACTCAAATTGTCGCGTAACCAATGCGAACAAACGACGCTGATCCAAATCGCCAATCTCGTTCAGATAAGTCTGATTGGTTTTGTCAATCTTCCAGTTAATGATGTTTTTATCGCTCAGTTGCTTAAGACATCGCAAATAGAGAAGTCTTACGGCCAAACGGTAATCCTTCACCTGCAGTGCATCTTCTATAGCGTCATCAAAATTTATCTCGTGTATATTTTCGATATACTCGTTGTATGGTATGAGTTCCTCGTTTTGTTTTTTGCGGAATAACTTCAATAGGTCGATGCCGATCAATTTAAATATGATATAGATAATGAGCACCGCGGCAATGCCAAGGATCACGTATTTAAATACGGACGCTGCACTTTTACCAGCCGAAACGCTGCCGAATAGCCGTTGAAAAATATGTGCTATCCACAACCAGAAGCGGGTCCATATATCCCAAAACCATATCCAAAACCTGTCCCACCAGGTAAGCCCGGTTGGATGTTCGGCATAGTTAAAATCAGGATCGGCCTTGTATTTTTTCAGAGAATTATTATCAAAGTGCCTTACCTCAATTTTAGTGCTGTCTGTTACGATCTGACGGGTTACTTTTTTTGCATAATTTTCCTTCCCTGCATGCACAACCTGCGGACCTGTTATCAGCGTTACGATAAGAAGAAGGAATATTCTGAACATAAAGGTTAATATTGCTCTGATGAAGTTTGATTGCCGCCAGGCAATTTCCGGCCGAACGAATTTATCCTGTCTATTAACGAATTGCCTTCTTTCTCTTCTGTTAATGAAAAATATACAAGCGTTACAGTTATAACAGGTACGATCCATAATAATTGAGAACAGTTGATCATAATCGATTGAAGAACGCCCGCGGATGTATTCAATTTCTCGCCGGTGAGCCATTGTGTGCCGCCATAAATGATCATAGGCGGGAGCATTATGATCAGCATGATCATAACCGTAACCACGACAATCAATAAAATGGCGCCAAAGGTAAGCCACCAGTTTTCTTTGATGACCTTAAAGGCCCTGTCGAACGAATAGCGGAAACTGCCGTTTTCGATCACCATTATAGGGGTAACCAATGAGAAAACCACAGATAAGTAGACACCGGGTAAAAAGCAAAAAAAAGAAACCAATTGCTGCCAGAATTACCAGTACAATATGCGTAAACAGAACTCTGAAAAAGTAATATTTAAAGTAGCCCCATACTTCAATAGTATCTGCCGGGCAATTGTCTTTTTGTCTGTATACTGCCAGGTACGACAGTGTAACCAGCGTTAGCACAACATGGTTGATAAAGTCGAAAAATAACTCGCCTAAACCTGCCATGGTGTTTAAGCCTGCATCTCCCCTGGTGGTATTTACCCAGGCCGAAATAATTATATCTGTAGTTAACAGCAACCCGCCTATAGCAAAGTACGATTTTAGTAACGGCTTAAAATTTTGCTTGGCAAAAGCAAAAGTGTCACTGATAATGTCACCAAACTCACGGGGACGGTTTAACTCAATATTGGCCTTCATTTTTGATCAGATCAGATTTTAATTTCAGTGACAGACGAATAGGGTATATCACCACATACCAAATGATAAACAGGAACGAACTGCCGAGTATTGTAAAGCTGAGCCATAAAGGCATTTCGGTATGCCGTGTAACAAAGCTTTCAAAAATAGCTGCAGTGACGATGATGGGCACGATACCCAGGGCTATTTTCATTCCATCTTTTGCCCCCCTTTTTAAGGACTCAAATCGTGTATAGGTTTTTGGGAACAGAATGCTATTGCCCAGAACAAGTCCGGCGCCGCCGGCTAAAATAATGGTTGATATTTCGAGTGTGCCGTGTATCCATATACCGATAGATGCCAATCCGAAACCTTGACTGATAAAATAATACTGGAAGCTCCCTACCATTACGCCGTTATAAAATAACCCCGCTATGGTTCCTATCGAATAAGTAATGCCCAGCAAAAAGGTCTGTACCATTACGGTTATATTGTTTTTGGCGATCATCCAAAACATCAGAAAGCCATCGTGACTTTTGTAAACACCGAGCGGGTCGCCTTTAGCTATATTTTCGTTGGTCATGTTCACGTAATCATCGCCCATAATGAGCCTTACGAAGGAATTATCATATTTGGCAGAAAGTACCCCGATAAAAAATGAGATGACAAAGAAAATGAAAGAATATAATATCTGCCGGTGGTATAGCCTGAACACAAGAGGGAGCTCATATTGCCAAAAATAAACGAACCTGCTCGTCTTTTCTTTTTTATTCCTGTATATGGATTGATGGAAGCCAGCAGCCAGGCCGTTCAGGTAAGAAGTGGTTTTGGATTTGGGATAAAATGTTTTGGCGTAAGCAAGATCATCAGAAATGATAATGAAACGCTCGGCAAGTATATCAGGGTCACTTGTGGGCGTATTTTCATACTCCTTCCATTTTGCCGAATTCTGTTTTAAAAATAAAGCCTCACGCATACCGTGGTTTAGGAATAATTTTTCTGTTAAAATAATAACAAAATTCGGAACACGGCGTAAAAAATTTATCAGTCAAACAATATATTTGTTTAATATGCAGACAGTACGAATAAAAACATCTCAAAATATCGATATAGATTATGAGGTTGCGGGCCTGGGTGAACGGGTATTGGCAAGAATTGTAGACATTGGTGTGTTTACCGCCCTTTTCTATGTAGTGTACTTCATCATAATCTTTTTCTTTCTCAGCCAGATCGATAGTATGAAATCAGGCTCAGGCGAAGGGTTTCCTGTTTTTCTGATCGTCCTTGGTATAGTATATTCTGTACTGCTCGTATTTTACGACCTGGTGGCAGAAGTATATTTTAACGGCCAAAGCATAGGTAAATACGCCATTAAAATAAAGGTGGTAAATCTTGACGGATCGCGCCCAAGCATGGGCCAGTTTTTGCTAAGGTGGGTATTCCGCTTACTTGATTTTGGGATCACTTTAGGGTTTGGTGCGGTGATATCTGTTGCAGTGACCGAGAAGAAACAGCGCATTGGCGATATCATTGCCGGAACAACCCTTATCAAAACCAAGCCCCGGACAACGATGGATGAGTTGTTTTTAAATACAACAGATGAAGAGTACGAACCGGTGTTTCAGGAAGTAAGCAATTTATCAGATGACGAAATCACGCTGATACATGAAGTGATCAGTAATTTTAAAGCGACAGGTAACAGCAACGTGATTTATAACATGGCATTGCGGGTAAAGGATCATTTGGGAATAAGCAACCCGCTCGGGATGAACGACTATGACCTGCTGCAAACAATAATAAAAGACTACAGCTACGTTACTTCCCGAACAGGAGTATAATATCAGGCGTAAAGCTTATACATTTTGAAGGCGTAGGAAACCAGGATAATGCTGCCCGTTAGCATATATAATGCTTTTTTTGTCCGGTTGTTCTGATCAATTTTAAACTTTGGCACCAGTAGTACAAATAGAGCTGTAATTAAAAGCGGCAGGGTAGCAGGATATAAGTGAATACTGTCATTAAAATTGCCTTTAATAAGGGCGATCAAGCTTCGCTGGAAGCCGCAGCCCGGGCAATCAATACCCGTTAATTTTTTAAACGGACAGGTCAATAAATGATTTTGCAGCCAGTTGGTAATATCCAAAAGGCTGCAAAATAATATTAAACCGTGATACATAAATATCAGGCTTGAGGTGGCGTGTCTGTTGGTGGCTGGTGGTAATCAGATGAGCCAAAACGGTTATCGGCCATAGCCTCTTTAGCTGACGGACCGAGATAAACAGCATCGCCGAAGCCAAGGATACAAGCAAATATTGGGTTCAATATGACCAAACCAACAGTAAAGCCCTCGCTTTTGCCAAAGCTCTTGCTTATAAGGTTAGCTACCCAAATTAAAAAAATGAAATTGATACAAGGGCAAATCATTAGCAAAAACCACCAGATAGGTTTGCCAACTATTTCGCAGGCAACTATATAGTTATAAAATGGGATGATAGCAGCCCAACCAGGTTTGCCTGCTTTTTGAAATATTTTCCACCATCCCAGGATCATAGGTAATAAGATAATTAAGTAGATAATGAACAGTCCTGCAGTAAAATGAAATGGTGAAGCGGTTGAATTGTAACTTTCCATGTGTTCGAGGTTTAAAGTGTTTAAGTTGATTTAGTTTCCGCAAATTATTAAAAAAAACAATTCCATCAAGCGCGGCAATATTATTATTACAAAATCAATTGCTCCATAATTGTAAGTTTGCATTGATGAAACGTGAACAAATTTCCGTATTTGATATTTTTAAAATTGGTATAGGCCCATCCAGCTCACATACGCTTGGACCCTGGCGGGCAGCACAACAGTTTGTAGAAACGCTTGCTGCAGAAGGCGTGTTGCCGATAGTGACAGGAATAAAAATTCTGCTGTACGGATCGCTGGCTAAGACTGGGAAGGGCCACGGAACGGACATCGCAATTCTGCTTGGTTTGAGTGGCGACGACCCGGTTACGTTTGATGTTGGCGCTATTGATGCTAAGATAAAAGATATTGAAACAGGCAACCGCCTCTTGGTAGGCGGGACACGGGACATCGATTTTTCTGTTGCCGATGACCTGATTTTTTTATTTAATGAGAGCCTGCCGTTTCACCCCAATGCGGTTACCTTCCAGGCATTTTTAGAGACAGGCAAGGCTATTTCGGAAACTTATTATTCCATAGGCGGCGGCTTTGTAGTGAAGGAGGGAGATCAAAGTCAGGGCAAAGCGGAGGTTGACTTGCCTTTTCCGATAGATACTGCGGGCGACCTGCTGCATTGGTGCATTAAAACCGGACTGAAAATATCGGAAGTAGTGATGGAGAATGAACTGGCCTGGCGCAGCGAAGCGGAAACCCGTGCCGGTATCCTGAACACCTTCCGGGTGATGAGGGAATGTATTTACCGGGGATGTCACACCACGGGTTATTTGCCAGGAGGATTGAACGTTGCCCGCCGTGCTGCTGCATTGAACAAACGGTGGCTGGGCGACCGAGAATATCAGAATTATGATGAGTGGGTGCTGGCCATCCGTAATACAGGGAATAGTTTCCAGAAAACATTGGACTGGGTAAGCTGCTTTGCGCTGGCGGTGAATGAGGAGAATGCTTCGTTCGGTCGCGTGGTGACGGCGCCGACCAATGGTGCTGCGGGTGTGGTGCCTGCTGTGCTGCAATATTTTATTGTTTTCTGTGATGGCTTTACCGATGAGAAGATCATGCAGTTTATCATGACGGCATCTGAGGTCGGCAGTATTTTCAAAAAAGGCGCAACGCTTTCTGCCGCTATGGGTGGCTGCCAGGCTGAGATCGGTGTATCGTCCGCAATGGCCGCTGCTGCGCTGACCGAATGTTTGGGCGGATCGCAGCGCCAGGTTTTAATGGCCGCCGAAATTGCCATGGAGCATCACCTTGGCCTCACGTGTGACCCTATTGCCGGACTGGTTCAGGTCCCCTGCATCGAGCGCAATACCATGGGCGCCATAAAGGCCATCACCGCCTCACAACTGGCCCTGCAAACCAACCCAGACAAGGCCAAAGTAAGCCTCGACGCCGTAGTAAAAACCATGTGGCAAACCGCCCTCGACATGAACTCCAAATACAAGGAGACTTCAGATGGGGGGTTAGCGATTAATATTCCGATTAGTTTACCGGAGTGTTGACTACTTTTTAAACAATCGAGCGTCAAAACTAAAGGGTTCAGTAGCAATAATTTTTACTTCCTTAAAATCTTGATGTAAAGGATTAACGAGGTAGTTCCACTCATCTTTTATAATGGCTGAGGGCACTTTTAATACCAGGGCTTCTTGCGCGGCAATAAAGGCATTTCCGATTTTTGGGGTAGAGGCCGGTATGGGGTTGCGGTTCCAATTGTCAGGGAGGTCTTTGAGATCGACGGGAATGATATGAGCGTTATCCGGTATCGAGATGCTTGTTAGGCAAAAATCTTTTGGAATAATACCAGCCGGGATGTGCACCATAATTTCGACCATGCACAAAGCGCGTGAAGCAGTTGTATAAACCATAGCCGTTCCTTTAATGTTCCAGCGGCCACCTGATATTTCGGCGCCCCGTCCGGAAATATCATTGGCATAAGCCTTTTTGCACAGCCGGTAAACGATCATGCCAATACGCCGTGTTCAATACGGATTAATTCATCGGCCACCATATTGATGCCGTATGCGGTATCCAGCAACTCTTTGGGTTTGATGCTGCCTAGCGGTACGCTTATAGTTTCCATCCAGGTTTGGAAATCATGTATATTATCAAATACTTGCGCACCTTTTTTATAAAGCAGATCAATTTGTACTATTCTTTCGGAGTAGATGGTATCAAAATGTTTGTTCTCCTTTTTATATCGCTGCAGCGTGCGTTCGGAAAGGTGCAGAAAAGACGACCAATCTTCCAAAGAAAAATTGATCCTATTGGATAAATTGTAGAAATAAGCGGTGTCCACGCCATTACGCAGCATATTCACCATTTCAAGCGAATCCTCATCAGGGTATTTATATTCCTTTACATTTTTCATATCCTGTCGACAATTGTCATCTAATGTACGACTTTTGTCTTTAATTTCCAAATCCTTCAACATCTTTACGATTATTTAAGTTTGGATATGCTTCCAATATTTAACTAAATTAGCTTATCATGACCAACCGTAGGAAGTTTATCACCCAGGCCGCAGCGCTTGCCGGAGCCTTTTCAGCATCGAGTTTGTTTAACCAGCTGCACGCCGAAGAATGGCAGCAAGCCTCCAAAAAGATCGACCATCTGTCGCCGGAACAGGCTGCTACTGATGAGGATTATTGGAGCACTATCCAGAACTCGTTTTCTGTTAGTCCCAATATCATCAACCTGAACAATGGCGGGGTATCGCCATCGCCTTTAGTGGTGCAGCAGGCCGTGGCACGGTATAATGATCTGAGCAATGAAGGACCGTCATATTTCATGTGGCGAATACTGGATCAGGGCCGCGAGCCTTTGCGCGAAAAACTGGCGCAGCTGGCAGGCGTTGATCCGGAAGAAATAGCCATCAACCGCAACGCTACTGAATCGCTGAATACGGTCATCTACGGGTTGAACCTGGAGAAAGGTGATGAGGTGATTGGCAGCAAGCTGGATTACCCCAACATGATACAAGCTTATAAACAGCGGGCCATGCGCGACGGGATAATATATAAGCAACTCAACTTTGATTTCCCGATTGAGAATGAGGAGCAAATTGTAAAAGCTTATGCCGATGCGATAACACCAAAAACAAAGATCATCCACGTTACCCATATGGTGAATTGGGTAGGACAGATCATGCCGGTGCGTAAAATAGCTGATATGGCCCATGCAAAGGGGATCGAGGTGGTTTGTGACGGGGCACACTCATTCGGGTTGATGGATTTTAAGATTCCCGACCTGGGTTGCGATTATTTTGGTACGAGCCTGCATAAATTCCTGTCGGCCCCGATTGGCAGCGGGATGATGTGGATAAAGATGGACCATATTTCTAAAATGTGGCCGCTGCTTTGCAATGGCGACCCACACAGTAGCGACATTCGCAAGTTTGAAACACTAGGCACACGTAGTTTCCCGATAGAGCAGGGTATAGGTGAGGCTATCAATTTTCACGAAGGTATCGGCAGCAAACGTAAGGAGGAGCGCATCCGTTACCTGAAAAACTACTGGGCAACCAAGGTGAAAGATATTCCGAGGGTGAAGCTGCATACCTCGCTTAAGCCGCAATTTTCATGTGCCATATGCGGCGTAAGTATCGACGGCATGACTCCAGGCGAACTGGACAGCGCCCTGTTCAATCAATATAAGATACATACGGTGGGCATTGTTTGGGAAAACGTGAGCTGCGTGCGGGTAACGCCGCATGTTTACACCCGGCTGGCCGACCTGGATAAACTGGCGCATGCAATAGAAAAGATCGCATCGTCAAAGAAAACGTAATTGATAGAGAGATGATTAAGAGGAAGAACGAGTTTGAAATTAAAATAAATGTCATTTTGAATCCGCAACATGGGTTGTGCTGAGTGAGCGGGTGAGAAATCTTCTGCGCTCTTCACCTTTGCTATGCATGTTGTAGAAGATTTCTCCTCACATCACCCCACAGCCATTTCGTTCGAAATGACAACGTTTTTTGATTATTCCTTCTTCAACTGCCCTTCGATCGCATTAACCACCAGTTTCGCCCATTTTTCATACATTTTTCCTGACGGGTGTAATTTGTCTTCAGCGAGATAGGCCGGGTCATCTCCTATTTCGCGGTAGAGTGATGTGATATTAATATAATTTACGCCCGCTTTTTTGCTTTCCTCTTTATTGATACGGTTATAAGCGTCGATCTGCTCAGCAATCCTTTGAGGATTGCGCCCGTTGGCGAAAGGTGTTACTCCCCAATCAGGGATGGATAATACAAACACATGGTGCTTATTGTCTTTTGCGAAAGCAACGCTGGTTTTCAGCAGCCGCAAAAATTCTGTTCTGTAAACAGCGGTATCAATATTTTGATACTGATTATTCACGCCGATGAGCAGCGTTACCATATCAAACTTCTGGATAAGATTAGCGTTTGCAATTCCCTCGATCAATTCATCTGTCCTCCAGCCGGTTTTTGCGATAATAGTTGGAGGGTTAATATGTCGGCCTTTTTTGGTTAATAAAGTGGCAGCTTGATTTGGATAGGACTGATCTGCTGCAACCATTTCGCCAATGGTATAGGAGTCGCCAAGAGCAAGGTAAGTCAGTGTGTGTTGCGCAGAGGTATCCTTAGAATTCATATGAGTGGTTTGAGCGAAAGCACCGGCCCCTTGTAGTAAGGCTACGATAGTTATTAAGATCGTTTTCATATAATCTCCATATCGAACAATACGGAAATATGATGTTTTAAGTTTTTTTTGATGTCTTCTATATCAGCCTTTTTGCCCAGTTCTTTTTGCATGGATGTTACAGCCTTATCGTCTATACCGCACGGCACGATATTCTTAAAGTAGTCCAGATCAGTATTGACATTGAATGCAAATCCGTGCATAGTCACCCAGCGACTGCATCTTACCCCCATGGCGCATATCTTGCGGGCATTTTCATTATCCGGATCGAGCCATACGCCGGTATAGCCAGGGTAGCGGTCACCTTTTAACCCGTAGTCCGCCATGGTCAATATCACGGCTTCTTCGAGCGTGCGCAGGTATAGGTGAATATCCGTAAAAAAATTATCCAGGTCGAGAATAGGGTAACCTACAATTTGCCCCGGGCCATGATAGGTAATATCGCCGCCACGATTGATTGGATAAAAAACGGCATTCTTTTCTTTCAGACCTTTTTCATCCAAAAGCAGATGTTCGGGCTTGCCACTTTTACCCAAGGTGTATACATGAGGGTGTTCGCAAAAAATGAGGTAGTTTGGGGTTAACTCATCTTCTTCGCTGTATTCATCGCCTTCGCTGGTGATCTTGCGGTTGCGGATCTTGGTTTTTAGATCGACAGTCTGCCCAAACAATGCTTCCTGCCGGTCCCAGGCCTCTTTGTAATCTGTCATACCCCAATCCTGGAAAAATACTTGTTTGTTCTTCATATCCCTATCCCTTTACGTACCCGATCATATAATCTTCGTATTGCAAATAATCTACCTTATAATCTTTTAATACTGTCCCTTTATTTAGGTGAGCTTGTACATGCCCTTCCTTTGCAAAGTTAAAGGGCTCAAGCGTAATATTATCTGCAAATGAGACCTCTTTTTGTCCGTAACACTTATAAACAGCCTCTTTGGCGCACCAGCAAACATATAATTGTTGTACACGGTCTTGGGTATTGATAAAGTCAATTTCGGACGGACGCATAAACTTATGGGCAATGCGCTCTACTTTTTCTTTTATCTGTTCAATATCAATGCCTACCGGATGCGTTCGGCTCATCATTACCGCGGCATAATCAAAGGAATGGCTGAGCGAGATATGATAGGGTAGATGCACCAGGTATGGTTTGCCGTGCTCATCTACCTGGCAGTCAATGTACTCTTCGGTATTCAGCATTTTGCGAAGCAATACGCGGGTGCCGAGCCAATGGAGGTGTCGTTTACCATGGCTAAGTTTCTCTACATAAGCCTTCTCATGGTCGTTCAACTGCAGTTGGTTGTACAGATCCTCCGCTTTCTCTTCTATTTTCCAAAGAGCAAATTCGGTATCAGCGTCAATTTGCTTTTTGTATGCTATGGCCATAAAGTAAAATTGCAAAAAGGATGGCAAAATAACTCAAATAATTATAATTTAGGCCAAATATCACAGTACAATGATTTTATCGGACAAACGCATCCTTGAAGAGATTGACAAGGGTCATATTATTATCGAACCGTTTAAACGCGAGTGTTTAGGCACCAATTCATACGACGTTCACCTGGGCAAGCACCTGGCTACCTATCGTAACCGTGTATTAGATGCCAAGCAGCATAATGAGATCGATGGCTTTGAAATCCCGAAAGAAGGCTTTGTTCTGCAACCCAACACCCTTTATTTAGGCGTGACGATGGAGTATACCGAAACGCACCGCCATGTTCCGTTCCTGGAGGGTAAATCGAGTACTGGCCGCTTGGGTATCGATATCCATGCTACCGCAGGCAAAGGCGATGTGGGTTTTTGCAATACATGGACACTGGAGATATCCGTTGCGCAGCCGGTTCGCGTATATGCTGGCATGCCTATCGGCCAGCTAATCTATTTTGCAGTAGAAGGCGATATTGAAATCATGTACAACACCAAGTCGAACGCTAAGTATAATAACCCGACTACCCGACCTGTTGAGAGTATGATGTGGAAGAACAAGTTTTAGCGAGGTAGTCAATGGTGAATGGTCAATAGTGAATTAGAGCTCCACTCCAAAATATTCACTACTCACAATTCACAACTATTCATTTAGCAAGATAGTATTTCTCCCAGAAATCAACTGATTTTGATAGTTCGCTGCGGTCAACTGGCGCGTTGTTGGCCCTATTTCCGCCCGTGCGGCTGCCACGACCTCCGCCCATACGTCCGCCGCCGCCGCCAAATCCTCCTGCACCGCCGCGTGTCATCCCTTCATGATTGCCATTATCCCTTTCTTGCCCCGGCCTGGTAATGCCATTGATCTTAAAATTGAAGGCCCATTCATTTTTTGAAAGGTCATCAGCATGGAAAAACTTTAGCGGGATAGCCGCTTCATATACCAGGATGCCATCCTTATCGTAATCTATTGCCACTTTAAAACCATAGGTATTTGAGGTGGTCATGGTTTCACCCTCGACATCTTTAAAGCCGGTTACTTTAATTTCTCTTAATTTGGTGAGTTTGGCTTTCATTAATTCCTCGCGGTCTTCCTGCTTTACATCATTGCTGCCGCCTTGTAAATCCATGATATTTTCTGCCATGCCTTGCGCACTCTGATCGCCGACAGGGAAAGTCATTGTAAAGGTTTCTTTCTTTTTGCCGCGGGTATCAATGCTCAGGGTTAGACCTGCCCGCAGTACTCTTATCTGCTCGCTGCGGTCATTAATGCGGATAGCCATATAAAGGTTATCCTGGTCGTTTGCGAGCGCATAGTTCAGCTGTTTATCCTGGTTATAATAGCGCAAACTGTCGCCCCACTCTTTCAGATCTCCGTCAATAACGATGTCAGATGGCGGTGGCAGTAATTTATTCGATACGGGCTTATCCTGCGCAAAGGTAGTAGTTGATATAACAAGCGGAAGGACGCCAGCGTATAACAGGGGTACAAATAATTTTTTCATTGAAATTGTGACGGAGTGTTACTTTTTCATAGGCTAACAACATTTAGCCTTTTTTATTGCTGAATTTAGGTAAATTTGTCATTACAATGCCGACAGAAACGCAGGAAGAGACCCTAACGCTCGAAGAAATACTAGCCGGGCTGAAAGAAATGCATCGTCTCATTTTATGGAACGATGATGTGAACACATTCGATCATGTGATCTTCTGTATGATGAAATACCTGGACTATCCCGAATCCCAAGCTGAAAGAATAGCCTGGAAAGTACATAATGAAGGCAAATGTGCCATATTGGAAGGCTCATTTACCGAGATGGAAATCTATCGCAAAATATTGCAGCAGGAAGGTTTGACGGTTACCGTCGAGTAAGCTTAATCTTTTTAATTCTATTAAATAAGGCGTTCTCTGCTATCGCTCAAAGTCTCTATTGCGCCAGGGGCTTGTTAACGATTGTTTATAACATCCATGTTAAATCCCTTGCTTTAGGTGTTAATACAATGTTTTTAGAAACTGAATTTTTTTAGGAAAAAAGCATTGTATGTTAAGCCAAAAAAATCGTTTAGTTAAGAAATTGCTCAAAACACAAAATTCAGTTTTTATCCAGAATTGAAAGGGTTTCTTTGCCCAAAATCAGTGTTTTAATGAGGCAAATTTTTACAATTCTGTTTTTCTTTTTTCTGGCTACGTCAACCTTCGCGACAACTATTTCGGGATATATTCTTGATAAAGACTCAAAGGAGCAGCTTGTTGGCGCTTCAATAATTTTAGAGCCGGGCTCCGTTAAAATAGCATCCATGCTGAATGGAAAATATTTGATAAATAATGTCAAATCAGGTACTTATAAGCTCAGGATATCATACGTGGGTTATCATCTGATAGATACTACGGTAACTATAAATGCTGACGAAAATGTGAAACTTAACTTTTACATGGTGTCAAATTACGCTACTCTGAATACGGTCACCATTTCGTCTACAGGTAACAGGGAGTCGGATGCATTTGCAAAACGGTCAGAGCAACGGGCAAACAGTATAGTAAACATTGTATCGGCCAATTCTATAGCCATATCACCTGATATAACTGTTGCCAATGTAATGGCCCGCGTATCGGGTGTATCGGTTCAGCGCGGCAATACCGGAGACGGTCAGTATGTGATCATCAGGGGTATGGACCCCAGGTACAGCACTACCTTGATTAACGGCATTAAAATACCAAGTCCCGACAATAAGGAGCGCTATGTGCCACTGGATATATTTCCTGCAGATCTCGTTGAAAGAATAGAGGTTTATAAATCACTAACGCCAGATATGGAGGGCGACGCCTCGGGCGGTGCTGTCAATATGGTCATGAAAACAGCCCCCAATGGATTCAGGTTTGAAGGGAACGCCGGTATCGGTTATAGCCAGCTTTTTTCTATGCGCCCATTTGAAAGCTACAGCAGAGCGACGGTTAATTCAAAATCACCTGCCGAGTATTTAGGGTCGGGCGTACCTGCAACTGTTTCGGATTTTCCTTATCAAAACTTACTGACTTCACCTATTAAAACGCCCATTAACAGCAATTTTAGCTTAACTATTGGCGACAGGTTCTTAAACAATAAATTGGGGGTTATATTTTCGGGCACTTACCAAAATACCTATGCCGGTAACAATACAGCACGCTTAGTTGAAAATGCCACACTAACACCCGCACATGGACCTAACGCTCAAATGCTGCAGGTCTTTCCGGATTACCTTACCCGTCAGTATTCTTCTCTGACCAATAGGCTGGGGCTAATCTCAACCGTTGATTACAAGTTTGATGCAGCTAATACGATAAGCTTATTTGCTACCTATTTGCAATTAAATGAAGACAGGGAAAGATATACCAATGACCTGCTTTTAGGCGACTATTCCTATAAAGGCTATGTGGGTGGTTTTGAGCAACATTTTGAAACCCAAACCAGGACGGATCTTCAAAGCATTTATAGCACCATCCTGCACGGTAACAATGCGATATTTAAATCTTTCACAACCGACTGGTCGTTAGCATATTCGGAAGCGAAGCAGGAAATACCGGATATGGCGGCTTTCACCACTTTGCAATCAATTAACCCCAACACCAGTGGTACGGCCACTTCTGTTACTTACGGGCCGCTCCAGGTACGCCCCGAAGACAGACAATGGGAGCATAATACCGATAAGGATCTGTCGGGTTACCTGAATTTTCATTATAAAACAACAGTTGCAGGCAACAATACCACCTTTGCCTTTGGAGGTATGCTCAGGCACAAAAACAGGGATAATTTTGATAATAGTTACAGCTTAAATCCCATACCGGATCAAGGATCCCTGTATCAGCAATATGTTTCAATTCCTGCTTCCAAATTTCAATTCGGCGGCACCGGGTCAGATCCTCTCGGTAATGCGGCTAGTAATGGCGGTGTCTATACTTTTACTGAAAATGTACAGGCCGCCTACGGCGAAGCTAAATATTTTGTAGGTGAGCGTTTCGATGTTTTATTCGGCTTAAGAGTGGAGAATACCTCCCAATCTTATCTTTCTTCGTTACCTGCTACTATTGCCGGAAAATTCGCAAGCATAAGCTATACAGATTTTTTACCGAGTGTAAATGCAAAATATGCCCTTTCGGAAAAAGCCAACCTCAGGGCATCCTATTTCAAATCGATTTTGCGCCCGGCTTATTCCGATTTGGTTCCTTATCTGGATAACACAGGCTTCTATCAGGATAATTTCCCAATGCAGGGCAATCCAAATTTGCAGCATTCAAAAATTGACAACTACGATTTCAGATATGAAATATTTCCCAATGGCTTAGACCAGTATATGATCGGGGCATTTTTCAAGACCATTGTAGATCCGATCGAATATGGAGTTGTCACTACTGGTTTTGCAGCTGGTTATACACTTTCACCTGCAAATTATGGTACCGCTCATAACTATGGTTTCGAAGCAGTTTTCAGGAAGTTTTTTGGCAGCATAGGTATATCAGGAAATTATACCTATACCCATTCACTGATCAACTCAGCCAAGATATTCCAATATACAGATCCGGCGGATAATAGCTACCACAGCATTACCGTAAACCAGCCAAGGCCACTGCAAGGACAGGCTGCCCACGTTGCCAATGTTTCATTACTGTATAAAAACACAAAGAACGGTATAGATGCCCAGCTTGCCATGGTGTATACCGGGGAGCGGATAGATTTGCTTTCGCTATATAAAAACCTCGATAACTGGGAAAGGCCAACTGTCAATCTCGATTTTTCTGCTCAAAAGGAATTTAATACCCATTATATCATTTATGTAAAGGTCAATAATTTATTGAATACACCATATAAATTAATTGTGAAGCAGCCTAATCAAGCATATAGCGGAGCTAATAAATTGCCTTTTCAAGAGAGCCCTAACTACGCCACAATAGAAAACGACAGGTATTACGCGCGGTACTTACTTGGCTTCAGATTTAAATTCTAATAGTAAATCGAACAGATAATCTTAGTAAAACAATCACTTACCTAATTAAACGATTTCTAAATAACCCCAATAATCATTTTAAAACAATCAGTCATGAAAAATTTAAGAAATGCTTTGTTTTTGCTTTCTGTTCTTGTCCTGGCATCATGCAGCAAGAAGGATAAAGTTGTTATTTCCAAGCCGCTATTGCAGGTTGGAAAATCAGTAAGCAACTCGGCCCCATTGACGGGTGCTATTAAAGGCACAATGCTTGCTAACCAAACATACGTTATTTCAGGTGATGTAACTATTAATGCCGGAGATACCCTTTTAATACAAAAAGGTGTTAAGATCAATGTTAACAACGGAGCGAATTTTATTGTCAAAGGAACTCTGTTGAGCTTAGGTACAAGCGACGCACCTATTACAATTACTGACCCATCTAAAACCAAAACTACCGGTGCATCTAATGCCGGTACCGATCCTGCATATGTGGGCGGTTGGGGTGGTATCTATTGCGATAAAACCTGCCCCCTTTTGGTTATTAAATGGACGCACCTTGACTTTGGTGGTGCAGCTTTAGTAGCTCCTCCGTTTACAGGTCCTTCAACCGGAGATCAGTACATTATTTACTGGCAAAATCCAAATGGAGCATTTATTTTGGAAGATTCATGGTTGTATGGCACTCCTGATGACGCTGTTCGTTTTTACGGCGGTCACATTAATATCATGAGAAATACACTTGAAAAATGCGGTGGCACAGGTGGCGACGGGTTTAACGCAAAAGGTGGTACGCAAGGGAATATGGCTTACAACCTTATTATAGGCGGCGCCACTAATGGTACCAAATCTGCTAACGACCCTGGAACGCAATCAGCTCAAACTGAGATTGCTATGTACAATAATACTTATGTTAACGGCGGTTTCAGAAACACAGGTACTTATGGGGCAAGAAGCGGTTCTATAGAAGTGGAGAACAATTCAAGAGCGTATGCTTACAATAACCTTATTGTTGATTGTAACTTTGGTGTACGTATAGCAGGTGGTAACAATGTTACGGCTAAAGTTTATCTGGCTGATACTTTAACCCATAACGACGGCCCGATCACCAGAACTTCTTATGGTTATAACTTTTACTATGTTGATAACGTGGCACAGGCAAACCAGATCGTTCCTACAAATATTGCACAGGCTGTAGTTACCCGCCCTCAATCTACTGATATTCCAAACATGGCTGCATTCCTTGGCGCTTCTTATACCTTCGGATTTGCTTACGATGGTACATCACTGGTTGGTAAGAACAATCCGATGTTTGTTAACTACCCGCTTCCGAACATGAATTTTGCTACACAGGCATCGGTTGATGGTTTTGACTTTCACTTGCAAGCTGGCTCGCCTGCCGTAGGCAAAGGTACAACCACCGCATTTTCGCCTATTACCCAGGGTATACCTGTTGATGAGAACTTTGGTTCAAGCGGTATCACCCCTCCGGGAAAAGATATAGGCTGCTATCAGCAAGATGGTTCAGGTAACAAGCACTAAATTTTAAAACTTGCTAAATAATAAAGGTAGCTATGTGTACATGGCTGCCTTTATTTATTAAAAGATCGCCAACACAACCTAACAATATCAACTGAATGAAGTCAAGCATACCGTTTGCATTTTTGTTATTAGCGAGTTGTTTTTTCTTATCGTGTTCAAAATCTTCTAAGGGCGCATTGGGTGCAACTACGCCGCCTATTGTAACGGTTATTCCTCAACCGCTTCCAAATACCGTTGACAAGACTGATACGTTAAATGTTATGGCTTATAATGTTTTAGGTTATGGTAATGGTTGCCAGGGTACTACAACTACCTTGAACGATTATCTAAAAACCATTATCCAATATACTAAGCCGGATATATTTAGCTGTGAAAAGATGGCGGCTTTTCCCGTGACATCAGTACTTCCCGTCAATCTTGCCAACAACATCACCGATAGCGTGCTCAATGTTGTTTTTCCGGGGCGTTATGCGTTTGCAACAACAAGTAATCTGGCCAATGCAGATAATATGGCCGTATTATTCTATAACAAGCAAAAGTTAACCTATGTAAAAACAGAAACATTGCTTGCCAATATTACAGACTTCAACCTCTATAAGTTTTATTATAACGATCCTAATTTGGGTATAACCCACGATACTACTTTTTTATATGTATTGGTTAACCATACACAATCAGGTTCATCAAGCACCTCACGCGATATCCAGGTAACGGAAGAGATGCAAAGTTTAAGGTCCAAATTTGTTCATTTTCCAAACCTGATTAATATGGGCGATTTTAATACTCATAATAGTTATGAGGCTGGTTATCAATCGATAATATCTACGGCAGATACGACTACTAAAATGAGTGATCCGCCTTTTTATCCTGATCAGTCTGTAAAATATCCTGCCGAATGGCAAAATAATACCCAGGCCTATGCGCCATTTCTGACAACTACGACCAGGGCTGTCAATCTCCCTAACTCATGTGGTACAACCGGAGGTGCCAAATCATGGTACGATCATATCTTTATATCACCGTGGCTTGTCCAGGGGACAAATTATCTTAAATATATCCCCAATTCATATCAAACAATTGGCAATGATGGTAAGAGGTTGGGGGTTGACATCAATAGCACCACTCCAGTAATTAATACATCCGCTCCACCTGCAGTGCTTAATGCACTGTTTCAATTTTCAGATAAATACCCTATTACAATTAAATTGCTTGTTAAGGCCAACAGGAATGCTTACAGTCTTCCTGATCCGGTTGAAAAAAATTGATTAATAGAAAATGACACCGACTCTTAAAAGTATACTTAGCGCAAGCCTTTTTTTTGCAGTTTGCTTGTTTTGGCCCCAAACTTCGCAGTGCCAAACTATACAAATCATTTTTAGTTCGGATGCACATTATGGCATCAATCGAATAAAGTTCAAAGGTGATTCTAATGTGGCGAGTCATATCGTGAATGGCGCCATGATAAGTCAGATGAATACTATTCCCGATCTCACATTACCGCAGGATGGCGGAGTAAATTCAGGCCAGAAGGCAGGGTATGTCGATTATGTTGTACAAACCGGTGATATAGCAAACCGCATGGAGGCGCCTATTCAAACTGCGGCAGCATCCTGGGCTCAGTTTGAGGCGGATTATTTGCATTCCGTTAAGCTAAAGGGATTCGACGGCAAGCCAGCCAAACTATTATTGGCGCCAGGCAATCATGATATATCGAATGCTATAGGGTTTACCAAACCACTAAAACCGTTAACCGATCCGACGTCGATGGTGAAGATATACAACCTGATGCTAAAGCCTGCAATGCCCTTAAACAATGCGGATTACGATTATCATACCGGGAAGGTCAATTACTCATTCAACACCAAAGGCATACACATGATGTTTATTACGCTTTGGCCCGACTCCGCTGAACGTATCTGGATGGAAAAAGATCTGGACACCGTTGCTAAATCTACCCCGGTTATCATCTTTACCCACGACCAGCCAGAGTGCGAATCAAAACATTTTACCAATCCGCTGCCGCCCTATAACATGACAGCGGAAAATAAATTCCAAAACCTTACAGAAGAGCATTATAAGGAGGGGGTTGTCGCGGCTGCTGACGATGGCGCCACGCAGATAGAGCAACGTGGTTTTGTAGAATTCTTAAAACGGCATCCCAATATCAAAGCCTATTTTCACGGTAACAGTAACTGGAACGAGTTTTATACTTATCACGGACCGGATAATGATGTAAACCTGCCCGTTTTCAGGGTCGATTCGCCAATCAAGGGTAAGTATTCTGCAAAAGATGAGACTTTGTTGTCCTTCCAGTTTATTTCTATCGATCCGGTGTCACAAAGTCTCACCGTACGCGAATGTTTGTGGAACACTCAGCCTTTGAAGAAAGGGCAGAAAGTAGTATTTGGGAAAAGTGAAACGATATCGTTGAACGTGAGCGGCGAGTAGCCAATGGTCAGTGGTGAATGGTGAGTAGAAAATCAAATTCACTACTCACCGTTCACTATTCACTAAACCATATAGTTCCAGCCATGGGGATCAGGAGCATTGCCGTAACGGATGCCGTCCAGAGTTTTCAATACTTTTTGTGAGAACTCGCGTGTTTTCGGATCGCTTAAAAAGTATTCTTCGCCGTTATGACCGATAGAACCCACCGGTGCGATAGTAGCGGCAGTACCCGCACCGAATGCATCAGTTAATTTACCGTTTTTAGCGCCTTCAATAATTTCGGCTACTGATATACGGCGCTGCTCAACCGGGAAGCCCCAATCGCGTGCCAGGGTCATTACTGTGTTGCAAGTAACGCCTTTCAAGATGGTGTTCTCTTCAGTTGATGGGGTAATCAGTTTGCCATCCAGTACGAACATCGCGTTAGCGGCGCCCATTTCTTCAATATAGTTGTGCTCTTTAGCATCTGTCCAGATGATCTGGTCAAAGCCTTCTTCAACAGCTTTGCGGCTTGGTAGCATAGCGCCGCCATAGTTTCCTGCCGATTTTGCAAAGCCCATTCCGCCTGCGGCAGCACGGGTATAGTAGGTTTCGATCTTCACTCTCAAGGTTTTTGAGAAATAAGGGCCTACCGGGCAGGTCAGTATCATGAATTTATAGGTCGATGATGGCGCTACGCCCAAAAACGGATCGGTAGCGAACATAAACGGCCTGATGTATAAAGAATGATTAGCCTGTGCCGGGATCCAGTCGCGGTCAAGGTCAACTAATGCAGCTATACTTTGTATGAAAATCTCTTCAGGTAATTCAGGCATGCACAAACGCTCTGCCGATTTATTAAAGCGTTCCGCATTTTTATCCGGACGGAAGACGGAAACCTTACCATCAGCATGCTTGTAAGCTTTGATTCCTTCAAAAAAAGCTTGTCCGTAATGCAAAGCAGAAATAGCCGGGCTTAACCCAATTTCAGCATAAGGGACTATCTGAAAATTCTTCCATTCGCCATCAGCATAATCTGCCACAAACATGTGGTCTGAAAAAATTTTGCCAAATGGCAGGTTGCTAAAATCCGTTTGCGACAAACGGGAATTGGTAGTTTTTGTGATCTTAATGTCCAGCGTCTCAGTCATATCCTTAGGAATTAAATGTGGAAAATGGCAAGATAGCTATTTTGTGTGATAGTTTATAAGGGATAGCCCACAAGCGATATAAAATAGGTGATAATGACCTGTTTTTGACTTAATTTCTCAGTTGCTGGCTCGTATGTGCAATTTTTGTAAAAAGATCAAATCTTCAGCAGCATTTGGCTTCCAGTCGCATCACCATCGTCATATGAGCGGTGCTATTTTGTAAATGATAACTATAAAACTAACTTCGTTAAAAGTCGCACCATGAAAATTTATCTGGCCCTTATCGCAGTATTAAGCTGGTTTGCCTTAACAGTCCAGTTTTATCTTAACCTTGTTAGCGGTGCTGCACCGGCATTCGAAATCATCGTCAGGTATTTTAGTTTTTTCACACTGATCTCTAATCTGCTGGTTGCGATTTGTTCCACCGTATTAATTTCCCTGCCTGTCGGATCAAAACATTTTTTTTCGCGCCCTCAAACCCAAACCGCTATTACACTTTATATTCTGATTGTAAGCATTATTTATAATACCGTCCTTCGTTCCTTATGGCAGCCAAAAGGTATGCAGTTGGTAGTGGATGAACTATTGCACTTGGTAATCCCAATATTATTTTTCATTTACTGGTTCTTGCTTGTTCCCAAACAACAGTTACAATGGAGCAGTCTTTGGTCCTGGTTGATATTTCCGTTGCTTTACCTGGCATTCATCCTGGCGCGTGGCTCTTTTTCCGGGTTTTATCCTTACCCTTTTATGGAAGTCAGCAAGCTGGGCCTAAACCAGGTATTGCTCAATGCGGTTGGGATCACAATGGTTTTTTTGATGGTATCATTAATCCTGATCGGTATTGCAAAATGGCAGATGAAAAACAAAACAGCAAGATGAATTAACAATATTACCTGCCGCATACTCAAATTATAAGCCCAGCACATCATCCACCCAGGCCTTGCCCCAATTATCTTCTTGTTCCTTAGTCCACAGTGATGGATAGAATATGCGTTTTTGAAAGCGTGGTGGCAGGTATTTTTGCCAGTTGGTGCCGCCGGTAGCTTTGATCTCTTCGGGCTCACGGTTAAGATAGCGAACGGCGGATTTGTAATGAGACAGTGGCCAGTTGACATTCACGTTTACATCCAATTGCCGCAATTCATTTTCAAGCTGGTTGGTCGATTGCTGCTCATATTGCAATTGCTGCAGCAGGGCATTAAAGTTTTTGCTGGTAGTAGCTTTAGCCAGATCGATGAATTGTCTGGAGTATTTCTTCTCAAATTGTTTGAGCGTGAGCGTTTTTTTGCCTGTGGATAGTTCAGTTGCGCCGAATTTCCAATAGAGGTATTCAAACTGATCTTCTATAGGAGCGCTGCGCAGTTCCTGGCGTTTGTCACGCGCCACAAGGTTAATGAAATCTGTTGAATAGATTTCGATCATTCTATACTGCCCGCTCTGAAACCCACTGGCAGGCAGTAGCGACATTCTGAATTGCAGGAACTGCTCTTTTTCCATCCCGTCAACCATGATCTCAAATGACTCGATCAAGGCATCAAAATACCGGTTGATGCGTCGTATCCTCGCAGTAAAAAAATCTGCCGTTAATATTTCTTTTTCGGTGATCTGTTTGCACTCATGCAGCACCAGCTTAAAATAAAGCTCGGTGATCTGGTGATACATGATGAATATTTCCTCATCAGGAAACGGTGTTTTGGGGTTTTGAAGGCTCAGCAGCGTATCAAGGTGGATATAATCCCAGTAGGTGAGGAAGTCGGCATGCAACAAGCCATCCAGGTAGGAGATCATATCCTGACCCATAGCTTCATACTTTTCCTGTAACAAGGCCAGGCGTGATTCGATTTCGGGGCTAATACTCATTGGATCGGTTTATCTGGCAAAGGTAATAAAGCTGCCAAATACAGAAACAAAAGCATTATATTTATAGTTAGGTATTTATCATGGCGATACAGAAAATTTTAATTGCAGTTGACGATAGCAGGTATGCCGATCACGCAGCTGAATTTGGATTTGAAATGGCCCGGATTTGCAGTGCCGAAGTAGGCCTCGTAAACATTATCGAGCCAATTATTATGCCGACGACCAGCGGCGATTCCATCACCGGATTTACCTCAGATGTTTCTATGGTGGACGAGGCGGAAATGGTACGCATCCAAAAAGAAGCAGCTGAAAATACGGTAAGACGCATACAGGAACAATACGCCAGGGAATTAAAAATAACCAATTTTACAGAATATGGCCTTACCGCTGACGGTATATTAAAATGTGCCGCTGAATTTGGCGCCGATATGATTGTGATAGGTACACATGGCCGCACAGGTATCGACCGCCTGTTTATGGGCAGCATCGCCGAAAATGTGGTGCGACATTCGAAGATCCCGGTGCTGGTGGTGCCGTTGAAAGGAGAGCGATCAGTTAATCAGTTAACCAGCGATTAGTTAAAAAGCTAATTTGATAAACCGATATCTGATCGCCGTTTAACTGATCTCTGATTAACCGGTCACTGGTTAACTGATCTCCAGTCACTAATACAACAACCTAAACTTTATCGTATGATCGATCGCTTTCAGTTCATTCAGAACCTGCTTACCGTATCCAGCGGTAATATCGGTGATCACATAACCGATTTGCGCGTTAGTCACCAGGAATTCTCCAACAATATTGATGTTATGACGGGCTAGTACGCCGTTTATCTGTGCCAGGATACCAGGTACGTTGGTGTGTATGTGTATCAGGCGGTGAGCATTATCGTTGCGTGGCGGCTGCAGATCGGGAAAATTGCAGCTCATATGGGTTTTCCCCTCGTTCATAAAGCTGATCACCCTTTTAGGGATAAAATCAACATTGCGGGGATTGTATTTAGGATCATCAAAAATGATAATCCCATTTTCGCAGGCAACTTCAGCTAGTTTTTTGCTGGCTACTCTACCAAGACAACCTATGATTTTTAAGCGTTCAGCATTTTGCAGTTGTTCAGCTGTAGGCTGGTTTTCTTCATCACAAAGGAGCACACCAGCTTCTTCCAGGTATTTGTCTTCTATGGTTTCCTTCTCACGAATATCGTAACCCTCTTTCCGCATTTGTTCTAATGCTTCTTCACCAACATTACCCACAACCAGGCATTTAATGCGATTTTTAGGATAAGATATAGCACGCGGCAGCTTGTTGATGAAAAGAAACTCATCCAGGCTCGGTGTAACATGGTCAGCCTTTTCGGCCACCGATTTACGTTCGATGTTTTCCGTATAGGCAAAGAATTTTTTGATCAGCCCTGATTCTTTCAGCTGGAAATCAGAATACCCGTCACCAATGCCGAATATTTCGCCCTGCAGGTTCATTTGGCGCAGTAGCTTTACCTTGCCGCCTTCTTGCGAAAGAGGGTTTTCGCGGTCGTAACCTATAATATTATCATTCTCGTCAAACACAAATGTATTTGCGTAGATATTTTCCCTTTTTATAAAATACTCAGTAACAACAGGCGTAATGAATTCTTTAAAGCCACCGGAAACGATCAGTACGTTGTCCTGATGCTGCTTAAAAAATGCACTGTTGCGTGAGAATGAAGTAGAAACCTTCTTTTTTAAATGGGTTACCAGTTGCTTCAGGTGCTCGCGGTTAGCTTGCAATAATTTTACCCTGCCTTCGAGACTCTCGCTGAAAGGGATACGCCCTTCCATGGCCGCGTTAGTAAAGTCTTCTATTTGCTGGTAAATTTTTTCTCTGTCGGGGTGTTTTCTCAACGAAATGCGGGCAAGCTCGTCTAATGCCTCAACCTGCGTAAATGTGCTATCGAAATCGATAATGAAGTACTGGTCCATTTGTGTGCAAAAGTGCAATTTTTGTATGATGCATCATAGTAAAATGTTGAGTTTGTTGATAGAGTTTGCGGATGTTGATAAAGATTTTGCTTTGACAGTTCTTCAGATGAAAATTATGGTTATAAACTCTTCAAAAGATAAAAATAATCTTGATTGAGTAGCGTTTAGTGTATTTAGTACGTAAGTATTGTTATACTTGCTTTTGTTGCTGTGCCAGTAAAGCTCCAAAAACCAATTTTTAGAACCAACCACCCCTAATATGAAAAGATTTTCTGCCTTACTTTTTTTGCTATCAGGACTTTTTTTTTCTGCCTGCAGTAAAAAAAATGATAATGCAACTCCCAAGGGCCCTGTTATTATTGATCATCCCTCGATAGTTACTACTATAGCCGGGAGCGGCACACAGGGGTTTGCGGATGGAACAAAAGAGCAGGCGTCCTTTAATTACCCCTCAGGCATTACTATAAACAGCGCAGGCTTTTTATTTGTGGCCGATAAACAAAATAACATGATACGCATCATTTCACCTGAGGGTGTGGTTAATACCATTGCCGGAACAGGCGCTGCGGGATTTTCTAACACCAAGGGCTCAGTTACCTTCAATTTCCCCAGCGGAGTAGGTGTTGACGCTGCAGGTAACGTATACGTAGCTGACCAGGGGAATTTAGCGATCCGCAAAATTGATATCAATGCCGTGGTAACTACTTTCGCCACTGGCATTAACGGCCCTACCGGGGTAGCGTCCGATGCGGCAGGCAATGTTTATGTTGCTGACAATGGGAATAGCGTGATTGTAAAGATCACCAATAAGGGTGCTATATCTACACTGGCGGGTACCCAGGGCGTCCGCGGATCAAAAGATGGCACCGGAACGGGCGCTCAATTTAATCAACCGCAATCTGTCGCGGTCGATTCGAGCGGTAATGTGTACGTAGCAGACGCCGGAAATAATATGATCCGTAAAATTAATTCACAAGGTGTGGTTACTACAATTGCTGGCAGCACAACTGCCGGTAATCAAAACGGAGTTGGTGCCGCTGCATCGTTTAACAAGCCTACTGGCGTTGCGGTTGATGCGAGTGGTAATATATATGTAGCAGACTCAAACAATAACCTGATCCGCAAAATAGCTGCTAACGGAACGGTGACTACCCTTGCCGGTACAGGAGCAGCAGGAAATTTAAATGGAACAACGGCAGAGGCCACGTTTAAAAATCCACAGGGAGTAGCTGTCGACCAGATCAACCGGGTTTTTGTGGCAGATACTGGCAATGGACTTATCCGGATGATACAGCAGAGTGAATATTAATATTGTAAAGTCCCTGAGAGACCAGGGATTTTTTTATTGCTCTTTTATTTTGACGTTGGTGATGTCAGTTGCGTTGATAATATCACAGGCTGTATCCAGCTCAAACCTGTATTTCGTGAGTTTCTTTACGCCGCCTGAATCGGTTCTGAATGAATAAATGAGCAGATAGTAAATCAACTTATCGTGCTGTATGTTATAAACGTCTTTTTCATTCTTCACTGCAAGGTCAGGCCGCTGACCATTTTCGCTATCCACATAGGCGTTCATTCTCTGATGATCACTGGCGTTTATTCCTGCCGCATTCAATGATGTATCCAGCGAAGTAGTGTGTCTCCGTTTTTGCAATTGAGAAAACGATACTGATTTAAAATATGCAGGATTGCCGAACTTGTTCCTTACATAGCGCTCGGCGCTTTGCTCGGCTCTTGATTGCAGCTCTGAGTTCATGCAACTGCAACAAAACAATGCGAGTATCAAAATGCATCTTCTCATAAACCCGGAGTATATCAGCTAAAATAAAAAGTTTCGCGAAATATTCAGGCTGTTTTTAAAGCTGTACAAATCTCTCTTATAGAGGTTTTTAACGGTTTAAACTCAATGCCGGTTGCCTTTTTGATCTTGGAGTTGTCAAACCTTTTGGTGAGCGAGGCCGCCTTTGCTGAAACTTTGTCAATTGATGGGGCTTTTCGCGTAAGCGCTCCAGCGAAAGAGGCGAGCCGCCAGGCTAATTCCATCATCCAGGGTTTGGCTAAAGCCTGCGGTGCTTTCATGCCAAATCCATCGGCGATTCTTGCTGTCAGACTTTTGTAGTCATGATTTTCGGCACTTATGATAAAGCGTTCACCGCTGACCTTGCTGTTCATCAGCGTTATCATACATTTAGCTACATCTTCCACATCAACAAAGCCGCCGGTGCCTGAGGTGTAAAACTTTAAACCGTTGCGAACTGTTTTAAAAAGGGCACCGCTGCCTTCGGTCCCTGCGTTCGGACCTATAATAATGGAGGGATTTACGATCACTGCATCCAATCCTTCGGCAATGCCGCGCCAAACTTCCATTTCACTTTCCAATTTTGAGATCGCGTAGCCATCTGTTTCAGTGGATTGATCAAGATGATGATTTTCAGTGATCAGCTCACCCGGTTTGGCATCACCCACAGCAGCCACGGAGCTCACATGCACCATGCGTATTTCGCTCTGGCGGCAAAGGTCGGCAAGATTGGCTGTTCCGGTTACATTGGTATGGATCATCGGCTCTTTATCTGCCTGGCGTAAGGACACCCATGCAGCACAGTTATACACTTGCGTGATGCCATCAAGGGCACTCTCCAGGGCAAAAATATCCAATAAGTCAGCCTCAACCCATTCGATATTTTTTTCGTAAGGTGAAAGAAATGCCGGGATTCTTGAGGTAGCCCGTTTAGTGCAACGTATCATATTGCCCTGCTCGGCTAATTGTTTAGCCACTTCAGAACCCAGGAAACCCGTTGCGCCCGTAACCAGTATCATTTTGCGGATGTGCAGATTAGTGAATATGCAAATATGCAGATATTTTGAATAGGAGTATCGAAGCGAAATTATTTGAGTAATGTTAAAAAAACCAGATAAATCTGCACATCTTCGTATTTGCACATCTGCACATCAATACGCACATTTGCAGATCATCATATTTGCACATCTGAGAAATGTCTTTATCTGATTTTTTTGTACCGATTGACCTAAAAAAGCTGGCACCCAAAAATGGCTATTACATTAGTCACCTGGGTGACAAGATCACTCATTTTTCGGTTGATTTTCCCGATCTGGATCAGAAAACAGATATCGCCATCATCGGTGTTCAGGACGACCGTAACGCGGTAAATAATTCCGGCTGCGCTTTGGGGCCCGACTATGTTCGCGAGAAACTGTACTTGCTTTTTGAGGGCGCTTATAAAACCAAAATTGCCGATTTGGGTAACATCCGGCAAGGCGCGAGCATAACAGATACTTACTTCGCAGTAAAGACGGTTGTAACGGAATTGATCAAAAAAGATATTCTTCCGATTATAATCGGAGGCGGGCAGGATATCACCTATGCCCAGTATATGGCTTATGAGGAGTTGGAGCAGAAAGTTGATTTGGTAATTATCGATTCGCGGTTTGATCTGGACGATGACGGCGATGCTGATGGGTTGGAGACAACATCAACCTCATACCTCAACAAAATATTTCTGCACGAGCCTAATTACCTTTTTAATTACAGCAACCTGGGTTATCAAACCTACTTTTCGAGCCAGGAAAGTTTAAGGGTGATGGACAAGCTGTACTTTGACGTACACCGCCTGGGTGAACTGAGTGGGCAGGTTTCCGTAACAGAGCCGGTAATCCGCAATGCCAGCATGATCAGTTTTGACATAGGCGCCATCCGTTCATCAGATGCTGCGGGCAATGCCAACGCGACGCCGAACGGTTTTTATGGTGAAGAGGCATGCCAGATTGCCCGTTATGCTGGTTTTAATGATAAATTGAGCTCGATTGGTTTTTACGAATTCAATCCGGCATATGACAATAACGGTCAGACTGCTATGCTGCTGGCCCAGATGATATGGTGTTTTATTGATGGTTTTTATAACCGTAAGAAAGATTTTCCGTTAAACCCCAAATCGCAATACCTGATCTATAAAACAAGTTTGAAACATGACGACCATGAGCTGGTATTTGTTAAAAGCAAAAAATCAGACCGCTGGTGGATGCAAGTGCCTTATCCAACCGGAGGATCAATGAATGAACGCTTTCACCTGGTGCCATGCCGTTATGATGATTACAAGACAGCTGTTGCCGGTGAAATGCCCGACCTTTGGTGGCGTACTTACCAGAAATTAAATTGATATACAATTCATTAGCTAATTAAGCGTTAACAACATCATTATCTGATAATAATAAATGAAAAGACTATTTTTTTACCTGTTGCTATCCCTGCCGGTACTGGCATTTGCACAGGTCCCGCAACCTTTTAATGTGGTAGGAAAGTTTGGTAACCTGAATGCCAAAGTTTACCTGGGTTATCAATTGGGTTCGAACAAGGTGCTGGATTCCGCCCAGGCAGTTAACGGTAGTTTTGAGTTCAAGGGTGATTTAATGTACCCTTCGCTGGCAATCCTGGTGATTGATTTTAAAGGTGTAGGTGTAACCAAAATGGATGTCGGGCCGAATTCGGATAAACTGGCATTTTATCTCGACAAAGGTACGATCAATATCCAAAGCCCCGATTCGGCTTATAAGGCAAAGATCATTGGCTCGCCAATAAATGATCAGTATCAGCAACTTTTGGCTATTAACCAGGAAGCAGGTCACAAGACAAACCTATTGATGACCGAGCAAGTAAAAGCGGTAAATGATCCGGCTAATGCCAATAAACCTGTTGATCAAAATGCGTTGCAGGCAAAACTAAAAGTGATACAAGCTGATTATCATGCAAAATTGAAAGCCTTTATCGTGGCTAATCCAGATAGTTACCTGAGCCTTTTAACAATAGGGACTTTAGGCGGTCCGTCACCGGATCCAAATGAGCTGCTGCCTGTTTTAGATGGTCTGTCAAAAGATTTGCAACAAACAGAAACGGCCCGTTCCGTTCGCGCCACGCTCGAAGGGCTGAAGGCTACCGCAGATGGTGCAATGGCGCCTGACTTTGAGCAGACAGATACTTTGGGACATGCTGTCAGGCTGTCGTCTTTCAAAGGCAAATATGTGCTGCTTGACTTTTGGGCATCATGGTGTGGCCCTTGCCGCCAGGAAAATCCGAATGTAGTAAGGACATTCAATAAATATAAAAGTAAGAACTTCACGATCATAGGTATTTCGCTGGACAGACCGGGGTCTGCCTTTGCATGGTTGAATGCGATCAAGGCAGACCACTTAGGCGGATGGACGCAACTGTCCGATCTTAACTTCTGGAATAATGCCGTTGCCAGGTTGTACCATGTGCAGAGTATCCCGAAAAATTTCCTGATTGACCCGACAGGAAAGATCATCGCGCAAGACCTGCGGGGCGACGACCTTGAAGACGAATTAAAAAAAGTATTGAAGTAGCATTGTGTTAACTGGCCGGGAAATCGCTATAAAATCAATTTGCGGTTTTTCGGCCAACACCTCGTTTACGCTTTGATATTTTCAGCCCTGCTGAATGGGTAGTGAGCAGTTTGAAATTTAATTTTCGCTTGTAACTTCAGCCCCGTATCGTATTGCCGCTTCAAGTATATTAATGTTTATATCTTTTAGCGTTTTGAACTTAATGCAATACCCACTTACGCTCGCTTTACCCAATTCTTTTCCATACGTTTGGGCCAAGTATGTCTTATCCTTGATACCAAGGATATAAATAGATATTCCGGTTTTATTTGCGCACATACCAATTTGATAAAACTCCCTGGTTGTTCCATCAGCATATTTTATGGTTTGAGATCCATACCCAATATTAGGGTTGCTAACGGTTTTATTTTCGCTGTTTTTACCATCCAAGAACCATAATTTACATCCTGGTAATATTGGAAGTATGAACATATGCAACTGTTGCATGTCACTGCGCTTTGGTTCAGGCTGGCTCGTAATATACTGTTCGATTTGTTCTTGCACATTCATATATGAAATATTGAATTATGGGTTGTTTACTTTGCCTTTTTAAATCTCGCTTTATTTTTAATAAAATGCTAATTCATTTCTTTTACGTCCCTGCCTAAGTACTTTCCTCTTTTTCTGCTCCTGGCTTAGCCTCAAATTTCTGCGCCCAATCTTTTAAAGTCCAATGATTGGTGCCGATGATCAGTTTTAAAATTTATTTGTAATATTGAGTTCTCAATAAAACGAAATGAAAAAATTGATCTCTGCGGCTATTGCCTTACTACCTGCAATAGCTTTTGCCCAGGATGGTAAATACACAGTAGAAGGTAAAGTGGGCAATCTAAACGCTCCCGCTAAAATCTATCTGCAATATTCTGTAAAGGATAAGGTTACTACCGACTCTGTCAACTTAAAAAATGGGGAATTCCAGTTCTCCGGCACAGTAGGGACCGTTCCGGTAAATGCTTACCTGGTATTGAACGAGAAAGGCACCGGCGGTGTAGTTTATAAGGATTACAAATCCATCTATCTTGAGAAAGGTACGATCAACGTAAATAGTAATGGTAAGCTTAATGAGGCAAAAATTGACGGACCAAAAACCAACCAGGAAAATGCGGAATACGATGCATTGAACAAGCCGGTTAATGATGAACAAGATGCTTTAGATGCCAAAGTAAAGGCAGAAACTCCTGAACAGAAAAACTCTGAGGAATATCAGAGGGCGATCACTAAAGAGCAAAAAGCGCTCGACGCCAAGTCAAACGAAGTGAATGCTAACTTTGTCAAGTCACATCCGGCTTCTTATATCAGCCTGATGGCGCTTGAAATGTATGCGGCCTATGGTGCTGATTATGCTGAGATAAATCCATTATATGAAAGCCTGTCGCCAGAAGTGAAACAATCGGAAGGTGGAAAGGCATTTGGTGAAAGGTTACCCAAATTGAAAGCTGTAGCTTTAGGCGAAATGGCTCCTGTTTTTGCTGAGGCAGACACTGCAGGCAAGACAGTTAGTCTTGAATCATTCCGCGGCAAATATGTTTTGGTTGATTTCTGGGCATCCTGGTGTGGCCCATGCCGCAGAGAGAACCCTAATGTGGTAAAATCCTACAATATGTACAAGAATAAAAACTTTACTATTCTTGGCGTGTCGCTGGATCGCCCAAATGGCAAACAAAAATGGCTGGATGCTATTCATAAAGATCACCTGACCTGGACCCAGGTATCAGACCTTCAGTTCTGGAAAAGCAAACCCGCTGCCTTGTATGTAGTGCGCGGTATCCCGGCAAACTTCCTGGTCGATCCAAGCGGAAAGATCATCGCTAAAAACCTGCACGGTTTCGATTTAGAAGATAAATTGGCAGAACTATTCGGGAAAATATAATTTGAGACGAAAAGTCTGTAAGACAGAAAAGTCCGGGGGGTAGTACCTCCGGACTTTTTATTTTTTACTTAACGGGCTTTCGGATTTACGCCGACTTCCCGGCTAAACGAGATCAAACCCAATATCTTTCCTGAAATACATGCCGTCCCAGTAAATACGGCTGGCATCGGCAGTGGCTTGTTGAAGGGCATTGAACATATTATCCTGCAGGCTTGATATAGCCAATACGCGACCGCCGGTAGTGATCACATGATCGCCGCTCGTGGATGTGCCAGCATGGAATACTTTTGATTCGTGAACATTTTCCATTCCGGAAATCACCTTGTCTCTCAAGTATTCACCAGGATAACCACCCGCTACGCAAACTATAGTAGCAGCAGTTTTATTGGAAATAACTAATTCTTTTTCATTCAGATTGCCTTCAGCTACTCCCTGCAGCAGATCGACAAAGTCTGATTCAACCCGCAGCATCACGCTTTCTGTTTCAGGATCGCCCATGCGGCAGTTATATTCGATCACATAAGGCTCGCCATCGCAGTTCATTAACCCTATGAAGACGAATCCTTTGTAAGGAATCTTTTCCTTTTTTAATCCATTGATCGTCGGAACGATCACTTTATCATGTACCTTTTTCATAAAGGCAGCATCCGCAAACGGAACAGGGGAAACTGATCCCATCCCACCGGTATTCAGGCCGGTGTCGCCTTCGCCGATGCGTTTATAATCTTTCGCTTCGGGTAGTACTTTATAATGCTCACCGTCGGTCATTACAAAAACCGAAAGTTCTATACCTTTCAGAAATTGTTCAACAACTACTTTCGAACTCGCGTCACCAAATTTAGCTTCTGTCAGCATGCTGATCAGCTCGCGTTCGGCTTCTTTCAATGTTTCGCAGATCAATACACCTTTACCTGCAGCTAATCCGTCAGCCTTTAAAACAATCGGTAAACTTTGGGTTGATAGATATTCAAAGCCTTCATGCAAGGTTTCCCGCGTAAAAGTTTTAGAAGCAGCCGTCGGAATATTATTTCTGAACATGAAATCTTTTGAGAAATCCTTGCTGCCCTCTAACTGAGCACCCTCCTTTTGCGGACCGATTACAGGAATATTTTTCAGCTTTTCATCAGCCAGAAAAAAATCATGAATCCCTTTTACTAACGGCTCCTCAGGGCCCACTAGCACCATGTCAATATTATTATCAATCGCAAACTGGCCTACGCTCTCAAAATCTGTTGCTTTGATGCTTACATTTTTGCCATACTGCGAGGTGCCGGCATTGCCGGGCGCAATAAAAAGCTGCTTGCATTTTGGACTTTGAGCTATTTTCCAGGCGAAGGCGCTCTCTCTGCCGCCTGAACCGAGTAACAGGATATTCATGCGCCAAATATAAGTTAAATGTGCGTATTGATGTGCAGATGTGCAAATAAGTAGATATGCAGATGAGCAGACATCAACATAATCCTCGTTCGGGCAAATAATGCAAACAATTTTAGCGCCTAAATATTACTTTTACTGTATGTCAAAACGATTGGATAAATACCGTAAGCTACCCATCTTCCAGAAATCGGAAGAAATACTGGAATTGGCTGAAGTGATAGCCGAAGCCCTGAAAGAAGATAGTAAGAGAGAGCATCTGGCCAGCGAGATAGTAAGCAATGCGATGATCATGCAGGTGAAAATTGCCGGGGCAGAGGGTGGAGGCCTGTATTCATTAAAAATGCAAAACGCCGTAGTGATCAAGATCGCCGCGCAGGATATGCTTAACGCGGTAATATTCTCGGCAATGGTCGACCTTAACGAAGAAGACTATGTGCAGCTGATGCGCGACAAGGTAGAAGAATTCAGGCTGGAGTTTTTAAACTGGATACGCGGCTTTGATAAAAACTACGATATACCAGACAACTGGGGAATCCGTTATGACTCAAGTACCCCAGAGCAGGAGAAGCTGGAAGAGCTGATGTTTGACGAAGATAAGTTCTGGGACGACTTTGACGAGGACAATCTTGACGACGATGATGAGGATTCGGAAGAAGATGATGAGGAAAAATAATGTGCAGATTGATTGATGTGCAGGTGTGCAAATGCGTGAATGTGCAGATGCATTTTATTGAGTCGATTTAAATTATAATTTTTTTTCATTTGCACATCTGCATATTTCCACATCTGCACATTCGCACATTCGCCTCAAAAACGTACCTTTGCCTGCCATTATGACTACATAAATTGCTATGGCGCAATTGTTGACACCGTAGCATTATATCGAAATACGTATGTTAAATTTTATAAGCAAGCTTTTTGGAAGCAAATCGGAAAGAGACGTAAAAGGGATATTGCCGATTGTAGAGAAGATCAAAGCAGAATTCTCTAAATTGGATGGTATCAGCCATGATGATCTCCGTGCTAAGACCATAGCTTTTAAAGAGACGATAAAACAGGGCCTTGCGGAAATTGATGCTGAATTGCAGGAACTGAAAGAGAGGATTGAAAACAACCATGATCTGGAAGTAAGTGAGAAGGTAGAGCTTTATACCCAGGTAGATAAGCTTGAAAAGGACCGCAACAAGGAACTTGAAGTAATATTAATGGATATCCTGCCGGAGGCTTTCGCCGTAGTGAAAGAAACCGCCCGCAGGCTTAAAGAAAATAAAACCCTTGAAGTTACCGCTACACAATTTGACCGCGATCTGGCGGCTCGTAAGAGCAATGTGGTGATCAAAGGTGACAAAGCGATACACCATAATACCTGGATCGCAGCCGGTAACGAGGTAACCTGGGATATGGTGCACTATGATGTACAGCTGATAGGCGGTACGGTATTGCACCAGGGAAAGATCTCGGAAATGGCAACGGGTGAAGGTAAAACGCTGGTAGCTACATTACCTGCTTACCTGAATGCGTTGGCTGGCCAGGGTGTTCATATTGTGACAGTTAACGATTACCTGGCACGTCGTGACTCGGAATGGATGGGCCCGCTGTATGAGTTCCATGGTTTGTCTGTTGATTGTATCGACAAGCATGAGCCAAATTCAGAAGCACGCCGCGCGGCTTATATGGCCGACATCACTTTCGGTACCAACAACGAATTCGGTTTCGATTACCTGCGTGACAATATGACACGTTCGCCTGAAGAACTGGTGCAACGTAAATTACACTACGCAATGGTGGATGAGGTTGACTCGGTATTGATTGACGATGCCCGTACGCCTTTGATCATTTCAGGACCGATCCCACGCGGCGATGAGCATGAATTTTATGAATTAAAACCGCGTATCGAACGTTTGGTAAATACGCAAAAAAACTATATCAACACCGTATTAAACGAAGCAAAAAAGGCGATTGCCGAAGGCAAAACCGGAACTGATGACGGCGGCTTGGCATTATTGCGTGCACACCGCGGTTTGCCAAAAAATAAAGCGCTGATCAAATACTTAAGTGAAGGCGCTAACAAACAGGTTTTGTTAAAAACCGAAAATTATTACATGCAGGATCAGAGCAAAGAAATGCCGAAGGTTGATGCTGAACTGTACTTTGTAATAGACGAAAAAAATAACCAGGTTGAACTGACTGAAAAGGGTATTGAACTGATCACCGCATCAGGCGAAGACCCGCATTTCTTCGTGATGCCTGACGTGGGTTCTGAAATTGCCGAGATCGAAAAATCTCATTTAAGCAATGACGAGAAAGTTGCCCGGAAGGATACCCTGATGCGCGATTTCTCTGTTAAATCAGAGCGTATCCACTCGGTAAACCAATTGCTGAAAGCATACACCCTGTTTGAAAAAGATACTGAATATATCATCGACGAGGGTAAGGTAAAGATCGTTGATGAGCAGACTGGCCGTATTTTGGATGGCCGCCGTTACTCGGACGGTTTGCACCAGGCTATCGAGGCAAAAGAAAATGTGAAGGTGGAAGATGCTACCCAAACCTTTGCAACCATCACCCTGCAAAACTATTTCAGGATGTATCATAAGCTTTGCGGCATGACCGGTACGGCCGTTACTGAAGCAGGTGAGTT
>JACXTT010000918.1_pt1 | contig 50332 bp, 47 predicted proteins | sample 9270951 | NCBI WGS metagenome assembly JACXTT01 (sample SAMN15532306, study PRJNA645909) | rock metagenome | isolation source: weathered quartz diorite | place: Puerto Rico | collected 2017-06-21
CTCGATCCGATCGCGAAATCCAGGCCCCCTCATCCGCCTTCGGCACCTTCTCCCCCGCTTCGCGAGGGAGAAGGGACCTAGTTGCACGAGCAGCGCATGCTGTTTTGGACACGCCTGATTTTGCATTCTGCATTCTGCATTTCGCTTTTGGTAACCCCGAGGAGCACGCATTGAAACGTTCGCTATTCGCCATCCTCCTGCTCGCCGCCTGCACGACGGCTCCGCCGCCCCAGGTGCAGCCTCCGGTTAGACCGCAGCCTGTCGTCACCAGCGCATCACCGAACCGGCTCACGCCGATCGGCACCCTGCCGAAGACCGTTCCGGTGCCGAAGATCCGCGTTGGCTTGCTCAGCGATCAGACGAACGTCGCGTTCCCACGCATCGATGGTGGCTACTACCTCGTGAGCGACGCCGGCCCGTCGACCCTCAAGCGAGGGTTCTCCGTTGCGGCGCCGCTCACCGATACGAACCTGCACTACGGCGTGCAGGTGGCAGCGATCTCGGACAAGTACAGCGCCGATGCGTTCGCGAGCAAGTTGCGTACGGACGTGAGTCAGCGTGTTGATGAACTGTTCGATCCTTCGGCGTCGAACGGCGGGATGTATCGCATCGTCGCTGGCGATTTTCCCGACAGCCGTTCCGCTCAGCCGTTGCGCGATGATCTGACGAAGCGAGGCTATGGGCAGGACATGATGATCGTCCGCCGGCCGACCGACACGGCGTTCGAGAAAAAGCTGCAGATCGTCGACGACGAAGGCGATCAGTACACCATCGAGGGGCAGTCGCTTCTGGTCATGCCGATCAGCGAGGAGACGGTCGAGATCAACGACAAGCCCTATCGCACCGCGGCGCGTCTCTTCATCAACAATCGTGGACTCCTCAACATCATCAATGAGCTCGGGCTCGAGGAGTATCTCGCCGGAGTGGTGCCGGCGGAGATGGGACCGAAGATCTACGACGAGCTGGAGGCGCTCAAGGCGCAGGCCGTTGCGGCGCGCACGTATGCGGTGCGCAATTTCGGGCAGTTCGCGACCGAGGGCTATGACATCTGTCCGGGTCCGGCGTGTCAGGCGTATCTCGGCTTTTCCGGCGAAGATCCGATGTCGACGCGTGCCGTGAAGGACACGCGCGGACTCATCATCACGTACGAAGGCAAGCCGATCGACGCGCTCTATACCGCGGCGTGCGGCGGCGAGACGAGCGACGTCGTGACGATGTTTCCGTATCGAAATGAGCCCTATCTGAAACGCGTTCGCTGCGTGGAGCTGGAGATGCTGTCGATCGCCGGACGCGCCGACAGCGGACTCCTGACGGAGATGCAGGTGAATGCACGCGTTTTCGCCGCGATGGCCGGACTCGGCGACAGCGGCAGCTGGAGCGCGCGCGATGTGCAGAGGGCAGGAGCTGCCGCGATCGCACTGACCGGCGAGCACGTCACCGCGGCCGTTGCTCCGCTGTCGTCGCGGCGAGGCGACGTGCTGCGCTATCTCGCGGCGATGTTCAGCTTCGACGCGTACGGCCGTACGCTGACCTTGCCGGAGGATCGGAAGTACTTCTTCGCTCAATCGTCCGATCCCGATCAGGCTGCCTACGCGGCGGCGGCGTTTCTCATCAAGTACGGCGTCATGCCGGCGCAGCACATCGATCGCGTCGATCTCAATGCCGCGATGCCGCGCGAAGAGCTCTACGCCCTCCTCGGTTCCTGGTTACGGAAGCATGAGGCACTGGGTGAAGCCACCGGAAAGATCCAGTCGATCAACGGGCGGACGCTCGTGGTGAAGGCGGATGGAAAGCTGTCTAACTTTTCGCTGCCGCAGGGCATTCCGATCTTCCGCCGCATCGGCGATCGCTATCAGGAGTATGCGAATGTGCCGGTAATGGCCGGCGACCGCGCCTTCGTGCAGCGAGGTGCGCATGGGGTCGTCGCCGTGATCGTGCAGGCGAACTACGACGGCGCGTCGTTCGACCGCACGTCGTCCTTCGCGAACTGGACGCGCAGCTATACCGCGCAGGAGCTCGTCGTCTCGATCAACAAGCGGCAGCCGATTCAACAGCTGATCGACCTGCGCCCGATCACAGTCGACGCGTCGCAGCGCATCGCGGAACTGCAGGTGATTGCCGAGGGGAATCGCGTGATCGATCTGAAGGGACTGCCGGTGAGGTGGTCGTTGAATGTACCGGACAACATCTTCGTGATCGAGAAAACGACCGATCCCGATGGCGGCGATCGCTACACGTTCTTCGGCAAGGGGTGGGGCCACGGCATCGGCATGTGTCAGACCGGCGCGTACGGGATGGCGTTCCGCGGCTGGGGGTTCGAGCGGATTCTGAAGTACTACTACACGGGGGTGGAGATCGCGGCGTGGGCGCCGGGGCGCTGAGGGCACGCGGGCTCGCGGTGAGTGCAGAGAAATGTTAGACTGTCCGGGTGATGCGCGGACGTGTGTTCTTCCTTCTCCTTCCGCTGGTTCTTGCCGGTGCGGCCGAAGCGTTGACGCCGCCGCCCACGTGCAGAGCTGTCTCGTTTTATCCGGACTATGTCGGTACGTCGGGCGGGGCATCTGTCATTCTGTCGGGTGAGCGATTTACCGCACCGCTGCGCGTCTTCTTCGGATCGAAGGAGTCATTCGTGGTCTCTCGGACCGACAACCAGGTCGTGGTTGTCAGCCCGGCCTTCGACGTCAGGGAAGACGAGACGCTGGCGGTTCCGATCACGATGAGAGTGAACGCGAATACGCCGAATGAATTGAGCTGCAGCTTCCCGGCGCCGATCACGGTTCTGGCGTTTCCGCCGAGACCGGAGATCATCGCGCTCGCTCCCAGCAGCGGTTCCATTGCCGGCGACACCATAGTCACGATCTTCGGCGACTGGTTCGACACGCCGCTTCGGGTCTTCTTCAGTGATCGGGAGGCGCAGGTCATCAGTGTGAATCGGAAGCAGTTGCGAGTGATTGCACCGGCAGCCGGGAGCGAAGGGCCCGCGGATGTCCGCGTGGTCAATGTCAATACTTCGAAGGACGTGACGCTCCCGGGTGGATATCGATACCGCCTGCCGATGACGATCACGTCGGCCACAGCGGCCCGTGATCGCCTAACCATTCGCGGCACCGGCTTTTACGACCCCGTCATCGTCACGGTTGAGGGTCAGAACGCGCAAGTCCTACGCGTCGACCCGGACAGGATCCTCGCAGTGCTCCCGCCCCTCAGCGTGAAACCGTGCACGGAGTTCACGGTGATCGTCACGAACGTGGACAACGGCGAAACCGCCGCCATCGCGGATGATGCGTATCACTGCGGCGCCAGAGACCACGAGCCCCCGAGCCCGCAAGACCGCGAGCCCTAAGGTTCGCTCCCGAGGATCAGCGCCGACAACGCGACGGCCACGCGCCGATCGATGGGTGACGCTGGCGGGAGGTCGAGCACGTCGACGTCTCCAGTCTGTTCCTCGCGCCGCACGATCTTTCCTGCTTCGATCGGCCCCATCTGCAGCAGCACATCCGCATCGTAGCGGCGGCTGAATTTCGCGGCGAACTTGCGGACCAGCGCGCGTCCTGCCGACTCCTCGACCGCTTCGGCGATCGCTCTCCCTCGCGCGTCGAAGATCTGCCAGCGATTGCGCCAGAGTCGCGAGAGAAACGAGCGGCGCACGCGCGCGATCCGCACGCCATCCGTCGTGAGGATCGCGAACGAGATCAACGGGAACGCGGCGCGTGAGTCCTGCGCGATCGAGAGCGCGGCATTCGGTCCGTCATACAACGTCACGCTCGTCGGCGGCACGAGCATCGCGATGAGCAGCGCGAAGGAGATCGACAGCAGGATCGAAATCAAGCCCGCTCCCAGCCGGTGCTCCGCGAAGAGAAACATCGTCGCGGCAAACCCTGCGATGAGCACGATCGCTGCGGTGAGTGCCGCGACGATTCCGACCACGCTCGCGAAGCTGCGGTACGTCAGAACGATGTTGCCTTCGTCGTCGCGCACGCGCACGGTCTCACCGGCTGGCAAGCCGGTCATGAACCGGAAGCGCGTTGCGGCGAAGGGATCGCGCTGCGCTTCCGTCTCAGGTTTCGCTTTTGGGGGAGGAGAAGATCCTCCTTCCGGCAGAGGATCGGGGAGCGGTTCGGTCAGCGGTTCCGTGGACGGCTCGTCAGGCGGCGCCAGCTCGGCCGCGCTCAAGTCTATTCCGCTTTTTTTTTTAGCTCTTCGGGGTCGAGCGATTCGTGAGGAAGTGTCTCCATGCTGAAGCGCTGATTCTCGTCCGTCGCCGCATCGATCTCGCCGGCATCGACGGTCACCGTCGGCTGTTGCGGAATCGGCGTCTCGATGCTCTCCGGCTGTGGTGGCGCATCCGCTTCCGTTGGGAGTTCCTCGGAGAACCTTCCATAGCTGTTGCCGAGACGGAGCTTGGCGCCATGTGTGAGAGGGGCGACGCGAATGCGCTTGCCGTTTACGTACGTGCCATTCGCACTCGCGAGATCGTGCAGCACGAAGAAGCCGCGCTCGAAAACGATCTCGGCGTGATGACGCGAAACCTTCGGGTCGCGGAGAATGATGTCATTCCCCGGATCGCGCCCGACCGTGAACGGACGGTGCGTCTGCAGCCGGTAGCTTTTCTCCGCGCCGTCCAGTCCGACGAAGAAGATCCTCGCCATTCGCGACGATTCTAGCAGGCTTGACCGATTCGCCTAAGCGATGTGCCTCAGGAGCTCATCAATCGAGACCGGCTTGGTGAGCCAGACTCGGATCCGAGGATCGAGCTCGGAAGGCGCCGTTTGACCGCTGATGACGATCACGGGAATCGCGTCCGTACCGTTCAAACGGTCGAGCAGTTGCCCGCCATCCATCAACGGCATGACCCAATCGAGCAGGACGACATCCGGCTTTTCATCGACGATTCGTTCCAGTGCTTCAGCTCCATTCGCAGCGAGCTTGACCTCGAAGCCGTGACGGTTGAGCCCAATGGCGTAGAGCCGGCGGATGTCGGAGTTGTCTTCGACGATGAGGACGCGTGGGCGAGATCGCATTCAGGGCGCGAGATTGCAAGCGCCATGACAGGGGGAGAGTTCTGAGTCGTCTCCACTCGGCACTCAGAACTCAGAACTCAGAACTCTCCCCGTGATATCCTCCGCGCCCGAATCGGACATGAATGTAAAAAAACGCTTGCTTGACGGCGCACGGATGAACCGCGCGATTCGGCGCATGGCCATCGAGGTCGTGGAAAAGAATCGCGGGCTGGATGACCTGATCATCGTTGGGATCCGCAGTCGCGGCGTTCCCATCGGTGAGCGGATGGCGAAAGAGATCACCGAGATGGAAGGGACTCCCGTTCCCTTCGGCATTCTCGACATCACGCTCTATCGCGACGACCTCACGACGATCGCACCGAACCCCGTCGTGAAGCCGACGAAGCTGCCGGAGCCGATCGACGACAAAGTCGTCGTGCTCGTCGATGACGTGCTCTACACCGGCCGGACGATTCGCGCAGCGCTCGACGCGCTCATCGATTTCGGACGTCCGAAAAAAGTGATGCTCGCGGTCCTCGTCGATCGTGGCCATCGCGAACTGCCGATCCACGCGGATGTCATCGGCAAGACGGTTCCAACGGATGCCCACGAAGTCATCAAGGTCAAACTGACCGAGACGGACGACGAAGACGAAGTCCTGATCATGGAGAAATGATTCGTCACGCGGGTCTCGCACCGCGAGCCCGCGAGACCGCGCGCCCCGCGCACCCCGTAACGAATGCGTACTCAGACTTCAGCACTACGATCACGCCACCTGCTGGGCATCGAGCCCCTTTCTCCCGAAGAAATCAATCTCATTCTCGACACCGCCGAAGGCTTCAAGGAAGTCAGCGAGCGGCCGGTGAAGAAAGTGCCTGCTCTGCGTGGGCAGCTCGTCATCAATCTCTTCATGGAGGCGTCGACCCGCACGCGGGTCTCGTTCGAGATCGCGGAAAAGCGCCTCTCGGCCGACACGCTCAGCTTCTCGGCCTCGGGATCCTCGGTCGAGAAGGGTGAGACGCTGATCGATACGGCCGAGAACCTCATGGCGATGCATCCCGACATGATCGTCATCCGGCACAAGCATCCTGGGGCATCGAAGATGCTCGCCGATCGCCTGCCGGCGTCGATCATCAACGCCGGCGACGGCGCGCACGAGCATCCGACGCAGGCGCTCCTCGATGCGTTCACGATTCGCGAGCGCTTCGGCCGTCTGTCGGGACTCAATATCTCGGTCATCGGCGACATCGCGCATTCGCGCGTCGTCCGCTCGAACATTCATCTCCTGACGAAGATGAAGGCGAACGTCACGCTGGCCGCACCGCCGACGCTCATCCCTGCCGAAATCGAGAAGATGGGTGTGCGCGTCGTGCATTCGCTGGACGAAGCGGTCGAAGGCGCCGATGTCGTGATGATGCTGCGCATTCAGCTCGAACGGCAGGGGAAGCTCAGCTTCCCGTCGCTGCGCGAGTACTACAACACGTTCGGCCTCACGCCGGAGCGGCTGCGCCGCGCGAACAAAGATGCGATCGTCATGCATCCCGGCCCGATGAATCGCGGAGTGGAAATCGCATCCGATGTGGCGGACAACGCGGAGCGCTCGGTGATCCTGCAGCAGGTCACCAATGGCGTCGCCGTCCGCATGGCCGTTCTCTATCTCCTCGGAGGAGCACACGTTGTCGAGTAGCGTTCTCATCACCAACGGCCGCGTCATCGACCCCTCGCAGGAGCTCGATGAGAAGCTCGATCTTCTGATCGAAGATGGTCTCGTGACGAAGGTCGATCGCAAGATCAAGTCGAACGCGACGACGATCGATGCCGCGGGACTCGTCGTCACGCCGGGCTTCATCGATCTGCACACGCATCTGCGCGAGCCGGGGCAGGAACACAAAGAGACGATCGCCACCGGCACGCGCTCGGCGGTTGCTGGCGGATACACCGCGGTGTGCGCGATGGCGAACACCGTGCCGCCGAACGACGAGCGCGCGGTGACGGAGATGATCATCGCGGAGTCGGCGCGCAACGGCGCGTGCCGCGTCTATCCCGTCGGCGCGGTCAGCCGCGGACTCGAGGGGAAAGAGCTCGCCGAGCTGGCCGAGCTGCGCAGCGCGGGCTGCGTCGCGGTGAGCGATGACGGCAAGCCGATCGCAAACGCGCAATTGATGCGCCGCGCACTCGAGTACTGCTCGATGCTCGGCATTCCCGTCGTGGCTCACGAAGAAGACGCGAACCTCAACGAGGGCGGCGTCATGCACGAGGGTTACTACTCGACGCTCCTCGGCATGAGCGCGATCCCTGCAGCGTCGGAAGAGACGCTCGTCGCGCGCGATGTGATCCTCGCCGCGCTGACGAAGTCGCGGCTGCACATCGCACATCTTTCGACGGCGGGCGCGATCGACACCGTACGGGCGGCGCGCAAGCGCGGCGTCCAGGTGACGTGCGAAGTCACACCGCATCACATCGCCCTCGGCGACGACGCGGTGCAATCGTTCTCGACGAATCTGAAGATGAATCCGCCGCTCCGTTCGACGCAGCACCGCGAGGCTCTGCTGGAAGCGATCGCGGACGGAACGATCGACGCGATTGCGACCGATCACGCGCCGCATCACTTCGACGAGAAGAATGTCGAGTTCGATCTCGCGCCGTTCGGCGTCATCGGGCTCGAGACGGCGTTCGGCGTCTGCTATGACCGTCTCGTGCGCGAGAAGGTCGTCGCGTTGGAGCGCCTCATCGACTTGCTCTCCTGCGGCCCTGCACGTACGTTCCGCCTTCCGGGCGGCACGCTTCGTGAGGGGAGCCTGGGCGACGTGACCATTCTCGATCTCGATACGCGTTACGCGGTGACGAACACGTTCGCATCGAAGGCGTCGAACTCGCCGTTCATCGGCGAGACGTTCCACGGCCGCGCCGTGATGACGATCGTCGGCGGCAGCGTGAAGTTCGACATCCGTCCCGGCGTCGCGCCGGCGAAGAGCTCGAAGAAGACGACGAAGAAATGAGCGACGAGACGAAGAAGCGGATCGTCATCGTCGACGATTCTCCGGCCTACTGCGATCTCTGGTCGAACTTCATCACCGAGCGCTACGAAGAAAAGGCGAAGGTCGAGGCGTACAGTCATCCGTACGAAGCGCTGCCGAAGATCGACGCGTCGATCGATCTGCTGATCGTCGATCTCGAAATGCCGGGCATGGATGGCAAGAAGTTCGTCGACTACGCACATCAGAAGGGCCTCTCCGCGCGGCGGATCATCGTGACCTCCTCCCACTCCGCCGACGAACTGCACCAACGCTTCCGCCTCGGCGAAGCGATCGCCGTGATCAACAAGACCGAGGCGAAGCAGCAGGAGGCGTTCTTGATGATTTTGGATAGTGTGATGAGGCGGTAGCCGCCTTCATGCTGAGCGAAGCGAAGCATCAACCAAGGCGCCGCGCAACGCATTCTTCAGGGACATGACCGTCAGGCTACGATCTGCCGGCGCCTTCGTTGATCCTTCGCTTCGCTCAGGATGACGGCAGAACCGTATAATCTCCCTGCCGTGACATCTCCCACTCCGACCACCGCCCCACCCGAACAGCAGCCGCAGTTCCAGCTGAACGATCTGCTCGTGTACATGGCCAAGCAACAGGCGTCGGATCTTCATCTCAAACCGATGCGGCCTCCGCTCATTCGGGTGAAGGGGCAGTTGGTGCCCGTTGGAAACACTCCACTGAAGCCGCCCGATCTGGAGCGCATGCTGCTGCCGCTACTCAATCGCGTGCAGAAAGAGAAGTTCGATCATCTGAATTCGGTGGACTTCGGTTATGGCGTGGCTGGAATCGCGCGCTTCCGCGCGAATCTCTATATGCAGCGCGGCACGGTCGGGGCGGTGTTTCGCCGCATTCCGATTCAGATCATGGGCATCGATGCGCTCGAATTGCCGCAGGCGATCCGCGACATGACGCAGATTCCCGACGGCCTCGTGCTCGTCACGGGTCCGACGGGTTCCGGCAAATCGACGACGCTGGCGGCGATGATCTCCGGGATCGCGGAGAGCGAGCCGCTGCACATCGTGACCATTGAAGATCCGATCGAGTTTCTCTTTACGGACAAGGTCGCGGCGATCTCGCAGCGCGAAGTCGGCAGCGATACGCCGAGCTTCAAAGAAGCGCTGCGCAACGCGATGCGCCAGGATCCGGACGTGATCATGGTCGGCGAGATGCGCGACGTCGAAACGATGCAGACCGTGTTGACGGCGGCGGAGACGGGACACCTCGTCTTCTCCACACTGCACACGAACAACTCGTCTCAGACGATCGATCGCGTGATCGACGCCTTTCCGGTCGATCAGCACAAGCAGATCCGCTCTCAACTCTCGCTCGTGCTGCGCGGGATCATTTCCCTCAAGCTCGTCAAGACGAAGGACGGCAGGCTGACCGCGGCTGTGGAGATTCTGAAGAATTCTCCCCGCGTGGCGAAGCTCATCGAAGAGGGAGCGACGAAGGACATTCACGACGAGATCGAAAGCTCCGTCGGCTTGTACCGGATGCAGTCGATGAATCAGTCGCTGATCGCACTCCTCGTGCATCAGAAGATCACCTACGAAGATGCGATGGCGCTCTCGAGCGATCCCGATGATCTCTCGCTGAAACTGCGCAAGCTGTTCCCGCAGATCGAAGAACGCGTGCGGCAGGGAGGAGACATGGCCCCGAGTTACTCGGATTTCTCGCAGATCACCGAGCTGATGGACATCAAGCGGCTCTACGAAGAACAGGAAGTGAACTGGCGTCAGCGCTTCGCCGAGAAGGACGAGGAGCTCGACAATCTTCGTCACGACATGGAGTGGCGAGTGCAGCAGGCCGCGCAGCAGGCGTCAGCATCGTCGGGCGCCGAGCAGGAAGTCGCGCGGCTCAAGGCCGACAACGAACGGCTGCGGGCCGAGGCACAGGCGAAGATCACCCAGCTCCAGGAGCGCATCAAGGAGCTCAACCAGAAGTTGATGGCAGCGCAGCCGCAGGTGAAGAAATAGGTCGCGCAGGCTCGCGGTTGCGCAGGCTCGCGGTGATGCATGGCCACCAGACCTTCCAAAGACCTAGAGACGTTTCCGAATCCCAATCCTGAGCGCGACTACGAGATCTCGTTCGAGGCGCCGGAGTTCACCTGCCTTTGTCCGATGACCGGGCAACCCGACTTCGCCACGATTCGCATTCGCTACACGCCGGATGCGAAGTGTGTCGAGCTCAAGTCGCTGAAGCTGTACCTCTGGTCCTTTCGCGACGAGGGAACGTTCCATGAAGCGGTGACGAACCGCATCGCGAACGACATCATCGCCGCGATCGAGCCGCGCTTCCTCGAAGTGGAAGGTGACTTCTACATTCGCGGCGGAATCAAGACGAAGGTCAAGGTCACGCATCGCAAGTAGGTGTACGACAGGCGCCCTCGCCTGTCGGTTTGTCGGGACAGGCGAGGGCGCCTGTCCTACACTCCATGATCGCGGCGCAGCCGCCACATCTCGTCGATCTTCCTCAGAAACACCGCGCTCCCTGACTCCACCCATTCGGTGAGAATGTCGACCGACACTTCGTCGAGCGCTTCCACGATGGAGAGGCTTGCAGCGGCCGCGATGCGCTCGACCTCCTTGTCGAGCTCCGCGACCACGCGTGCTGAGCGTGCGAGTGTTCCTGCCAGCTCCGGCTCGTAATCCATCGCGATCATGCGCGACGCGGCGAGTGTCAGGACGATCGCTGCGTTCCAGTTCGAACGCTGCTCCCAATGCGGCGGAAGGACGAAGCTGGCCAGGCCATGCTCCGCCGCGAGTGCCGCGATGTGGCGCTCCGTTGCCGTCTGAATCGGCTCGAGATCAGCGTGAAACAACATCTCGTACGTCTCGTCGTCGGTGCCGAGTGCATGCTTGGCCGTGGCGTCGAGCTCGATGCTCACCGCTGCGAGAAACTGCGCGCCGTGCTTCTTTGCCGAGGCTGCGAGGTCGCGCAGAACATCGAGCTTGGTCGTGACCGGATACATGACCGGAATCACCGCGCCCCAGCGAAGATTCGATGCGCCTTCGAATGCCGCTGCCGAGGTCAGCGCGAGCGTTGCGCCGGCTGGCAGCGAGGTGGGGACGACATCCGACAGCAGGATCGCATCACCAGCGAGAGCCGCGATCTCTTCGCCGCGGCGAAACACGGTTTCCAGATTGCCGGTCGCATCGACGAGCACCGGTGCATCAAGGCGCGCGGGCAACTCGATGCGCTCGCAGACGGTGACATCGAGGCGATCGCCGGCTGTGGCGCGCATCGTGAGGTAGTCGATCGCGATCGGTGTCGTGCGACGCGCCGAGTAGGGTGAGATCGTCGTTGCGGCCCAGAAGGGCGGCTCTGGTGCCGCGAGGCGGCGCAGCCGGAGTTGCGGTGTCTTCCGATAGAGGATCACTTGCGGATGTAGGGTGCCACAAGTGCGCGCAGATGCTTCGCGATCATGTCGAATTCGAGGTTCACGCGGTCTCCGCTCTTCGACGCACCGATGGTCGTCCGCCGCAGCGTCTCGGGGATGAGTGCCGCGCCGAACGAGCTGTGGTCCGGATCGACGATGGTCAGCGAAACGCCATCGACGGCGATCGATCCTTTCGGCACGACGAGCTCCGCGTATTCCTCGGAAAAGCTCCAGCGGTAGACGGCGAACTCCCCTTCGTCCTTCGTCGAGACGAGTGTGCCCACCGTGTCGACATGTCCCTGCACGAGGTGGCCGCCGAGTCGGTCGCCGATGGCGAGCGCGCGCTCCAGATTCACGCTGCAGCCGGTGGTTAGACTGCCGAGGGTCGTGCGCGCCAGCGTTTCGTCGGAGACATCGGCCATGACGATGCCGTCGCCCTCCGGCAGCATCGTGAGGCATACGCCGTTCACCGCGACGCTCTCGCCGCGGTGCAAGTCGAACTCCGATGGAACCTGAAGGCGCAGGCGCGCGCCCTTGTCATGTCGATCGAAGGAAGAGATGGTGCCGCTGTGAAGAATGATTCCGGTAAACATGGTGCACAGTGACGAGTGACGAGTGACGAGTGACGAGTGACGAGTGACGAGTGACGAGTGACGAGAGACGAGTGACGAGAGACGAGTGACGAGTGACGAGTGACGAGTGACGAGAGACGAGTGACGAGTTCTTGGCGTGTTCAGGTACTCGTCACTCGCTACTCGTCACTCGTCACTCACGTCGGATAGGCCGTGATCATGACATCCGATCCGACGATCTCGGCGCGATCAAACCGAAAGCGGTACGCATCTGTCAACCGGCTCACCGGTTCGCCGGCAAAGATCGACGGTGCCTCGGCGCCGCCGACGATGACCGGCGCTGCGAAAATAATCATCTTCTGCCAGAGACCGCGGCGGATGAAATCGGAGTGGACGAGCGAGCCTCCTTCGACGAGCAGCGAGCGGATGCCTCGCTCATGGAGCTCGCGCAGGACCGCGATCAGATCGAGCCGTCCGCCGGGTGCCTGCATCTCGACGACCTCGACCGACGTCGAGAGATCCTGCGGCGCGCGCGGCGTGAAGAGAATCGTGCGGCCGCCATCGACAAACATCTGCGCATGCGCCGGAGCATTTCCAGCCGCGTCGAGCACGACCCGCGCGAAGGGCGTGATCGAGGTCGCCATACCGAGACGGCGGGTGAGGCGAGGATTGTCGGCGGTCAGCGTGCCGCTGCCGATCGCGATCGCATCGTACTCTTCGCGCAGCATCAGGCTGCGTTCGCGGGCGGCGCTCGATGTGATCCACTGGCTTTCGCGTGCGACGGTCGCGAGCTTGCCATCGAGCGTCATCCCCGCTTTCAGCAGGACGAAGGGAAGCTGCTGCGACATCGACCAGGCAAATTTCTCATTCAGACGACGCGCTTCGGCCTCGAGCACTCCGACCACGACTTCGATTCCAGCCTCGCGCAGTTGCTGGATGCCCTGGCCGTCGACGAGCGAGTTCGGGTCGCGCATCGCGATCACGAGTCGTACGATGCCGGAGGCGATGACCGCGTCGGTGCAGGGTGGCGTGCGGCCGTGGTGGCAGCAGGGCTCGAGCGTGACGTACATCGTTGCGCCGCGCGGATCGCCGTTGCAGTTGCGAAGGGCGCCGACTTCCGCATGCGCCTCGCCTGCGCGCTCATGAAATCCTTCACCGATGATCGCGGCCTCGCGCACGATCACGCAGCCGACCATCGGATTGGGGCTGACGCCGTAACGGCCTCGCTCCGCGAGATCGAGGGCGCGGCGCATGAAGAGCTCATCGTTCATGCGCCGCGCATTGTAGTGGAGCTGCTAGGGAATCCGCAGGAACCGGTATCCCGACAGCGACTGGCCTCCGCGGCCGCCACTGCTCGTGACATACACGCGAATCGTCTGGCCGCTCTTCAGTGCATCCACTGCCGAACGGAAATCCGCCGCGTTGTTGATCTTCTGTCCCTGCACTTCGCTGATCACATCGCCTTCGGCGATGCCGACTTCACCGGCAGGCGAGACTTCCTTCACGCCGGTCACGACGACGCCTCTCACGTTGTCGCCGAGGCCATAGAGCTGACGTGACTGCGGGGTGATCTCCTGCACGGAGACGCCGAGGCGGTTCTTCGTCGGACCGTTGGGGTTTTCGCCCTGTGCCTCTTCGCTTTGATCGCTCTCGTTCGGACGCTCGGCGGTCGTGGCGGCGACGGTCTTGCGCTGACCGTTGCGGATCAGGGTGATGTTCACCTTCGTGCCGACGGGCAGATACGAGATGTAGTCGATGAGCTCGCGGTTCGTATTGATCTTGCGGCCATCGATCTCGACGATGATGTCGCCTTTCTCGATGCCGGCCTTGTCGGCGGGCTTGCCTGGCTCGACCTGCTGGACGAGTGCGCCGCGCGCCTCCGACAGGTTGAAGGCCTGCTTCACATCTTCGGTGACCTCGAAGATGCCCATGCCGAGGTAGCCGCGAACGATCTTGCCCTGCTTGAGCTGCGGCAGGAGGCGCTTCGCGGTGTTGATCGGAGTCGCGAAGCCGATGCCCTGCGCGCCGCCGCCACGGATCGCGGTGTTGATGCCGATCACCTCGCCGTTGATATTGATCAGCGGACCGCCGGAGTTGCCGAAGTTGATCGCGGCATCCGTCTGGATGAAGTTCTCGAACGAGCGTGTCTGCGTCGAGAGTCCGAGCGAGCGGCCCTTCGCCGAGATGACGCCGACCGTCAGCGTGTTCTCGAACTCGAACGGATTGCCAATGGCGATGGCCCAGTCACCCTTGCGGATTCGTTCGCTGTCTCCGAGTGAGATATTCGGCAGGTTGCCGTTCGATTCGATCTTCAGAAGAGCGATGTCGGTCGCGGCGTCGTGACCGATGATCTTCGCATCGACGGTATGTCCGCCGTTGCCATTCTCGTCGGCGCCGTAGTGCACTTCGACTTTCGTCGCCCCTTCGATCACGTGGTTGTTCGTGAGGATGTAGCCGTCGGGCGAGATGATGAAGCCCGAGCCGCCGCTGCGCTGCGCGTGCTCGTCATCCTGGTCGTTGGGCTGCTGTTGCATCCCGTGGCGGCGCGGAGTCTGTCCCGGATTCGGGAAGAAGAACTCGAACGGATCGAAGCCGCCGCCGCCGCGCTGGCGCATCTCGCTGCTCTTGACGATCTCCGTCGAGCGGATCGAGACGACCGCGGGCATCACGCGCGCCGCGACGTCAGCGAACGACGGAATGGTCACGCTGGTGACGCTGCCGGACGTGGTTTGAATCTGTGGAGCTGGTTGTGCGTGAGAACTGCGCATCAGGCCGAGATCGGCGCTGATGATGACCCCGAACGCGACCGAGGCGATGACGATTGCGATGGTCGACAAAACTCGTTTCGTCGATGCTGTCATGACTATTCGAACTCCTCCTGGGAACGCTGATGAATGTATGTGGAAACAGGGTAGGCCCGCGCGGAAATTGCGAACGCCCGGGGCGCACCCCTTTTAGAACATCAGACGTAACGATGCATCTTATGGTTCGCTCATGGGAGTTACGAATTCGGTGACAAATCGTTGAACGAGTTCTGAGTTCTGAGTGCTGAGTTCTGAGTCGGTACACATGACAAGGCCTCGCCGGACTGGGCGAGGCCTTTGTCGCAGTAACTGTATTTCACGCCGCGTCAGACGGTTCGTCTGCCGACGATCAACCGGTAGATGAATAGCAGGGCCATCGCGCCGACAATGGAGCCAATCCAGCCGGCCGTCTGCTCCTGATGACCAAGAGCGGACGCGAGAAATCCACCGACGAACGATCCGGCGATACCGAGAAGGATCGTCACGATCCAGCCACCGGGATCATTGCCCGGCATCAGGAACTTGGCGATCGCACCCACGATCAAACCGAACAAAAGCCATCCAAGAATGTTCATGTCTCCTCCACAGTTGGGCCGGCACCTGGGGCGCCGGGTACTGAATGGTTGAGCAATGGGAGTGCCATCGGGACCGAGTTCTGAGTACTGAGTTCTGAGTGCTGAGTAGAGGCAGGCGCACTCAGCACTCAGCACTCAGAACTCAGAACTCAGTACTCAGAACTCAGAACTCAGTACTCAGAACTCAGTACTCAGAACTCTATACTGATCAAATGGCACGCAAGCGCATCGGCATTCTTACCGGGGGCGGCGATTGTCCTGGTCTCAACGCGGTGATCCGCGCGGCGGTTCGTACCGCGATCCGCGACTACGACTTCGAAGTCTTCGGGATTCAGTTCGGCTTCGAAGGACTGTTGACGAGCTCGGCGATTCCGCTCTCGCTCGAGGCGATCCGCGGCATTCTGCCCAAGGGCGGCACGCTGCTGCGCACGACGAATCGCGGCAATCCGTTCGAGTATCCGACGATGCAGGATGGCGAGCGCATCTGCATCGATCGCTCGGCCGAGTGCGTCGACAACATCCATAAGCTCGGCATCGACGGCATCATCGCCATCGGCGGCGATGGGACACTGAAGATCGCGCAGCGCCTGTGCGACATGGGCATCCCGATGGTCGCGGTGCCGAAGACGATCGACAACGATCTCGAAGCGACCGATTACACGTTCGGCTTTTTCACGGCGGTCTCCGTCGCAACCGAAGCGGTCGATCGGCTGCACACGACGGCAGAGAGTCACGATCGCGTGATGATCCTCGAAGTCATGGGACGCGATGCCGGATGGATCGCGCTTTATTCGGGACTGGCAGGCGGCGCCGACATCATCCTGATTCCCGAGATCCCGTACACACCGGAGAACATCATCGCCTCGATTCGCGATCGCGATCGCGAGGGTGCGACGTTCGACCTGATCGTCGTGGCCGAAGGTTCGAAGCCCCTCGGCGGCGAAGAGGCCTATCTCGATCGCCGCTCGAAGCGGCTGGGCGGAATCGCGTATCGCGTCGCCGATCAGATCGCGCAGCACATCAAGCATGAGATCCGCGTGACGGTGCTCGGTCACATCCAGCGCGGCGGATCGCCGATCGCTTACGACCGCATCCTCGCCACCCGTTTCGGCAAAGCCGCCGCCGATCTCCTCGGCCGCCGCGAGTACGGAAGGATGGTCGCGCTGCGCGGCGACGAGATCGTCTCGGTCGCGATCAAAGATGCGGTGTCGAGGATGAAATACGTCGACCCCGAAGGATCGATGGTGCAGACCGCGCGCAGCGTGGGGATTTCATTTGGCGATGGGCGATGAGAGGGTGCTGCGCACCCTCGACCCGCCCCTAGTGGCCCAGCGCCCCAGCGCCCGCATTCCTCACCACCTCGCCCCCCTTCATGACGAACACGATCTTCGACATCACCTTGATGTCCTTCAGCGGATCGCCGTCGATTGCGACGATGTCCGCGTAGTGTCCCGCTTCGAGTGAACCGATGTTCGCGCTCTGATCGAGCAGTGTTGACGCGTTGATCGTCGCGGTCTGCAGCGACTGCAGCGGCGTCATCCCCCCCTTTACCAGCGCCTCGAATTCGCGCGCGACGACGCGTGGGTCGTCATCGAGTCCGAAGGCGATCTTCACGTGATATTCCCCTTCTCCAGCATCACCGGCTCCTGCCCCTGTGACAGGCCGATCTCCACTCCGCGCTGGACCGTCTCGAGTGTGGGAACGAGCCACGTGCCGCGCTCCGCCATCAGCTTCGCGCCTTCTTCATCGAGCACTGTGCCGTGCTCGATCGAGTCGACGCCGGCTCGCACTGCCGCCTTGATTCCAACGGTCCCTTCCGCATGGGCCATGACTTTCTTGTGCGCGCGATGTCCCCACTCGACCGCCGCGCGCAGTTGCTCGTCGCTGAGCTCCTGCACCGTGAAGTCGCTGAGTGGATCCGTGACGCCGCCGGTTGCCATCAGCTTGATCCAGTCGACGCCGTTGCGTACATCGTGACGCACCGCCTTCTGCACGTCGTCGACGCTGTCCGCGATGTTGGAGTAGACGGGCATGGTGACATCGGGAGCGAGCGGGTTCACATCGGCGTGACCACCGGTGACCGACAGCGGAAAGCCGGCCACGAAGAGGCGCGGACCTCGGAACATCCCTTTGTTGAATGCATCGCGCAATGCGACCTGGCCATAGGCCGGATCGCCTTCACCTGCATCGCGCAGCGTCGTGAATCCGCGATCGAGATACCACCAGGAGTTCTGCAGACCGAAGAGCGTCTTCTGCGGTGAAGACATGCGCAGAAACGAGGTCGACGAAAAATCGGTCCAGTCGGTGACGAGGTGAACGTGACAATCGATCAGGCCCGGCAGCACCGTCGCAGCGCCGAGGTCGATGACCTTCGCGCCCGCCGGGGCGGATTTCGCGATCGCGTCGATCCGTTCTCCCTTCACGACGATGAACGCGTCACTCACGCTGCCGGTCCTCACATCGAGCAGATGGCGGGCATGAATGGCCGTGACCGGCGGTTCTGCAGCGGAAGCAACCGTCGTGAGTGCAAACAGGAATCCGTAGAAAAGCCTCATGGCGTACAATCCCCCACTTCATCAAGAAAACGGAGATTCGAATGGCTGGAAATCTGGTCGATTACAGGGTTGACAAGGGCGTCGCAATTCTCGAATTGAACGATCCCCCTGCCAACACCTACACGTACGAAATGAACAAGGAGTTGGACTCCTGCATCCTCGAGGCACGCATGGACGATTCGGTTCATGTCATCGTGCTGCGCGGATCGGGCGAGAAGTTCTTCTCCGCCGGCGCGAACATCAAGATGCTTTCCGAGGTGACGCCGGGATTCAAGTATTACTTCTGCCTGCATGCGAATGAAACGCTGAATCGCCTCGAGCAGACGCCGAAGCTCGTCATCGCCGCGCTGAACGGCCACACGGTCGGGGGCGGACTCGAGATCGCGATGGCGGCAGACATCCGCATCGCGAAGCAGGGCGCCGGCAAAGTCGGACTGCCTGAGATCAACCTCGGCGTTCTTCCGGGTACGGGCGGGACGCAGCGCCTGTCGCGTCTCGTCGGCAAGACGAAGTCGATCGAGATGATGATCGAGGGCGGACTGATCGAGTTCGAAGAAGCCGAGAAGCTCGGCATCATCAACAAGCTCTGGCCGGCCGAGGGCTGGTGGGAGCGCGTGATGGAATACGCGTGGAGCTTCTGCCCGCCGAACAAGGCGTCGAAAGCGGTTGGACGTATCAAGCGTTCGGTGCAGAGCGGCTGGGAAGTGCCGTTCGAATCCGCGCTGGCGATCGAGCGCGAGCTGCAGCAGCAGCTCTTCCAGAGCGAAGATGCGAAGGAAGGCCTCGGCGCGTACAATCAGAAGCGCAAGCCTGCATTCGCCGGCAAGTGATGTAGACTACGAGCAACGACATCGAACAACGGACGGCGCAGCCTCGGCTGCGCCTTTTGTTTTTCAGGAGCTGTGTCATGGCGAATCGAAGCGTGGTCGTGCTGCTGACCCTCTCGTGCGCGTTGCCGCTGCTGGCTCAGGCGACGACTGCTCCTGTCGCGCAGATCGTGCCCGAGCATCCGCGCGATGCGAACACCGTGACGATCATTTGGTCGCAGAAGGTGGCGCCGGCGATGAAGTTCGACGCGCCCGTCGCTCCGTATCAGGCATGGTGGAGCAATTATCCCGGGTACATGACGTACGGCACGCCCCACAACGTCACGATTCGCCAGACGGCGAGGCCCGACGCGACCGGCGAGGCGGAGCATCACGACTCCGTACCGATCTACGTCGAGGCGGGGACCTACTCGGTCACACTCGAGCTCACCGTGCTGAACGAAGGAGGGCCGGCGACGATCAGGTATCCGCTCGCCGAGTTCGTAGTGCCTTCGTCGTGTTATCCGGCTGTGAGCGCGTTCACGACCTATTCGCCGGGAACGCGCACGTATCAGCTGCACTTCGACACACTCCTCGCCTCGAACGAAGCGTACTACGCACGAGGAACAGCGACCGTCGAGGGTAATCACATCACGGTACGGCAGCCGATGATTTCCGGGGATGCGGCGCCGCAATTCTGGCGCTGTGTCGATACGATGATCGACGTTGGTGCGCTCGCGCCTGGCTTCTATCGTCTAACCTGGATCGACTCGTTGACGTACGCTCTTGGACCTCCGGGAGTGTTCGAGTCGATTCATGAGGCGACGATCGAGGTCGGCGTGCCACGGAGGCGCACAGTGAGATGAGAAGCCTGTTTTTCGCGATTTCACTGCTCGCTTTGCGGGCCACGGCGCAGACGATCGAGCCGCCGGTGGTGGAATTCAATCCTCTCCATCCAGTCGATGGCGGAGCCGTGGAAGTCCGCTGGTCACAGAGAATCACACCTTCCGCGCGATTCGGGACAGCGACCGTCGAGCCGTATGCGTTTTTCGGAAGCTGGTTGTATGGTCAACCTCACACGATCACCATTCTGCAAACCGCGGCTCTGGACGGCACCAGTCCCGAGTCAATCGATCACGAAGTGCTGAACCTGCCCTTGCAGGCAGGTTCGTACGACCTCGTGCTGCAGCTGACAGTTAGTTCGAAAGGCAGTTCGAGCACATCGCAGTTTCGGATGGGAAGCCTCGTGGTGCCGCCCCTTTGCTCATCGGAAGCGGCTGCGTCCGCGACGTACTCGCCGGACAAGCGCGGATACGAGCTCCATTTCGAAGACCTTCTCACGAATGCGTATCCGTCGGGCCGGCCGATGCTCATGTCCATCGCCGGCGATCAGGTCACGATTCAACAGCCAGCGACAGTTCCCGGCATCCCGGTTCAGCATCCTTCCTGCGTTTCGGAAACGGTTGATCTCGGTCCGCTCGCGCCGGGGACCTACCACCTCAGTTGGGTCTATGACATGACTCTCTTGCCGAAGACCTCTCTTGGGCTTTACCCATTCACGCGTCAGGTGACGTTCGAGGTGGTGCCGCCGCGCCGTCGTACTTCGCGGCGGTGATACTCTACGCGGACCGGAGGTCCACCCCGATGCGTTATCGCAAACTGCACAACACCGACCTGCAACTCTCCGAGCTCGGCTTCGGCACATGGACCGTGTCGACGGGCTGGTGGGGAGACTACAGCGACGCGGACGCGCAGCGGATCATCCGCCGCGCTCTCGACTACGGCATCAACTACATCGACACGGCCGATGCTTACGGCAATGGCCGCGGTGAGACGATCCTCGCGCCGATCCTGAAGGATCATCCCGAACTGATCGTCGGCACGAAGTTCGGCTACGACTTCTACAACAACCCCGAGCGTCCGCGCGGACAGCGCGAGCTGCCGCAGGACATGTCGCCGAAGTTCATCCGCTTCGCATGCGAGCAGTCGATGAAGCGGATGGGCGTCGATCACATCGCGATCTATCAGCCGCACAACCCCCGCGTCACGGTGTTGATGCAGGACGAGCATTGGGAAACGCTCGAGGCGCTCAAGCAGGAAGGGAAGATCTCGTCGTACGGTCCTTCACTCGGACCGGCGATCGGATGGCGCGATGAAGGCATCTACTCGACGGCGGTGCGCAAAGCGCCGCTGACGCAGATGATCTACAACGTGCTCGAACAGGATCCGGGACGCGAGTTCATGCTCGCCGCCAATCGCGGTGCATCGTACGCGGGCGTGGCCGAAGCGGAACGCGGTGAGACGAACAAGCGTGTGTGCACGCCCACTGATGCATTCGAGCATTCGTTCCGCGCGTGGAAGGCGAATCCCGATCCGCAGTTCCTCATCCGGGTCACGCATTCCTCAGGCATGCTGGAAGGGAAGTACACACTCGATACGAAGTTCGACGAGAACGACCATCGATCGCATCGTCCGCGCGCATGGCTGGTCGAGGGACTTCAGAAGGTCGCTCATCTCGAGCCGCTCTGCGAGCAGCGCGGCGTGACGATCGGCCAGCTCGCGCTCCTGTGGCTCTATGCGCATCCGTCGATCGTCTCCGCGCTGCCGAACATCTACAACGAAGAGCAGCTCGAGGAGTTCGCCGGCGCATCGAAGCACGAGCCGCTGAACGATGCGGAGATGGAGCAGATTCACACGTTGTATGTGCGCAACTTCGATGTCGTGCCGTATGTCGAAGAGGCGGCCGCCGCAAGATAGGTGTGATCGAGGCGATCGAGCTCGTCAAGTCGTTCGACCAGCAGCGAGTGCTGGACGGTCTTTCGTTGTCCGTGGCTCGCGGTGAAATCTACGCGCTCCTTGGTGAGAACGGGTCGGGCAAGTCGACCCTGCTGAAATGCCTCGCCGGTTTTTACTCGCCGGCTGAAGGCCGCGTGACGATCGATGGTCTCGACCGGCAGCGTGACCATCTTGCGATCAGGCGATTCACGGCCTGGCTTGGCGACATGCCGCTGCTGTACTCGCAGTTCTCGCCGCGAAAATGGCTGGAGCTCGTCGCGGATATCTACGATGTGCCGCGCGACACACGAACACGACGCATTCGCGAACTGCTCGCGGCTTTCCGATTGGACAGCGTGGAACGAAAGCCGATCGGTACGCTCTCGGCGGGTCAGTACAAGAAGACCGCGATTTGCGGTGTGCTCGTCACTGGTGCGCGTCTCTTCCTGATGGATGAGCCATTCACGGGCGAGATCGATCCGCCGGGCGTCGCGACGTTCAAGGAAATCTTCCGGGAGCTGAGGCGGCGCGGCGATGTCACGGTGGTGTTTTCAACGCAGATGGTCGACCAGGCGGAGCAGCTGGCGTCACGTGTCGGCATTCTTCATCGCGGAAAAATTGCGCATGAGGGAACGGCTGCCGAGTTGAAGGAGCGGTTCGGCGCGACGACGATGGAGGAAGTCTTCGCGCGCGCGACGGGCATCGACACGAGTCGCGCTGAACGCGTCGTGGAGACCTTGTCGTGAGGCGCGCCGACGGCTCGTTCAACTGGTTCGTGGTCTTCCTCGCGATGGTCGGTATCCCGATTCTCGGCGTCGCCGGATGGGCGATCGCTTCCGCCGAAACATCGATTGCAACGCCGGTCATCGCCTATGTGACTCTGGTTGCGTCGACCATTATCGGATCGAAGCAGAAGGACTACTTGGGAACGTACTCGGTGCCATTAGCATCGATGCCGCTCGACTCGTTCGGCCTTTTTGCAAGGACCTTCAGTTGGCTGCGCCGCGATCTCGGCGGACTCGTGATCATCGCCACCGCTCTCGGCGCCGGGGCCTGCGTTGCGACGCACCGCGCGTTGTTTCTTGCGCTGGTTTGGAGTGGGTCAGCAGCCATTGCCGCTTGCGCGGTGTTTCTTGCGCTGTTTCCGGTCGCACTAGGGCGATTGCAGATTCTCTGGCTGGTGCCGTTATTTCTCATCTTTCGTCATGACAACGGAGCTGCACTCCTGCGTTCCGTTGGCTGGCATATGACGCCTGCAACCGGCACGGTGACGTTTCTCGCGATCACCGCGGTCGCGGGGGTCGCAACGTGGCGGCTGATTCCTCAGCGTGTGCGTATCGAGCCGCTGCTGGCGTGGAGCGGCGCCCTGGGAGCGACCGCTGCTCAATCCGCGCACGATATTTCTGAACCGGAAACGAATCGTCTGCGATTGCCTCTGACTGCGAGAACGAGGTCGTTGTTGCAGCTCGTGACTCGTACGCCCGATCCAGAAGCGCCACTGCTGGCGTGGCGTGGTTCTGTGATCTCGATGACCATCGCCATGGCGATCGCGTGGGCTGTGCAGCTTGCTGCCGGTACGCCAGTTGGCTTCGCGCTTCCTGCGCTCTTTGCGGTGGGTGTCTATGCAAGTGCCATGTACCGGGAAGCAGGTTGGATTCGCAGCGATTGGAAGCACCCGCTGGTCGAGTCCCTTCCGGTCAGCGCGCGGGACTATGCGATCGTGCTCTTGAAGGCACGTATCGGGAGAGGCGTGGCCGCGACAGCTCTCGTCTGTCTTGCGCTGCGTCTTTCACCATTTCAGACTGGCTTGCTGATTTTATGGGTGGTCGCAATGGTTGGCAGCGCGCTGATTCCCATCGCCCTCGTGCTGACCGAGAGCACGTACTATCGAACGAATGCGCGGCGAGCGCGAATGGCGCGCGTCCTCCAGTTCCTTCGCCGCGCCTCGCTTCTTGTCCTCATCCTCGGCGTTGCGGCATCGATCGTCATCTATGGTTTCGTTGGAAGCGCGCTGCTCGCCTCGATGGCAGGAGCTGCGTTTCTCGCGGTTGTCATCGTGGGCTTTTGGATGTGGACCTGGCGCATTCATTCTCTGCACGACTTCGATGCCGAGTACGAGGAGCGCACGCTAACAGCCGGTTCGCGCTGGTGAGTAGTCACTCCACGTTCGCACGCGTTTCGCCCGGACGCCAGTCGATCCATGTCTTGCCGCTGCTGCGGCAGACCCACGCGATGGCGCGCATGTTCGGACGCAGCACGCCGCGCTTTGACTCGATGCGTGACCAGTCGGCGTTCGTGAACGCGTTGCCGAGCACGTAATACGAAGCCGGGATCTCGGTGACCGTCACGTCTTCGGTGGTGTTCTCGTCCGTCTCGATGCGAATGACCGTCTTGTTGCGTGTGCGCTTGTACGCCATGACGTGGCCCGCGTACGACGTCACGTCGTTGCACGTGACGAAGGACGGGACCGCGAGACGACGCTCTTCCTCGACATGACGCGCAACGGGGAAGCCTGCCTCGACCCACGCATCGTAGCCACCCTTCAGGGCCGCTGCGTTCGTGTAGCCATGTGTCGCGAGCTGGCGCACGGCCTGATCGCTCAGCTCCTCACGCCGGCAGGAGCAATACGCAACGATGAGCTTGTCCTGCGGTAATTCGTTCGCGCGTTGGGCGACGAGGCCGAGCGGCAGCGAGGTCGCCCCTTCGATGTGGCCGAGATCGTAGGGGACGCTTCCGCGAACATCGATGACGACCGCTTCGTGATTCAGCATCGCATCACGCAGCTCTGCGGCCGTGATCGTGCGAACGGGATCGGGAGTCGTGGCGAAGAGCAGTGCGAGAAGGATGAGCATGGCGAAAAAAAGGGACGCCGCGCAGGCGTCCCTTGCATTCTAGCGATGGAGTGAGACTAGAGGCCGCGATACGTCTGGCACTGCGAGTCCGCGCGCGAAGCCTGGCCGGCTGTGAACGCGTACATGCAGGAGTCGTAGGTGTAATCCATGAAGTTCTGGACCGGATCGAGACCCGGATCGCGCGGGCAGGAGTCCTGACCCGTTGGGCACTGATACGTCGCCGACTTCTCCGCCGGTGTGTCGCTCACCATGTCGCCCTTGCCGTTACAGCCGCCCTGGAACGTGTGATAGAGGCCGAGCCAGTGACCGACTTCATGCGTCGCAGTGTCGCCAAGGTTGTAGTTGGTCGCGGATCCGCCAGGGAGCGAGGAGCTCAGGATGACCACGCCGTCCATCGACGGAGCGTGCGAGTAGTCGGACGGGAACGTCGCCCATCCCAGCAGACCGCCGCCCATGTTGTTGAAGTACATGTTCAGATCGCGCGCGGTGCCCTTGTGCAGCGTCGTCTTCATGTCCCTCTCGGCAGTGCTGCCGGGCTGGCAGGTGTACCACGCATCGTTGTCCGACGTGTCGGTCGTAGCGAGCGAGAACTTGAATGGCGTCGGTGCTCCGCCGGTGATGCCTGCATACGAGTCGTTGAGAACCTTGATCTGATTATTGATCGCAGTGGATGAAACACCACCCTGACCTGCCGAGCTGCGGATCACGTGGACATAGACATTGACCGTGACCGAGCCGGCTGCGCGATCGCTGCCGAAGAGCGCATCGCTCTTGATGCGGCTGGCGCGCATCGAGTTCGTGTATTCCTCGATCATCAACGCTTCCTGCTCGCTGACCGGCCGCGTGCCGCAGTAGTGATCGAACTGATCGCGATAGTTTCCTTTGAGCTCCCGACGAAGTTCCTGGGCCGAAGCGATCCCCGTCATGAGCGAAAGGGCCGCGGTAAGTACGACGATTGAACGACGATTCATGAAACGTTTCTCCTATTTTCCTTCCCGAGCGATTGAAGGCGCCTAGGGCAAGCGGAGTGCCAACGCTAAGTCATTGAAAACATGAGGAGGACCCTTGCCTGACACGGGTCAGCACGAAACCCGATGCTCAGAAAGTGAGCCGGGATGCGCGCGATTTTTAACCCTGTGAGCGATGGGTCAGCGGCAGCAGACAGCAGGCAGCAGACAGCAGGCAGCAGGCAGCAGACAGCAGGGGAGCGGAGGGCGAGAACTGGGTGGCAGACAGCCAATAGCGAGACTAGTCCCTGCTGCTCGCTGCGAAGAAACTGTTGCCCGACCTGCTGCCTGCTGTCTGCTGTCTGCTGCCTGCTGCCTGCTGCCTGTTCTGAGCTACCATGCGCCGCCATGCAGAATCAGCTCTTCATCAACGGCGAGTTTGTCGCCGCACAATCAGGCGAGACCTTCGCCACCATCAATCCAGCAACGGAAGAGACCATCACGAATGTCGCGTCGGCGGGAGCTGGTGACGTCGATGCCGCCGTGCGCGCGGCGCGTGCGCAGATGGAGCCGGGCAGCGAGTGGCAGAAGATGAAGCCGCGCGATCGCGCGAAAGTCCTCTGGCGCATTGCCGACATGTTGTCGGCGAAGGCCGAAGAGATCGGCCGCATCGAAACGCTCGACAACGGCAAGCCGATCTTCGAGTCTCAGTACGTCGACACACCCGCCGCCGCCGAATGCCTTTACTACTTCGCCGGCTGGAGCGGAAAGACCACGGGCGACACGATCCCCGTTGCGGACAATGCGTTCACGTACACGCTGCGCGAGCCGATTGGCGTCGTCGGCGCAATCACGCCGTGGAACTTTCCGCTGATGCTCGCCGTCTGGAAGATCGCGCCTGCACTCGCGTGCGGCAACACGGTGGTGATCAAGCCTGCGTCGAACACATCGCTCTCGCTGCTCAAGTTCGCCGAATACGCGAAGGAGTGCGGACTCCCGGCCGGCGTGTTGAATGTGATTCCCGGAAAGGGGAGCGTCGTCGGCAACGCGATGGTCGATCATCCGGGCATCGACGCGATCGCGTTCACCGGTTCGACGGATGTCGGCAAGCAGTTGATGGCGCGCGCAGCGAAGACGCTCAAGAAAGTCTCTCTCGAGCTGGGCGGCAAGTCGCCGAACATCGTCTTCGCCGACGCCGATCTCGAAGCCGCATCGCGCGGTGCGCTCAATGCAATCTTCTACGGCAAGGGTGAAGTCTGCGCGGCAGGCTCGCGGCTGCTCGTCGAAGAATCGGTGCACGACGAGTTGATGTCGAAGATTGCGGACCGCGCCTCCAAAATGGTTGCCGCCGATCCTCTCCATCCCAAGACCCGCCTCGGCGCCATCGTGTCGAAAGAGCAGATGGAGAACGTGCTTTCCTATGTGGAAGCGGGAAAGAGCGAAGGGGCGAAGTTGCTCACCGGCGGCGAGCGCGCCGACATCGGCACCGGCAAGGGCTACTTCATCAAACCGACGATCTTCGATGACGTCGATCCGAACATGCGCATCGCGCGCGAGGAGATCTTCGGGCCGGTCCTGGCGACGATCCGCTTCAAGGATGCCGACGACGCAGTCGCGAAAGGCAACGCGACGGTGTACGGACTCGCCGCTGCCGTGTGGACGAAGGATGTGTCGAAGGCGCATCGCATCGCGCGCTCGATCAAAGCCGGCACCGTGTGGGTGAACACCTACAACCTCTACGATCCGGCGCTGCCGTTCGGCGGATTCAAGGAGTCGGGCTTCGGACGCGATCAGGGGAAGGACGCGCTGGAGAAGTACATGCAGACAAAGAGCGTGTGGGTGAATTTGTAAGGCTGTCTCACATTCCTCGTCGTTTTCGCGGCGGTGCGGTAATCAGTTTTCGCGCCGCCGCGGCTGCATCGACGAGACCATAGCCATACTCCTCATCCCAGCCGGGACTGCCCAAATCGTGTGCAGTGCTCGTCATCGCGTCGCGAATCTCCTGCGCCGTTGCAGCCGGTTTCAGTGACCACAGCAAGGCCGCGATAGCCGCCACATGCGGCGCGGCTTGCGACGTGCCATCCAGTCGCGCGTAGTCTTCGGTGCGCATCGTCAGCGTGACGGTTTCGCCGAGGTGTTTGAGAAGGGTGGGGGTGTCGGCGTGGAGGATCGCGCCGGCGAGCGGCCATCCTGTCCGCTTTTCCAGCGACCACGCTGCGACCGAGGAGTCGTCCGTATTCGCGATGATCACGCCGATCGCGCCGGCCTCCATTGCGTTCTCCGCCTGTTGCGTGAACGTCAGCTCGCTTCGTTGCATGACTGCGATGCCGTCGCGCACGGCCGCAGGAAACTCGCCCGCGCGGCCCGATCCGCAATCGAGCACGCGAGCCTTGACCGTCATCTGATGCGAGCCCGCGATGAAGCCCAGACGAATCGGCAGCTCGCCATCGATGTAGAGGAACGATGCTGGCACGCTGTTCGTCGTGATCGTCGAAAGAACGTCGACGCCCGGGGCCATGAGCGCGAGCCGCGGACCGGTCGCCGAGCGAACGTATCGCTGACCGCTGCTGTCCACGGCGCCGACGCTGATCACTTCGGGCAGCACGGCCGGATATCCCATGTCAGGATTAGGGAATCCCGCCGAGGCGACGAGCAGGACGCCTGCGGCCGCGGCGTTTCGAACGGCATCGATCGCGGACGCGGGCATCGACGAATCGGAGAACGACATGTTCACGATCCAGTTGCCGCCACGCGCCTGCTTCTGTTGCGTCACCCAATCGAGTGCCGCCGTGATTGCGTCCCAACTCCCGGCTCCCTGTTCGTCGAAGACTTTGGCGGCCCACAGATGGACGGCCGGTGCGATGCCGGTCACGCCGATGTCGTTGTCGTCCGCGGCGATGATTCCGGCCAGGTGCGTTCCGTGACGCCCGGCGTCATAGGGTGGTTGCGTCGGATCGAGCGCGTTGAAGCCGCCCGCGTATGCCATTTGCAGGTCCGCGTGGTTGAAGTCGATGCCGCCATCGATTACCACCACGTTGACATTGGCGCCTCGGGTCAATGGCCACACTTGCGCCGCGTGGACCGCATCGACGTTCCAGCCAACCGTTTGTGCCGCGCCGAGCGCGTTCGTGACCGCGATGAGGAACAGCGCAAGGAGTTTGTGCATTAATATGCCGCTTCTCAGTTCTGAGTTCTGAGTACTGAGTGCTGAGTGGGGTTTTACTCAGAACTCAGCACTCAGAACTCAGAACTCAGTACTCAGTACTCACGTTAGTGACGGAGTGAACTATGAACAAGAAATCTGGAATCGCGTTTCTCGCAGCCGCCTCGCTGATGCTCTTCGGTTGCCCTCCGAAGGAAGCACAGCAGGGCGGAGGCGCAACGACCTCGGCGGCGAGTGGCGGCGGTGAGATTCTCGTCGGTGAGTATGGCTCGCTGACCGGTCCTCAGGCCACCTTCGGGCAGTCGACGCACAACGGCATCATGCTCGCCGTCGACGAGATCAACGCTGCGGGCGGCATCAACGGCAAGAAGATCAAGGTCATCACGGAAGATGACCAGTCGAAGCCAGAAGAGGCGTCGAACGCCGTCTCGAAGCTGATCTCGCAGAACGGTGTTATCGCCGTCCTCGGCGAAGTCGCATCGTCGGCATCGAAGGCCGCCGCGCCCGAGTGCCAGGCGAACAAGGTCCCGATGATCACCCCCTCGTCGACGAACGAGGCGGTCACGAAGATCGGCGACTACATCTTCCGCATGTGTTTCATCGACAACTATCAGGGCCCGGTGATGGCGAATTTCGCCATCGAGGACCTTCACTCGACGAAGGCTGCGATCCTGACCGACATGAAGAACGACTACTCGACCGGCCTCACGGCGGTGATCGAGGAGACGTACAAGAAGGCCGGCAAGCAGATCGTCGCCAAGGCGAACTACGCCAACGGCGACGCCGATTTCCATTCGCAGCTCACTGCGATCCGCGCCGCGGGCCCGGACGTCATCTTCGTTCCCGGCTACTACACGGACGTCGGTCAGATCGCGAGCCAGGCGCGCGAGCTCGGCATCAAGGTGCCGTTCGTCGGTGGCGACGGCTGGGAGTCGCCGAAGCTGCTCGAGATCGGCGGCAAGTCGCTCGAAGGCTGCTTCTATGCGAACCACTACTTCACGGATGATCCGGCTCCGGTCGTACACGACTTCGTGCAGAAGTACCAGCAGCGCAACAACCAGGTGAAGCCGGATGCCCTCGCGGCCCTCGGCTATGACGCAGCACGCGTGCTCGCCGACGCGCTGAAGCGTTCCGGCGGCAAGGGTGGCGCATATCTGAAGAACGCGATCGCGGCGACGAAGGGTTTCGCCGGCGTCACCGGCACGATCACGCTTGGTCCGGATCGCAACCCGATCAACAAGAAGATCGTCATCGAAGAAGTGAAGAACGGCCAGCTCACGCTGCGCAAGAGCATCGAGCCTAAGTAGAACATCTGGGTTACGCGGGCTCGCGGTCACGCGGGCCCGCGGTTCCTGCTTCGAGTTCTCATCGCGCATCCGCGAGCCCACGCGCCCCCGTAACCAAATTTATTCTTTACAACTCCTGTCCCCACAGGTAGTTTTCGCTCGCCTTATCCATTTTCCAATGGAGACGATTCTTCAGAACCTGCTCAACGGGATTGCCCTCGGCTCGATTTACGCGCTGATCGCCCTCGGCTACACGATGGTCTACGGCATCCTGAAGCTGATCAACTTCGCCCATGGCGATGTTTTCATGGTCGGCTCGTATGTCGGCTACTACATCGGCAATGCGCTGATGAAGCAGTCGAGTAATCCTTCGATCATCCAACTCGTGCTGGTCATGCTGGCGTCGATGCTCACCTGCGCGATCCTCGGGTTCACGATCGAGCGCGTCGCCTATCGCCCGCTGCGGAACGCGCCGCGCATCGCTTCGCTGATCACCGCGATCGGCGTCTCGTTCTTCCTGGAGTATGGCGGGCAGCTCGTGTTCGGCCCCGATCCCAAATTTTTCCCGACACTGCTCGACAAACACGTTCTTCATTTCGGCAGTGTCACGACGACGAACTATCAGCTCATCGTCCTCGGCGTTTCGATCGTGGTGATGGCGTTGCTGCAGTGGATCGTCTTCGGTACGAAGTTCGGCCGTGCGATGCGCGCCGTCTCGTTCAACTTCGAAACCGCCGCATTGATGGGCATCCCCGTCGATCGCGTCATCTCGTTCACCTTCATCCTTGGTTCGACGCTCGCGGCAGTCGGCGGAACTCTTTTCTCGCTGTCGTATCCGAAGATCGATCCGCTGATGGGGGTGCTGCCCGGACTCAAAGCATTCGTCTCCGCGGTCCTCGGCGGGATCGGCAACGTGCCGGGCGCAGTCGTAGGCGGCATCGTGATCGGCATCATCGAGGCGTTCGTCGGCGGCAGCCCGCTGTCGAGCTGGCGCGACGCGATCACGTTCGTGATCCTGATCCTCATCCTGCTGTTCCGTCCGTCGGGATTGTTCGGCAAATACCAGGCGGAGAAGGTATGAGAAGCGAAATTGAAAATGGAAAATTGAAAATTGAAAATGAGAGACGGATACCGCCGTACCCAATTTTCAATTTTCAATTTTCAATTTTCAATTTGAGATCGTGCGGGGGAAGCTTTTGAAGAATTTCCCTTGGTTGCTGCGCGATCTCATTTATCTCGCCGTCTTCGTGGCGATCCTCCTCGGTATCACGTACGGTCTCGACTACGCCGCTTCCGTCTGGCCGGTGATGCGTTACTACAACCGCATCCTGGCGATGATCGGCATCAACATCACGCTCGCGGTCTCGCTGAACATCATCAATGGACATGCGGGACAGTTCTCGCTCGGGCACGCCGGGTTCATGGGCGTTGGCGCGTACATGTCGGCGGCGATGACGTTCTACACGTTCGCGCCGATCGTCGCGAAGTATCCCGAGGGGAGCACGCAGGCGTTTCTCGCGCAGAACGGGCTGTTTCTCGTCGCGATCCTCATCGGAGGGATCACGGCGGCGACCGCCGGGTATCTGGTCGGGCTACCGTCGCTGCGACTGCGTGGTGATTACCTCGCGATCGTGACGCTCGGCTTCGGCGAGATCATTCGTGTGATCATTCTGAACGTCGACAAGGTCGGCGCGGCGCGCGGCTTCTCCGGCATTCCGACGTGGGCCAATTTCTTCTGGGTCTACTTCTTCTGCGTGATGACGATCGTCATCTCGATCCGCCTCGTCGCCTCGTCGGTCGGCCGCGCGTTCCTCGCGATTCGCGAAGATGAGATCGCGGCGAATGCGATGGGTGTCGACACCACGCGTTACAAGGTGAAGGCATTCGTCATCGGCTCGTTCCTGGCCGGTGTGGCAGGCGCACTCTTCGCGCACTATCCGCCGGCGTACCTCAATCCGACGGCGTTCACGTTCCTCCGTTCGTTCGACCTCGTGGTGATGGTCGTCCTCGGCGGACTCGGGTCGATCTCCGGCTCGATCGTCGCGGCCATCGTGCTGACGTATCTGCAGGAAGGTCTGCGCGCGTTCAGCGAATACCGCATGGTCGTTTACGCGCTCGTGCTGATCATCCTCATGCGCACGCGGCCGCAGGGACTGCTGGGTCGCCGCGAGCTGTGGGACTTCCTTCCGAAGCGCAAGGACACGACCGGACGCGAATCCGGTTCAGGGCCGGCGGTGGACTGATGGTGACGGCGAATCCCAACGCACCGATTCTCGATGCGCGGAACGTGACGATCCGCTTCGGCGGACTCACGGCCGTCTCCGATTTCAATCTCTCGATTCAACCGCACGAGCTGATCGGTCTGATCGGACCGAACGGCGCAGGCAAGACGACGGTCTTCAATCTGCTCACGGGTGTGTATCGTCCGACTGAAGGGACGATCGCCGTGAGCGGCGTGCCGACGACGCAGTTCAAGCCGTTCCAGATCACCGCGCTCGGTCTCGCGCGCACGTTCCAGAACATCCGTCTCTTCAAAGAGCTCACCGTGCTCGAGAACGCGAAGATCGGCGGGCACATCCACTACAAGTACTCGGCGACGTCCGCGTTCCTGCACACGAATCGCTTTCATGGTCACGAAGATGCGGCGGAAGCCGAAGCGATGAAGCTGCTGCAGATCTTCAACCTCGAACGGCGCGCGCGCGACTTCGCGAAGAACCTGCCGTACGGAGATCAGCGCAGACTCGAGATCGCACGCGCACTCGCCGCGAAGCCGAAGCTGCTGCTACTCGACGAGCCGGCCGCCGGGCTCAATGACAGCGAGACGCGCGAGTTGATGAAGACGATTCATGACATCCGCGATCGCTTCGGCATCGCGATTCTTCTCATCGAGCATCACATGGAGCTCGTGATGGGCATCTGCGAGAGGATCTTCGTGCTGAACTTCGGCAAGACGATCGCGCAGGGAACGCCTGACGAAGTTCAGAACAATCCGGCCGTCATCGAGGCCTATCTCGGTGAGCCCGCGGAGCTGGCGGATCTATGAGCCCGATTCTCTCCGTGCGTGGACTCGAAGTGGCGTATGGCGCGATCACGGCGCTGCACGGGATCGATCTCGAAGTCGAGAAGGGACAGATCGTCACGCTCATCGGCGCGAACGGAGCGGGGAAGACGACGACGCTGCGTTCGATCTCCGGACTGCTCAAGCCGCGCAATGGCTCCGTCTCGTTCAACGGCGACGACATCACCGGCGTGAAGCCGCACATCATCACGGCGCGCGGCATGTCGCACGTGCCGGAAGGCCGCGGGATCTTCGCCAATCTCACCGTCTCGGACAACCTCGAGCTCGGCGCCTACCTCCGCAAGGACAAGGTGCAGCAGTCGGAGTATGAGCGAATCTTCTCGCTCTTCCCCGTTCTCAAAGAGCGGATGAAGCAGAACGCGGGAACGCTGTCCGGCGGCGAGCAGCAAATGCTCGCGATCTCCCGTGCACTGATGTCGAAGCCGCAGGTGCTGCTGCTCGACGAGCCTTCGCTTGGACTTGCACCGCAGATGGTGCAAACGATCTTCCGCGTCATCCGCGAGATCAACGCCGAGGGGACGACGATCCTGCTGATCGAGCAGAACGCGCACATGGCCCTCGTCACCGCCCATCGCGGGTACGTGATGGAGACCGGGCGGATCGTGCTGGCGGATGACACGAAGGCGCTGCTGGCCTCGGACAGAATCAAAAAAGCGTACCTCGGCGGCTAACTCAGCACTACAACTCAGCACTCAACTTGCAGCGTTCGCCTCCAGCAAGGAGGTTTTTCATGCTGCAACGAATTACACTCGTGATTGCCGTCATCATCCTCGTGGCTCTGCCCGGTATGGCAGAGCAGGATGCCGACGTCATTCAACAGGCGCAGGCCGTTTTGCACGCGGCAGATCAGGCGGGAGCGCGAAATTACGCGACCTCGCTTTACGATGAGGCCGCTGCGCATGTCCGTTTCGCGCAGGACAATTGGAGCTCATCGAAAAACGATTTGCGCGAGCGCGCGCGGAAAGAGGCGATCGAGGGTTTGTGGGCCGCTCGAGCAGCGCTCGCCAAGGCGAACTGGATCGGAACCAACGACGCGATCCGCAACCTTCAAACCGACATCCGCCGTCTGGGCAGCACCGTCGATGTCGCGCTGGCCGAGGAGTCTCCGACGCTCGCGCTGCAGCGAGGGACCTCGTCGAAGGAGCGCGTCGCGTTTGCGCAAGCCGCACTCGATCAGGCGCGTGCCGCGGGAGGTGCGCAGGTTGCGGCCAGCGATCTCGACACCGCGCAGAAGAATCTCGATGGAGCGCGCAAGGTGACGAAGGCGGGCGGCAACAACGGGGCCGCGGACTACCTCGCTTATACGTCGGAAATGATGGCGCGCCGCGCGTATTACCTCGCGCGCGCAGCAGAGGCAACCAAGCAGATCACACCTCTGCAGTTGACTCGCACGCAGCTCGCGCAGGCGCAGACGGAGCGTCAGGCCGCGCTCGAGCGCCAGCAACGCGAGGAAGCGGAGCGCCGCGCCGCAGACCTGCAGCGGCAGCTCGCAGCGGAACAGGCCAATCGCGAATCGCAGCAGGCGCAGTTGCAGGCGTTGCAGACGCAGATCGAAGAGCAGCGCAAGGCGCAGCAGGCACGCATCGATGCTGATCGCGCTGCGCGCGAAGCAGCAGAACGCCAGCTCTCGGACATCTACGGACGTTATGAGTCGGCGATCACCTCCGGCACGCCGAGTGATGTCGAGATGCTGCGGCGTCAGGTTGAAGATCAGCAGCTCTCGCTGCGCTCGATTCAGGAACGCGAGCGTCTGAGCGAGCAGATGATGGACGCGCAACTGCAGGGACTGCGGAATGATCTCGCCGCATCCCAGCAGCACGGTGCCGATGCGCAGTTGCTCGCGCAGCGGCAGGCCGAGTTGCAGCAGCGTCAGGCGGAGCTGGAGCAGGTGCGGAAAGACCGCGAGGCCGATGCCGCGCGCTTCACGCAGATGCAGCAGTCGCATGCAGCGGCAATCGCCGATGCGACCGCCAGGCGGCAGCAGGCCGAGGCACAGGCGCAGGAGCTGAAGGCGCAGGCGGAGGCCGCGCAGAAGGTCGCGGAGCAGGCGCGCGCACAGGCCGAGCAGTCGCGCAAGCAGGCCGAGGCAACACAGGCGGAGCTCGATCGAACGAAGCAGCAGCTGGCTCAGCGTGATGCCGAAGCGCAGCGGATGCGGATGGAAGCCGAGCTCGCGAAGCTCGCGCAAACGCGTAGCGACAAACGCGGCTTCGTCGTCGCGCTCTCCGGCGGGCTCCTGTTCGATACCGGCAAGACGTCGTTGAAGGCCGGCGCGAAATCCACGCTGACGAAGATCGCGGACCAACTGAAGACGAATCCCGCATCACGCATCAGCGTCGAGGGACACACGGACAGCGTGGGAACGGAGCAGAAGAATCAGGAGCTCTCCGAGAAGCGTGCGAGTGCGGTTCGCGATTTTCTCGTGAATGCCGGCGTCCCTGCGGATCATGTGAGCGCAGCCGGCAAGGGTGAAGCCGAGCCGATCGCGACGAACAAGACCGCGGCAGGACGCCAGCAGAACCGAAGAGTGGAATTGGTGATTACGCAGTAGCAGCAGCGCGCTCGATGAACGACTTCCAGTCGTGCATCTTCTGCGCGTACGACTCCTGACTCATGCCGGCGATCGCCTGATCGCCGGCAGCGGAGAGTGCGACGAACGTGTACGTGACGCCCACTCGGGTCGAGGTGATGCTCGCCGCCTTGCAGACAACATCGATGCGCGCCACGAGATCGTCTCCTTCCACGCGGTAGTACGTGACTTCGTGCGCCTCGCGATCGAGCCGCGCGACGATCCAGACTGCGTCGTGCAGCGTCCCTCCTGCGCGGAAGACCTGCCCTTCGCTCCATGAATCGATCGGGTGGACGTTCTCGAAGGCCCATCCCGGTGCCCACGCGAGCTCGCCCGCGGGTGAGAAGAGAGGGAAGGCTGTGCCGATCGGTTCCTCGATCACGAAGGTCCCGGTCAGTTGGATGTTGCTGGCCATGATTTCCTCCAAAAAGAAAAACGCCCGCGAGGACCATCCTCGCGGGCGAAAAAAGCAATGTAGGTTCGCCTTACGTGCTTGTCAATGCGCCGCCAGTTTTCTCTCCGACATCGCCTGGAGTGAAGTCCATTCGCTCATCTCCGGCGCGCCCTCCGGAATCTCGCCGAGGCGTTGCGAGATGTCGAGTGCGTTTTTGGCGCATTGCCAATTTTCGAGGCGCACGTGCGAGCGCGCGATGTGGAAGTATGGGTAGTAGTCGATGAGCCACATGCCGTACGTCCGCGCGTGACGCCGCGGATTGGGACGGTGCGCGACGGCATCGATGAACTGCGCGAGTGCGCGGGGATAATCGCCCTTCTTCTCCAGCTCGAGGCCGAGCTCGTAGTTCGCGTACCACGGAAGATTCTTCTGGTTCGTATCGGCTGGCAGGTTGCACTTCGTCAGCACGTCGTTGCGCAACATCGTGAAGTCCGACTCGCTGAGCACCGGCTTCTGGTCGAATACCGCGTACTGCGGCCGCGGCAGCTTGCCGCTGTTGTCGGCGCGGAGCAGCAACTCGTAGGCGACGAGCAGCGGACGTCCTACCTCGCTCTTCGCTGCGATACCGGATTCCTCCGCCATCGCGAGCTGCTTGCGCGCGGCGTCGATGTCGCCCGACATCTGATTCGCGATCGCGAGATACAAATGCGGGAGATAGTCGAGATACTCCTGCGGTGCGCCCGGTACCTGCAGTCCTTCCTTGTCGCGAAGCGTGAGCGCGGCTTCGAGCTCCGGCCTGGCGGCTGCGGCCTGACCCTGCTCGATCATCCGGATGCCGCGCTCGTAGTGCTCGTACCACGTGCCCTGCGCCGGAACGGCGAGGAGAAGGAGAAGGATGGAGGAGAGCATCGGGAAATTGTAGACGGATACGCGGATTCGCGGATTCGCGGATTCGCGGAACATCGTGCCCACGTTTCGATCTAACGTTTCCGCGCGGGCCTCGTCTATCCCTCAAGTAAATGGAGGACGAACATGAAGAGACTGCTTCTTTGGCTCCTGCCCGCGCTGTTGCCCCTGGCCGGCTACAGTCACCAGCATGGAATGAACATCTCGATCGACACCGATGACGAAGTCGTCACGGACTGCAGTCAGGTCAAGGTGAGTTTCGAGGATGTGAAGGCGGTACGTGCGGAGGAAGAGATTTCGGCGTCGAAGCTTGATGGTCTGCGTGTGCGCGCGTCGGAGCACAGCGGCGTACATGTGGCCGGATGGGATCAGCGCGGCTGGTCGATCAAGGCGTGCAAGGCCGCTGCGAATGCGACGGCGCTCAATGACATCCATGTGAATCTGAGCGGCAATGAGCTGACGGCCAGGGGAGCAGGTGAGCAAGCGTTCGTCTACTTTCTGATTCGCGCTCCGAAGAATGCGGTGCTCGATGTCGATGCGACGAGCGGCCCGGTCGGCCTCTATGACGTGAGCGGCACGATGAAACTGCGTGCGCAGAATGGGCCGCTCTCGGTAAAGCGCTCGAGCGGCACGATCAACGCGTCGACCGTCAATGGTCCGATCAGCTTTGCGGGCGGCAGCGGCACGGTGAATCTGACCGCGGAGAACGGGCCGATCTCGCTCAAGCTCGATGGCACTTCATGGGATGGATCGTTGCAGGCATCGACGCAGAACGGCCCGCTTTCGCTCAAGATCCCGCACGACTATCGCTCGGGAGTGGTTGCCGAGGCGAATGGACATGGTCCGGTGTCGTGCAGGGCGGAGGCATGCCGCGGTGCGAAGAGAACGTTCACGGATGATGATGCGGAGAACCGCCGCATCGAGCTCGGATCGGGGCCAGCCGTGATTCATGTGTCGACGAACAACGGGCCGTTGTCGATCAAAGAGCGGCAGTAACACTCCACTAGCTACGGCCTGGGCACAGGCGAGGCGCCTGTGCCCCACTGGACGGTCCGATGGGGGACAGGCGCCCTCGCCTGTCCGCTCAGTGCAGAGACTCCCCAGCAAGGGACGCGCTACACTTAGCGCGCCGCATGCCGGACACAGCGACGCCCACCGCGACCTCCCCGCGGCGCCTTCTGGCGATCCTTGGAGTCGGATTTGGGCTCGCGGTCACCATTGGCAACATCATCGGCGCGGGCATTCTCCGCACCCCGGGAGAGATCGCGCAGCATCTTCCGAGCGTCGGACCGTACCTCGCGGTCTGGATCATCGGCGGTCTCTACGCACTCCTCGGTGCGAACGCGCTTGCGGAGCTTGCGACTCTCGTTCCGCGCTCGGGCGGCCAGTACGTTTTCGTGCGGCATGCGCTGGGCGACTATGCCGGCTTCGTCGTCGGTTGGAGCGACTGGCTCTCGACGTGCGGAACGACTGCGCTGGTTGCGATCACCGTCGGCGAATACGCGCTCGTCTATCTCGACCAGTTGCGCGCCTATGAAGTCGTCGCGCTGCTGACGATTGGTCTGCTCACGTTGATTCAGTGGCTCGGCATCCGCTGGGGCGGCGCGATGCAAAACATCACGAGCGTGATGAAGGCCGTCGTGCTCATTGCTCTCGTTGCCGCCTGCTTCCACCTCGGCGGGCGCAATCCGTTCATGAATTCGTTCGTGACGGAGAGCGAGGGCTCATTTTTTCGCGCGTTCATGCTGGCACTCGCCGCGGTCATCTACACCTATGACGGCTGGACGAGCATCATCTATTTCTCGGAAGAAGTGCGCAATCCGGGACGCGACATTCCGCGCTCGATGTTCGGCGGCGTCATGCTCGTGATCGCGATCTACCTCTTGATGAATGTCGCGTTTCTGCGCGTCGTTCCTCTCGGCTCGATCGCGGGGAACAAGCTGGCGGCGAGCGTCGTCGCGCAGCATGTGTTCGGCGCCTATGCCGACCGGGTACTGCGATGTGTGTTCATCATCTCGCTGCTCAGCGCCGTGAATTCCAACGTGCTGATGGCACCGCGCGTTCTCTTCGCGATGGCCAGCGATGGTCTCTTCTGGCGCGGCGCGCGTGAAGTGAACCATGGAGGAACGCCCGATGTGGCGCTGCTCTTCAGCAGCATCATCGCAGCGGTGTTCGTGCTGACAGGCTCGTTCGAGCAAGTGCTGGCCAAGCTCACATTCTTCTTCGTTGCGAATTACACGCTCTCGTTCATCTCGTTGTTCGTGCTGCGGCGCCGCGATCCCGCGGCGGAGCGCCCGTATCGGGCGTGGGGACATCCGATCACGACCAGCGTCGCGCTGGTTGCCTCGATCGCGTTCCTGGTCAGCCAGATGGCGGCCGACACACGGAATAGCATCTACACGCTCGTCCTTCTGGCACTGAGCTACCCGGTCTACTGGGTGACACGACTGGCGAAATACAAATGAGCTGGACCTTCGACTCCCGTCTCGAATTCGCATCGACGATTCCGTCGCGCTACTACTTCGACGCTTCCGTGCTCCGGCAGGAACAGCGCGATGTGTTCGGCGCGACGTGGCAGCTCGCGGGCCGCGCCGAACAGGTACGCGAGGCGGGACAGTTCTTTACGACCACGATCGGCGCCGAGCCCGTGCTCATCGTTCGCGGCAGCGACGGAGTGCTTCGAGCGATGTCCAACGTCTGCCGCCATCGTGCCGGTCCCGTTGCGAAAGGCGAGGGGAAGCGTCCGGTGCTGCAGTGTGGCTATCACGGGTGGACGTACAACCTCGACGGCACGCTGTTCCGAACGCCGGAGTTCGAAGGCGTGCAGCAGTTCGATCGTCCGTGCCTTCCGCAGTTCAAGATCGAGGAGTGGAGCGACTTGATCTTCGTCTCCATTTCTCCCGGCGTCCCAACGCTCGCCGATTTCCTCGGCGACATCACGCGCCACGACTTCCGCGGCTATCGCCTCGCGGCGCGGAAGGATTGGGAGATGGACTGCAACTGGAAGGTCTACGTCGATAACTATCTCGAGGGCTACCACATCCCGATCGTGCATCCCTCGCTGTTTCGCGAGATCGATTATCCCAGCTATCGCACCGAGACGAAGCGCTGGTATTCGATTCAGCACGCGCCGCTCAAGCGGGCGGAGCGCATCCGCGTGAATGAGTCGGGCAATGACGTGAACTACTACTGGGTCTATCCCAACCTGATGTTGAACGTGTATCCCGACAACTTCTCGACGAATCTGATTCTGCCGCTGGGGCAGGGGCGGACGCTGACCGTGTTCGAGTGGTACTTCCGCGATCCGGACAGCGTGCGCCAGGAGATCGACGAGACGATCTCGTTCAGCGATGAGATTCAGCTCGAGGACATCGAGATCTGCGAGGCCGTACAGCGCGGGCTCGCCTCCGCGACGTACGACAGCGGCCGCTATTCACCTCAGCGCGAGAACGGTGTGCATCACTTTCATGGGTTGTACGCGGAAGCGATGGGGATGAACGTGCCCCGAGACTAGATTCCTGCGGCCGTCACGGCCGCTCTCCAGTTCGCGTACACAGGGCATGACTTCTCGTGTGCTCCGGGCAGGTAGCCGATGCTGATGAGGAACGACGAGGTGATCTCGCCGCCGGTGAACGCAAACGTCTTCTTGAACAGCGTCACCCACTCGTCGCGTGAGAGCGGGTGATGCGCTTCGAGCCACTTCGCGAATGAGCCTTGCGGCAGCGCGCGAACGCGCTTCGCATTCTCGATCGCAGCTTCGATCTTCAGCCGGTTGCGGATGATGCCCGCGTCATTGAGCAGGCGCTGCCGGTCGCGTTCGGTGAAGCGCGCAACCCGCGCGATCTCGAATCCGCGATACGCCTGGCGAAATGCTTCGCGCTTCTTGAGGATCGTCAGCCACGAAAGGCCCGCCTGATTGATCTCCAGCACGAGGCGCTCGAAGAGCGCGTCGTCCTCGGAGATCGGAAAGCCGTATTCGAGATCGTGATACGGGCCGTGAAACGGATGATCGATGGCGGCGTCGCAGTAGGACATCCTCCTATTTGATCACTTCGCACCGAGTTGCGCCGCGAGATATGTCGGATCGTTGGTGCCGTTGTCGATGATCGTTGCATACGCTCCGATCATTCCGCTCACCGGCGAGATTCGAATGAGTACGGGGCCTGTGTTCTCGCCGAGGTTGCGGGTGCGGAAGAGATCATTGATCTGCATGCCGCCGGCGACCGCGAGGGAAGTCGTGAAGGTGTCGATCGTGTGACCCGCGGCGTCGACGATGTCGACCTTCACACTGACGGCCGTGTTGTTGGCGAAGGCGGTCATCTCGACGAAGCCGAGATTCGTGCGGAAGTTTTTGTCGCCGAATGCGCCGAGGATTTCCAGCGTGTCGCCGGCTCCGGCAGATTGGAAGTTGTTCAGCGGCGGCATGAGGAACCCATACGTTCCGCCATCCTTGTCGATGGTGTAGGTGCGCGAAGTCACGCGAATGCTCGCGGCATCCGTCGATGATTGATAGCGAAGCCGCGCGAGGCCCGTGCGCCCGAAGGCGCTCAGGAGAACATCGCGAATGACTCGGGCTTCATTTGGCAGCATCGTGAGCGAGATCGTGTTCGGACTCTCCGGTGTGTCCCACGGCTTCACCTGCAGTGTGACCGTACGCGTCTGCCCCGCCGGGTTGTAGAGATAGAGATCGCTGCGGAATTGCGAGTTGTTCGCGCCGTCGACATGTCCGATGACCGGAATCGTCCGTACGACCGGCGCGGGGAGGTCGGGCGGAAAGTACGTCGAGTCGTTCGTGCGGTTGTCGATCAGATAGAGCGAGGCAATGGCTTCTCCGGCATTCGGCTGCACGAGGAGAGCACCCGTGTCACTCGGAAGGAGGGAGAGGAACGTGCTGACGCCCGCGAGCTGCTGCTGGCCGTTAGCCGTGACGCCGAACGTGAAGTTCGATGTCCCCATCGCACCGTTCGCGCCAGTGGCCTTCAGATTCGCGTTCGTGCCGCGGCCCGACACATCCGTCAGGATCAGACTCGTCCGGAAGTCCTTGCCGTTGAAGGCGCCGGAGAACGTCACCGGAAAGCGCGGTCGTGTTGCGGAGAAAACGTCGATCGCATTCATGCCGAAGCCGAAGGAGCCGGCCGTCGAGCGCGTGTACGTCCGGCTCGTTGCATTGATGCCGGATTCCGGATCGAGGAAGACCGCACCGTTTCCTGACTCGTAGCCGAAGATTGTTTTCAATGCGTCGGTGATCTGCCGGATCTCGCCTGCCGCGAGCGTGATCTTCTTCTGATCGTTCTCCGCAACGGCGGTCACTGAGCCATTCGGCAGGTAGCGAAGGGTCACGTTCTGTGAGACAGGCAGCGGGTTGTAGAGGATCATGTCGCTTTGCCAGAAGCTGCCGTAGGCACCCGCCGTTCGTCCGATACCAGGAAGCACGAGGTGCTGCTTGAGCGATGCGCGAACGACACCCCACTCCTGGACGACATCGCTGCCGCCGGCGGGCGCCGGAGAAATCAGGATGCCGCCACCGCCGATCGCCTGTGGTCCGGAGTCGAACACGAAGGGATCTCCCGATGCGATCCGATCGACGTCGACGTGGACGAAGCCTTTGGCCGCGGTCTCGTTGAGATAGAGCTCGTCGTAGGCCGAAGGTGCGGCTTCTCCGATGTGCCACACGGCGAGTGCCGGATCTTTGAAGAGACGCTGATCCGCCTGCGGCCGCGCGCGATGGACTTGAATCAACAGTGAGGTTCCTGAAGTTCCCGCATGCAGCGCCTCGACCTCGGGACCGGTGGGATCTTCCCACTGCGTCTTCAGCCCTTCGGACGGCGTGTAGCGGGAGAGGCGGGTCGGCTTGCCCGTTCCGCGCTGAATCATCCATGCGCCGTCATAGTCGACCGTCGGGACCGCGAAGAACGACATCGAATCCGTGGTCGATGCGTCGGCGCCCGCGATGTCGGTGATCACGTTGCCGACGATTTTCTTGAGCGTGCGCTGATAGCCAATCGTCGACTCGAGATAGAAATTCGAGTAGTTCACGACCCAGCCTTCATACATTCCGGACGGATCGACAGTGATGGCAGCAGCAGGCAGGAGGAGCGCAAACGGTCCTACCGGGACGACCTGGATCGTCGATGGTGTCATCCGTACCAGCGCGAGCGACCCATCGCGGCTCATCCCAACCAGCGGCTGCGCTACGTTCGAGGTCGAGGCGATCGTTCGTGCGACACCCTCCGTTGAGATTGCGTATACCGCGCTCGAGGTTCCGACCACGAACGGAGAATCGCTCGTGCCGATGCGTACTTGCGAGAAACGCCCGCGCGCGAACGGACCGCCGAAATCCTGCGCGTAGTAGCCGATCTGATTGACGAGGGAGTTCGGGAAGAGCACATGCGTCCATGAATTGCCGCCATCGTTGCTGATCAGCATGAGCCACTGTTGCTGGGGGTTCTGTCCATTCAGTGTGGAGTTGGTCTGAATGAGGAGGGTCGGTGTGCCCTGCGCGTTCTCGCGCACCGCGAGCAGCGCGAACGCGGCGAGCGTTCCGTCCTGCGGAAAGACGACGCGCGGCTCTTCTTTTCCTTCGTTGTCATAGATGACGACCTGGCCGTAGGGAAATCCGTTGTAGTACGGAACGGGCGAAACGAGCGGGCCTCCATAAACGGGCGTCGGTCCCTCGACGAGCGCGAAGTGGCGATTGAGCCGATGCTGCACTCCGGGGAACGACACGCGGTCGCTGTACGGTGCATACGAGATGACGCGCGCATTGAGCAGAGGTGCGACGCAGAAAAGCAGAATCGCAAAGAGGGCGAACCGGCGCCGTTCCATCATGATGATCTCCTCGGGTGATTAGTACGGAGTCGCGGTGAGTCTCGTTTATGACATTTGCCGCGCGGCACGGAGTCCACTCGCGATGGCTCCTGCGACGGTGCCCGTCTGGTCGCTGCTCGTCGCTTCACCTGCGAAGAAGAGCGTCGACTGACTCGGTCTGGCGAGCTCTGCGTGTGCATGACTTCCGCCGGCGGCCGCATACGCGCAGGCGCCTCGGCTGAACGGGTCGCGTTGCCAGTCGTGCGTCCACGTCGTGACGAGTGTACGCGCGATGCGCGAACGGCGCACGCAGAAGGTGCGCGACATTGCGTCGATCGCGCGATCGCAAAGGAGAGTACTGAGTTCTGAGTTCTGAGTGCTGAGTGGGAAGTGCACTGCTAGCTAGTTCTACTCTAAACCTCAGAACTCAGAACTCAGCACTCAGAACTCAAAACGGGCAATCGTCGCAGCCGGAGCCGCAGCATGTGGGCTCCGCGGCAGGTCGGATTTCCGGGCGATGAGGCTTCTCTTGGGACTCGCAGTTCGAGCCCTCATCGGAGCAAATGCTCGGCTCTTCGGACGGTTGCTCGTCGGGCATCGCGCGAAGGAACGTGCGAGTCCTCGGAGCGATTCCGGCTTTACTCGCTGGCGCCGACGATCTCCGCCCAGGGGAGACGACGGACAGCGACGACTTTTTCGTCGATCTCCGTCTGAGTGGCCTTGTCGCCCAGGACTCGACGAAGGTAGACGAGCTCGGGGGAAACGAGCTTGTTGTGCTTCGGGAGGAGGCGGATGGCGGCGCTTTGCAGGTTCCGGTCAGAGACTGAGATGAGCTTCGGGGTCTTTCTGACTTGGATGTCCATAACGGTTCGCAACTGAGGTTACGCTCCGGTTAATCCTACGGATCAGCTCACCGTTTCCGTGTGTTCGTCGTCACCCGCAACGGTATGAGTGATCGGAAGGGGAGATTTTCCTGGATGACTTCCTCGCGCTGAGGACTGCATCCGCAAAGGGCACAACGAATTCCGTCGATGTGAGCCGCTCGCGAGTGACCGCACTTGCGGCACGGTTGGGCCTGTGTCTTCACATAAGGAATCATCTGCATCTCCTTTACCAGAATTAGTCACGCGGGCTCGCGGGCGCGCGGGCGCGGCGGTGTTGGGAGGGGACCGTCGCCCTCGGATCCGCGTGCCCGCGTGACCCGATATCAGGATGCCAGTGGTCCGGTTCAACGCGCGATTTCTCCATCGCGCGTAGAATTTCGACGATCAAACAACGGTATTTCGTCGCTTTGCTCTCCGGGAGGTAGACGATGGAAGAGCTGCTCGAGGCCATTCGCAACGGTGATCGTTCACGCGTCGCGTCGCTGCTCGATGGGGATTCGTCTCTGGTCGATGGCGCGGCGGTCCTGCAGGCGATCTACAACGGCCGCGCGGATCTCGTGCCTCTCTTTCTCGACCGCGGGCACCGGCTCTCGTTTCACGAGGCCGCGGCGTATGGCGATGCCGTGCGCATGAGTGACTTGCTCGACCGCGATCCCGAGTTGCTCGACTCGTTCGGCGACGATGGGTTCAATGCCGTCGGACTCGCGATCTTTTTTCGTCATCCGGAAATTGCGCGCATGTTGATCGAGCGCGGAGCGGATGTCGCAGCACCCGCGCGCAATCCGATGAAGGTGGCTCCCGTGCATGCGGCGGCGACACAAGGCGATCGGGAGATGATGCAACTGCTCCTCGATCATGGCGCCGATCCGAACGCGGTGCAGCAGATGGATTACGTACCGCTGCACAGCTCCGCCGGAAGAGGAGACGTGGAGACCGCACGACTCCTGATGGCCAGAGGGGCGGATCCGAAGCGGAAGTCCAGCGATGGGAAGACTCCGGCGGATGTTGCGAGAGAACGCGGCTTCGAAGAGCTGGCGGCCCTACTGGATGGGTTTCATTCTCAATTCTGAATTCTGCATTCTGAATTGCGCTTTCGTCCCATGATGAGTTGTTGTCCCAGCACCGACCCCCGCGCGAAGAACACATGTGCCGCAAGCGCTGGTGCCATCCGCAGCAGCCCGCACGCGAGCTCCATCATCAGCGGTGATCCGATTGTGCGGAGGATGCGTCTCATCCACGTGCGTGACAGGAAGCGCGCGCGAAACAAATCTCCGCTGTATTGGCGCAGCACATCTCGATCTCCGGTGTCGAGCCACGCGGTGACCACGTCCGCGGCAAATGACGAGAGGCGGATCGCGGGATCGAGCCCTCCTGCCGTCAGTGGCGAGACGGCGCCGCAGGCATCGCCGATGAGCGGCTCCTGCCATTTGAACCGGTCGGAACCCTCTCACACAGTGACTTTAGCCACGCCGACCACGGAGGGATCTTCGATGCCGAGGGTGCTTGTGCTAAGGAATTGCCTTCCCTACTTATGAGGCAAGGTTGTGCCTTCTCCATGTTCGGCGCGCGGGGAGGCCACGGCCCAGTACCGCAGCCTCCCGGGAATCAGAACGACTATTTAGTTTGAGTTGCTCATGCTGATCTCGCCGCGGCGGATTTGAGCGACGCGCGCACGCAGTTGTCGTGCGGTATCGTGGATCGCGTCCATGCGCTTAACGTCGTCGGGTGCGGATGATCGAGGAGCAGCGGTTTCGGCTGCGTGCAATTCTGTGTCAATGGTGTGCAGATTGCGACTCAGGAGTGTTTGGGTTTCGGGCAAGCGTGTCGTGCAGAGGGCCTTCATGCACTTGCCGCTCAAGAGCGGCTCATAGAATGCGATGACGTACGATGCAGGAGGCTGCGATGGATTGCTCCGAGCGAAGTGGCGGGCGATCGCATCGGGATGTCCGTACGTCGTCAACGCGCTCCAGAGGGCGTCCGCGACGCGTGGGCTGAAATCCTTGGCGTGAGCGGCAAAGAAGTCCAGGCCACCAGTGCCGTACGCATCAACAAGGGTTTCAACCTCTGCGTTCAGGATGAAGGGTTCGAGTGATGGCATACCCTCAAGTGCGTGGAGTAAGCAACGGACGCTGTCTTGTTCGATCGGTGACTGCAACTGGGTGCTGAGTGTATTGCCGCGCCATGTTGCTTGATGAATTCGTTCCCATGCCCCGTTACAGGAACTCGCGAGTGGATTGCTAGCGTCAGGCAGCGCCTGGGGGACTTGTCCGTTGATGAAGATACGGGCCTCTTGGCCACAGGCGGTACCAACGAGAAGCATGAGAGAAAGGAGAACTGTTATCGTTTTCATGTTAGCTCCAACCTGGCGTTATCGGGAATCTCGCAGTCCGCAGCCACTGGCATCGTCAACCAGCGGAAACGGTCCCGGAGGGTCAAGGACTTCCGCTTTGCCACCATCTGCATCATCCCAGTACGTCAGACTAATGTTGCGAACCAATTTGTCTAGTATGAAGCGAACACTCGTTTCGTCTGGTCCAGTGAGCGCAACCCCTTCCATGATCGTCCCGATGTCATAGCGTCCCCGGTTTGCCTTGACGTAGTCCACGAGATGCTGCTGCCAATGGAAGGTCTTTTCATGGCGAACGATATTGTTGAACACACTCAGCATGTCGACGGGAGCGCCGGTGAAGTAGTTGATGTGCTGGCTTGCGGCCTGGTAATAGGAAAGCGTTGTTTGAGAGAGCCAGCAGGACGACAGTGATGTTTGTGTGTAGCAAGCGGCGTTCGCCTGGTCGCCACAGTTTGGATCGAAAGTCCACTGTTTATAGTTCGCAGGATCGGCCCCGGCAGTGGAGTTCGGATTGAAGAAGGCGCTCACTGCATATGCCCAGTCGGTGTGGAAGTTGTGCGCCGTGACAAACCAAACCCCGCGGTTCGGTCCACTCGTAATCGCCTGGAGTGTGTAGCGGTTTGCGTATTCTGGGCCGTCATTTCTATCGTCGTACGGGCGATACAGCGGGAATGGGGTTATCACCGTGCTTGGTCGCAAGATGGTGCTGCCGTCAGCGTCCAGTAAGCCATCGGTATATCCCTTCCGCTCTCCCGTAATCCCAAGGGCAACAACGTAACCCATGCCAAGCTGGCGAGGAAATTTGGTCGTTGCTGCCGCGTTGGTAATCGACGGGAAGACGTACGCTGAGGGTAGGTCACCCTTCACGGCAAAGTCGTCAAAGCAGTTTTCACACAGGGTCTGTTTCGTGATCCACTGCGCATCGGGACGTGCGGTGACGTCCATGTTCACGTGGAGATATGCGTGACTGGTACGCTGGGTTTTTCCCGTCTGAATCGTCACTGCCGCAAAGACGTTGCCCGGGCTAACGATGGTGCCTGACCACGAGGTGCTGTTGGAGGGGAAGTTGGGCTCGTCAGCAGCCTTCGCGTTGATGGAACGGTCGCCGTTGTGGAATTCCCAGTCGGCTTTGGCGATCGTGAGCGTTTTCCCTTTCGTGTCTTGCTGCTGAATGCGAATGGTGGGCGTTGCTGCACGTACAAATTTTACGGGCTCGGGCAGTACTATGCCGTTGACCACGACTTCGAGTGTAGCGTTGTACACGAAGACCTGATAGGCCGGTGCATCGAAGTTCTTTCCGCTGGGCAGGGTCGCGTGCACCGTAAATTTGTGGAACCCCGTTGCTGCTCCTGCTGGGATCGGGACGAGCAAGATCGAATAGCCTGGATGCTGGTACGGATTGGTGACCTCCAAGTCATTGACGTCACCGGTGTCCCATGTCGCCGTGAATCGAGCCGTCGGCGGGGCGGGGAACGCGCCATACGACCCATAAGCAAACTCGGCGACCATCGGCACCTTGTCATCAGAATGGGCAACGTACGCGCGGCTTGCGATCTCCTCATTGCTTGCTGGTGCGGGGTTGTCGTTGGCTTGGGCCTCAAACACCGTCATGCTTTGCAGCGCGGCTGCATTGACCTGATACAGGGTGAAATTTACCCCGTCACTGGACCCGCCGCCGTTGAGTGAACGGAGCGATAGACTCCAACTACCTGCTGGCAACCAGCCAGGGGTGTTCGGCGTCGTGAAGTACGTCTTGGGCTTAAATCCACCGAAGTTCAATCGACAGCTGTAGCAAAGGCCCATACATACTTGTACATCTACCGGCATGGCGCCAAGGATCAAGAAGGGCGAATAGTCCGGTGACCCGGGCGTCGCGTCGACCTCGTAATGGTGAACGCAGTCCATGTACGTGCCGGCGCTTCCGATACCAGCGGTGCCGTACAGCCAAGCGCCGTCCTGCGGCGCCGTCGTCGGCATCGTGTACGTCTTCGCCGGATCGTAAAAAGTGTACGCGTTGTTAAACACTGTTGCCGGTGGTGGCGTTTTGTCAGGCTTGCCAGCGAAACCTGCGACGCTTGCAAAACACACGAGTATCCAAACCAAGCTGCGGAACCGATTCATGCAGACTCCTCTGAAATGTGAACCAAGCTGAACGTGGGGAGCGCGCATGATAGGGCACGAATTTCGATGCCGTCAAGGTGGAAAAAAGGTAAACTCACTAGTAGTGGAAGATGAAACGCCGGCATCATGCGTCACATCCAGGTTGATCGTTGTGATCAGGTGGCAGGGGTTACATAGCTGTGATGCATTCGCCGGTCGAACGGGCTTTGGCGAACACGACTGCGTCGATCACGGCGGCAGCGGCAGCCGAAAGGTCGATGACGCGCTTTTCTCCGGGTCACCCCGCGTCAACTCATGTTGATTGGCGCGGGATCATCGGGCGGGGTCTGGATGATGCTCCGGCGTCCTAGTGTAGTGCGGCCCGAAATAAGTTCCGTAAGTGTGGGTTCTTTACGTTTATGATGGCGGAGGTATTCGCCATGCGTGTCGCCCCTGTCCCGTTCATCTGACCCAGGAACAAACGACCCAGTTGGAGAGCTGGGCTCGTGGACGCCGAACGGAGGCGCGCCTGGTTCGTCGCGCGAAGATCGTTCTCCTCGCTGCTGGTGGGAAGCAGAACAAAGAAATCGCCGAGACGTTGTGCGTGTCGCCGCGGATCGTGGCTCTATGGCGTGGGCGTTTCTTGAAGCTGGGTCTGGAGGGCTTGGTCAAGGATGCTCCGCGATCGGGTCGCAAGCCCTCGGTGTCTGCCGAGAAGGTGAAAGCCATCGTTCGGCGGACGATCGAGGAGACTCCACGCAACGCCACGCAATGGAGTACTCGGACGATGGCGAAGGCTGAGGGTGTGAGCGAGAAGACCGTGCGTCGCATTTGGAAGCGACATGGGCTCAAGCCGCATTTGGTGCCCACCTTCAAGCTGAGCCGTGATCCTCAGTTCGACGAACGCCTTGACGACATTGTCGGGTTATATCTGAACCCTCCGGAACACGCGATCGTCCTTTCAGTCGACGAGAAGAGCCAGATCCAGGCACTCGATCGCACGCAGCCTGGCCTACCGATCAAGAAGGGCCGTGCGGGCACGATGACTCACGACTATAAACGCCACGGAACCACCACGTTGTTCGCGGCGCTCAATACTCTTGATGGCTCCGTACTGGCCACATGCATGCGCCGTCACCGACACACTGAGTGGCTAAAGTTCTTCGATTGATCGATCGCAGCGTCGACGCCGGCAAAGAGATTCACATCATTGCCGACAACTATGCGACGCACAAACATGCAGCCGTGCAGTGCTGGCTTGATTCGCTATCCACGCTTCCATGTTCACTTCACACCGCTCAACACGTATCTCAACGATGAGTTTCGCAGCGCGATCACCGACGACCGAGTCATGCCGCTCACAGTAATGTTGGTGGATGAGCTAGTGTTTCGTCCGTGAAGTGAGCGCAAGAAGTCGTCTATGGTCGCGGATGATGGTCTTCGACGACTTCGTCCAGACGAAAGGAGTTGGATCCTCGTTCCAGGTTTCGAGGAAAGCCT
>JACXTT010000919.1_pt1 | contig 50295 bp, 42 predicted proteins | sample 9270951 | NCBI WGS metagenome assembly JACXTT01 (sample SAMN15532306, study PRJNA645909) | rock metagenome | isolation source: weathered quartz diorite | place: Puerto Rico | collected 2017-06-21
GAAGTGGTGGGAGGGGGCGAAAGTTCGGGCGAAACAACCCTCCGCGATTCAGCTTGGCTATCTGCAAACAGTGACGGAGATAGGTGTCGAGAAGAACACAACGATTGTCTTTCCCCGGCCCATCGATATTATTAATACTTGGGTGCAGGCGTTGGGGGGGCAGCGAAAATAAGAATGGCCTACGGAGGAAAAAGGGGCGGCGCCGGGGAACGTGTGCTGGAAGGTCGGCATGTCATCGGGCTATTTTTTTTGATGTTGCTCTTCTCGGGAGTATTTTTCACGCTGGGATACGTGATGGGGCGCAATCAGTATGACGGGCAGGTGCGTGCCGCCACGAACACGCATGCACCAGGTTACGGGGATGTCGCACCGAAGCCCGATGTGGCTGTGAAACATAAAACAGACCCGCGCTCTCCGGATGCGATCCCCGACACGACTTCCGACTCGGGTACGCCACCTAGCTCGGACTGGGAGTTTTACGACACCCGGGATTCCAAGCCAGTAGATGACCACTTGAAGTCCGCGCGGGCTACGAAGACGGTGGCTGCGAAAAACAACAGGAGTTCGAAGGCGCCGGGCACGGTTTCGAAAACATTGCCCAATTCCGCCGCCAATGCGGGCGGATCATACCTGCTCCAAGTTGCTGCGCTGAGGAAGGAAGCGGATGCGCTCGACCTGGCGACGCGGCTCCGGGAAAAAAAGTTTCCTGCGTTCGTCCTCTCGCCTCAAGCGGACAAGTATTATCGCGTGCAGGTCGGCCCGTATCCCGATGCAAAGACCGCGGAGGCTGCGAGGAAAGGTCTCGAAGGCGCGGGATTTAAAGCCATCGTCAAACACTGATGCCTGGGCGCGGCTGGCTGGCTCATATTCATCCGCAGTCTGGCGCTGAGATGCCGGCGGCTTTGCGCGTGGGTATTGCCGGAGTGTCCGGCGCAGCACTGTCGCTCTCCTTTACAGGTCTCTACCTCAGCATATTCTCGTGGGTGTGCATTAGCATCCTTCTACTGGCTGTGCTTGGAGTAAGACCCGGGGTTGCGTATGCTTGCGGGTTTCTCCACGCAATTGTGTTTGTTTTCACTTCCGTTCCATGGATTGCAACGGTCCTCTCCGTGCATGGCGGCCTTTCACCGGCGGGCGGCTGGGGAGTTTTATTTCTCATTGCCTCGGCGTGGGGAATTCTCGTCGGTACGTTCACCTGGACCGTGAACCGGCTTGCGCAAAGAAGTGTCACCCTTGCTTGCGCGGGTGCGCCATTCGTATGGGTAACATTTGAATTCGTGCGCGCACACCTTCAGGAGATCAGCTTCCCCTGGAATTTGCTGGGCTATCCAGCTTCCGCTAATCTCGCACTGATTCAGATGACTTCCATTACGGGGATTTACGGCCTTTCGTTCGTGGTCGCGGGGTTCAACGCGGTCCTGGCATGGAGCGATTTAGCGGCGGATCGAGAGCCTCGCAAACGGCTGGTATTTCTCACAGTCTGCGTTGCGGCGATTCTTGCAGTGATGGCTGCAGGGCCGAGGTTCGTGCCGAAAGCTGAAGCCACGCATTACGCGCGCGCGGTTCAGGTTGACTTTCCCGAAGTCGAGGAGTATCCCGCGGATTGGTTCGAAACACACGGCCAGGAACTTGATGAGATAGATCGCATCAGTTTGGCGCCCTCTGTTCACCAGCCCGATCTACTGATTTGGCCCGAAGTGCCGGCGCCGTTTTCGTTTCAGGACTTGCGCTTTGCAAAACGCGCGTCGAGCCTGGCGATTCGCTTCGGGAACCCGTATATCGCGGGCGCCATCGAGTGGAAAAGGGAAGAAGACGCCCCAGGACGTACAAGGATGGATCCGTATAACAGCGCTCTGCTATTCGACGCGCAGGGGAAGCGCGTTTTCTCTTACGACAAGATTCATCTTGTGCCCTTTGGAGAGTATGAGCCGTTCCCGCTGATTCACCGCGTGGTGACGAATGTCTCGAGCGAAGTCGGCGGGTTTCGAAAGGGATCGAGCTATTCTGTCGCGCGGCTGACCACTGGAAACACGTTTGGAGTTTTCATCTGTTATGAGGCGATTTACGCTGGGGAGGTGCGTCACTTTGCCGCCAACGGCGCGCAATTGCTAGTCAACATTTCAAACGATGGATGGTTCGGGCGATCCGCCGCTCCCGAACAGCATCTGAGGATGGCGCGCGTCCGCGCGGTCGAAAATCGCCGCTGGCTGGTGCGCTCGACGAATAATGGTTACACCACCTCGGTCGATCCCTACGGTCGAATTCACGAGCCGATTCAGCCGGATATACGAGCCGCTGCCGACCTACCCTACGATTTCCGGACGGATGAAACTATCTATACGCGCTTTGGCGACTGGTTCGCCTGGCTCTGCGTGGCCGTTTCCGTTATTCTGTTAACATCGACATACTGGAAGAGAAAATGATCCTTGAAGACCTGCAAAACCGCTATGAAGGCCTGAAGCAGCGCATCAGCCTTGTACGGAGCTATCTTTGACGCCCCACAGAACCGTGAGCGGCTGAAAGGTCTCGAAGCTCGCGTCGCCGATCCTAATTTCTGGAACAATCAGGATGCCGCCCAAGGTGTCTTGCGCGAACGAAAGCGCGCGGAAGATTTGGTGGCGGCCGATGACAAGCTGGCAGCCGCATCCGGCGACATCGAAACTTATATTAACCTGGTTCAGGAAGAGGGCAACGCCGACCAGCGCAATGATTTATTGAAAGAGCTGGACCGGGAACTCACCGCGGCGGAAAACTACGTCGGCGAACTGGAAACAAGAACCCTGCTTTCCGGCGAGAACGATCACCTGAACGCCATCATGACCATCAAGCCGGGGGCGGGTGGGACCGAATCGCAGGACTGGGCCTCGATACTTCTGCGTATGTATCTCCGATGGGCGGAACGCAAAGGCATGAGCGCCGCGGTGCTTGACGAGACGCCGGGCGAAGAGGCGGGACTGAAATCGGCCACGATCCAGTTTTCCGGGGAAAACGCCTACGGCTTGCTTGCGGGAGAGACAGGTGTGCACCGGCTGGTGCGCATCTCTCCGTTCGATCAGGCGGCGCGGAGGCACACTTCGTTTGCTTCGGTATTCGTCATTCCGGAAATCGACGACCGGATTGAGATAAACGTGCGCCCGGAAGATTTAAAATTGGACACGTTCCGTTCGGGCGGCAAGGGAGGGCAAAACGTAAACAAGGTGGAGACGGCGGTGCGCATTACGCACACCCCGTCGGGTATCGTGGTGGCGTGCCAGGCCGAGCGCAGCCAGCATAAGAACCGTGAACTGGCCATGAAGATGCTTCGATCGCGGCTCTATGATTTGGAAATTCAGAAACGCCAGGCGCACACGGACAAGTTGGACGAAAGCAAGCTGGAGATATCTTTTGGAAGCCAAATCCGCTCTTACGTCATGCAGCCTTACCGGCTGATTAAAGATCATCGTACCAAGTTCGAGGTGGGTGATGTGGATCGCGTTCTGGACGGAGATCTCGATCCATTCATCCGGTCGTACTTGATGGCCAAGAGGACGAAAGGGAAGCTGGACATCCAGCCTGATGATGACGCGAACGCGGCTTGAGATTGTGCCTGGGAAGGCAGGTTTCTTGTCCCATTTGACCCTCAAATTCGACCGTTTAACCATGCTGCAACGCATTTGGATTCAATGCGTTGATTCCCAGCAGTCCGAATGGTAAGTTTGATGGATTAGTTTTCATGCGCTAGGGAGCGCTTAGGGCGGCAGTACGGACGCGCATACGCCGTCAACCACGAAGGAGAATCTGATTTGAGCGAAGCCTTACGGAATTTTTTGTTTACGTCGGAGTCCGTGACCGAAGGTCACCCGGATAAAATTGCCGACCAGATTTCTGATGCGGTTCTCGATGAGGTGATGAAGCAGGACCCCAAGGGGCGCGTTGCTTGCGAAACCCTCGTGACGACCGGCGTCGCGGTGGTGGCCGGTGAGATTACAACCAGCGCGCACGTCGATTACGACACGCTTGTCCGCGAGACTATCCGGGGCGTGGGATACGACCGTGCCAAGTACGGCTATGACGCTGACACCTGCGCGGTCATGTGCACCGTCAAACGCCAGTCGCCGGACATCGCTATGGGTGTGGACACCGGCGGCGCGGGCGACCAGGGCCTGATGTTCGGCTTCGCTTGCGACGAAACCGAAGAACTGATGCCCATGCCGATCCAGCTCGCTCACCGCCTCACGCAGCGCCTCGCCGAAATTCGCAAATCCAACAAAGTTGATTTTCTCCGGCCCGACGGCAAGTCGCAGGTCACGATCGAGTATCGCGACGGCCGGCCCGCGCGCGTGGATTGCGTGGTTGTCTCCACCCAGCACAGCGACAGGATTTCAAACACCGACTTGCATGACGCCGTCATGGCGCACGTGATTCGCCCTACGATTCCCCCGTCTATGCTCGACGCGAAAACCAAGTACCACATTAATCCCACTGGACGCTTCGTGATCGGGGGCCCGATGGGCGACGCGGGGCTCACCGGTCGCAAGATTATCGTGGACACCTACGGCGGCTACAGCCGGCATGGCGGCGGAGCTTTCTCAGGAAAGGACCCGTCAAAGGTGGATCGCTCGGCGTGCTACATGGCGCGGTACATTGCGAAGAATATCGTTGCCGCTGGTCTCGCGCGCAAAGCGGAAGTACAGTTGGCCTACGCGATCGGCGTTGCCGACCCTGTGTCGGTCATGGCTGACACCTTCGGGACTGCGACAGTCGCCCCGGAAAAAATCAACGCGTTGATCCGCGAGAATTTTTCGTTGACGCCCAAAGGCATCATCGAAGCGCTCGATCTGCGCCGCCCGATTTACAAGGCCACGGCCGCTTACGGCCACTTTGGGCGCAGCGGTCCGAGTTTCACCTGGGAACGCAGCGACAGCGCAGATGCTCTTCGCAAAGGAGCGGGACTTTCCGCTGCTGCGACAGTAGAAGTGGCCGCGCGGCGTTAGGCACTCCATCAAACCGGCCCTTGAATTGGCCGTCGAAGTTGCAAGGAATTCTGAAAAACAAGGAGCAAGACTTTGGCTACCGCCGAATTGAAAAAAGGTGATGTGAAAGATATCGGGCTGGCGGACGCGGGCAAGCGCAAGATCGAATGGGCGCTGCAGCAAATGCCCGTGCTGCAATCAATCCGCAAGCGCTTTATCAAGGAGCAGCCGCTCAAGGGGCTGCGCATTTCGGCGTGCCTCCACGTGACGAGCGAAACCGCCAACCTGATGATTACCCTGCGCGACGGCGGAGCGGACGCCGTTCTGTGCGCGTCGAATCCACTTTCCACGCAAGATGAGGTGGCCGCTTCGTTGAATCGCGACTACAACATACCGACATACGCGATCAAGGGTGAGGACAACCAAACCTACTATGCGCACTTGAGCGCGGCGCTCGAGCACAAGCCGCAAATGACCATGGACGATGGCGCCGACCTGGTCACGATGCTGCTCACCAAGCGAACCGATTTGGTCTCCAACGTGATCGCGGGTACGGAAGAAACCACTACGGGCGTCATTCGCCTGCGCGCGATGGCCAAGGATGGAACCCTCAAGTTTCCGATCGTCGCCGTCAACGATGCGCAGACTAAGCACTTCTTTGACAACCGCTACGGCACGGGACAGTCCACGCTGGACGGTGTAATTCGCGCCACAAATATTCTTCTGGCGGGGCAGAAAATCGTCGTCGCGGGCTATGGATGGTGCGGACGAGGCGTGGCTATGCGGGCCAAGGGCTTGGGCGCCGACGTGATCGTGACGGAAATCGATCCGGTAAAGGGCATCGAAGCGGTGATGGATGGGTACCGCGTCATGCCGATGGGCGAGGCGGTCAAGGAAGGCGATATTTTCATCACCGTGACCGGCAATAAGAACGTGATCCGCGGGGAACATTTTGAGGCGATGAAAACTGGGGCGGTGGTCTGTAACTCCGGGCACTTCAACGTCGAGATCGATATTCCCGCGCTCGAAAAAATGTCGAGCGGAAAGCGCGAAGTGCGGCCGCTCGTTGATGAGTACCAATTAAAAGACGGCCGCAAGGTGTACCTGCTCGGCGAGGGCCGTTTGGTTAATTTGGCCACCGCGGAAGGGCACCCGGCGTCCGTGATGGACATGAGCTTTGCCAACCAGGCGCTCTCGGCGGAATATTTGCGCAAGAACGCGAAGGATCTGAAGGCGCAGGTGTACGTTGTGCCGGAACACCTAGACAAGGAAATTGCCAAGTTGAAGCTCGAGACGATGGGTCACCGGCTCGACAAGCTGACCGCCGAGCAGGAGCATTACCTCGCTTCCTGGCAAGAAGGTACGTAATTGGGAAGCCAGAAGTTGCTATCTTTCCGTAGGTAGGCTTTGGGGCGCAGCATTACCCTGATTTTAAGGGAACCAACGCTGCGCCCTTTTTTCTTGTAAACTTGCACGCATTTGTATTGGGGAAAGAGAATGTGGGATCTCTCCACAAACGCGCTCGATACCGCCCGCTTGCGCGGAGCTACGTACGCAGATGTGCGCATCATGCACCTCAGGCAGCGCGACCTCACGACCAAGAATGGCCAAGTCGGCACGCTCGCCCAAAGCGAATCCCTGGGCCTCGGCATCCGCGTACTGGCGAATGGCGCGTGGGGATTCTCTTCCACGGACCGGCTGACGCGCCAAGGTGTGATGGCCTGCGCCGCGCAAGCAGTGTCGATTGCCAAAGCTTCAGGGCTCGCGAAACGCAGCGATGTGGTGATGGCGCACGAAAATGCGTACATCGACAGCTGGCAAAGCCCATTCCGCAAAGACCCGTTCGAAATTCCGCTGGAGACGCAGCTCGATCTCCTTCTCGCGGCCGACGCAGCGATACGTGCAGTAAAGGGCGTCACCCTCACGGAAACCGGGATGCAATTCCGCAAGATCGATTCCTGGTTCGCCTCGAGCATCGGCTCGCGCATCCATCAGGACAAAGTCATTACCGGCTGCGGAATTAGTGCGACATCGTTTCAAGGCGACGAAATCCAAAAGCGCTCCTACCCCAATAGTTTCGGCGGACAACATGCGTTGCAGGGCTACGAGCTGGTGGAAGCGCTGGAGCTGCTGAAACACGCCCCGCAAATTGCGGAAGAAGCCGCCGCGCTGCACTTCGCGCCGCAGTGTCCCGAGAAAAAAGGGACGGTCATTCTAGGTGGCAGCCAACTGGGTCTTCAGATCCACGAATCGGTCGGCCATCCGATCGAGCTGGACCGCGTGCTGGGCCAGGAAGCCAACTTCGCCGGCACGAGTTTCTTGACGCTCGATAAACTCAACAACCTTCGATACGCGTCCGACATCGTGAACGTGGTCGCAGACGCACGCCTGGATCATGGCCCCGGACTCGGCACGTTTGCCTACGATGACGAAGGTGTTCCCGCGCAGTGCACCGACATCATCAAAGGAGGGGAATTCCGCGGCTACCTTTCGAACCGCGAGACCGCTCACCTCGTAGGCTTGCAACGATCGTCGGGCACAATGCGCACAGAAAGCTGGAATCGCTTGCCGATTATTCGCATGACGAATATCAGCTTGCTGCCAGGGACTTGGGCATTCGACGACCTGATCGCTGACACGGATGACGCCATTCTGATGGAGACAAACCGCTCCTGGTCCATCGACGACCGCCGTTACCAATTTCAGTTTTCGACGGAGATCGGCTGGGAAATCAAAAATGGCAAGAAATCGCGCATGCTGAGAAATCCCAGCTACAGCGGCATTACGACCGAGTTTTGGAATTCGTGCGATGCCATTTGCAAGTTAGATCATTGGACGCTGTGGGGAACTCCGAATTGCGGCAAGGGCCAACCCATGCAAACCATGGGCACAGGCCACGGTGCCTCACCTTCGCGCTTCCGGAATGTCCGCATCGGAACGGCATTTTCGAAGCAATGAGTGCCAAGCGCAAATCGCGAAAGCGGGCAAAAGGGCCGGGCAGCGCACCTGACGAAGTGCTTTTGACTGAAAGCGCACTCCGCCGCTTGATCGACACGGTCTTGCGTGTCGCCAAGTCCACGGACGCCGAAGAAACCGAAGTGCACGTGGACGAAACTTGCGACGCGCTGACGCGCTTCGCAAATAATGCCATTCACCAAAACGTTGCCGAGCACGGTCTGACCATTTCTATTCGAACGGTGCTCGAAGGCCGGACTGCACGTGCTACGACGAATCGCATCGACGAGGATTCGCTACGCGGGGCGATCAAATCTTCACTCTCCCTTGCGCATAGCCAACCGAAAGATCCGCAGTTGCTGCCACTGCCGGGCCGGCAAAGATACCGCAGCCTCAATCGTTTTGTGAAACGGACCGCCGCGCTCACGCCGGAAGATCGTGCCCGGGCGGTCCGGCGGGCGTGCGACCTGGCCATCAAGAATGGCCAGGTCGCGGCGGGGATTTTCTCGAGCGGGCAGAGCCAGATGGCGATAGCCAATTCGCGAGGGCTCTTCGCGGCGTATCGCCAGACGCGGGCGGAGTTCTCCATCACCATGCAGGAGGATCCCGCAGCAAGCTGGGCCAAAGCCAACTCGGCGGATGTTTATGATTTTGATCCTCAGAAACTTGCAGCCCGCGCCAGCGAAAAGGCCCATCTCGCAGCGAATGCACGCGAGTTAGAGCCGGGCCGATATACGGTGATTCTTGAGCCCGCTGCTGTGTTGGATCTCGTGGGTTTTCTTTTCTATGATTTCGCCGCGACCGCGCTCGATGACAAACGCTCCTGCCTGAACGACCGCATGGGCACGCAACTTTTTAGCAAAAACATCACCATAACCGACGACGTGTACCATGCGTTGCAGTTGGGCGCGCCGTTCGATGGCGAAGGCGTTCCGCGTCAGCGGGTAGAGCTCGTTGATCGCGGCGTGCCCAAAAATCTGGTGTACGCGCGGAGTAGCGCGAAGCGCGCAGGCAAGAAACCCACGGGCCACGGCTTCGCTTTGCCGAATGAATACGGCGAAGCGCCTATGAATCTCGTTTTTTCCGGAGGCGATTCTTCACTCGAACAGATGATCGCCTCGACGGATCGCGGCCTGCTCGTTACGCGCCTGTGGTACATCCGGGAAGTCGATCCGTACGAAAAAATCATGACCGGAATGACGCGTGACGGTCTATTTCTCGTCGAAAATGGCCGCGCTACGTCCGCGGTTCGCAATTTTCGCTTCAACGAGTCGCTGATCGAAATGTTGCGCAACGTGGAGCTTCTAGGTCCGGCGGTTCGCGCCACCGGAGAAGAGTCATTCGAAATGGTCGTTCCCGCCATGAAAATCCGCAATTTTCATTTTTCGGAAGTTACAAAGTTCTAATCTACGTTTTCATTCCTACCTGCAACAAAAGTGATTTGTCACATGCAAATTCTGCGTTGTACTTCTTGGGTTGCCCAAGCCTATACAGTTCTATGGGTTTCCATCCCAACTGGGGCCATCCTGACCACGACGCCTGCGGTGCTGGCTTTGTTGCGCGCCTCGCTGGCTTACCGGGCCGCGACATTATCGAGCACGCTCTGAACGCCTTGGAGCGCCTGTCGCACCGTGGAGGTGTTGATGCCGATGGCGCCAGCGGAGATGGGGCAGGGTTGCTTACATCCTTGCCACAGGATTTCTTCCGCGCACGCGCGCGAGAGCAGGGACTTGATCTGCCCGCCGATTTCGGACTAGGAGTCACTTTTCTTACCCCGGAAGCGGCCGCTGAGGGTCGCGACGCGGTTGAAGCGGCCGCGGAAATCGAGCGCCTCCGCATTCTCCGATGGCGCCGCGTCCCCACGACTGCAGACTCCCTCGGATCCCGCGCGCTTGAAACCATGCCCGAGATCTGGCAGTGTTTTGTCGAACCGTTTCATCCGGCCCGCGGAACTCCTCGATTCGAGTGGCGCCTCGCCCTCTTGAGAAAGAGGGCTGAGTCGCTTCTGCCACAGGGATGTTACATCTGCTCGCTTTCCTCCCGGACCGTCGTTTACAAGGGGCTGCTCACACCACGTCAGTTCGCGGAATTCTATGAAGACTTGCGGGATCCGGAGTTCACGGCGACGTTTGCGATCTTTCATCAGCGCTATTCGACGAACACGCAGCCGTCGTGGAACCTGGCACAGCCATTTCGCCACGTCGCCCACAATGGTGAAATTAACACCATAGTTTCAAACCGCCGGTGGTTGCGCGCGAAAGAACGCATGATTCGCGAGCGTCTGGGTGTTGGCCACTGGTTTCATCTTCTCGAGGAAAATGTCAGCGATTCCGCCAGCTTCGATAACGCCTTCGAGTTGAATGTGCTCATGGGACGATCCCCGGAGGCGGCGATGCTCTCGATGGTGCCCCCCGCGTTCGACAAGGACCCGGTGCTCTCCCCTGAAGTTCGGGCCGTGCTGGCTTCGTGCGCGCAAAATGGCGAGCCCTGGGATGGACCCGCCGCGCTCATCTTCACCGACGGTGAAGTTGTGGGCGCAAAACTCGACCGCAACGGCTTGCGCCCCTTGCGTTATACCCTGACCCACGACGGGCTGCTGATCGCGGGTTCCGAGACCGGCCTTATCGATCTCGACGAGAATCGCATTGCCAAGCGCCATCGGCTCGGGCCAGGCGAAATGATCATTGCCAGTCCTTCCAAAGGCTTATTTCTTCCTTGGCAGGAGATATTAAAGCGTCTTGCCACGAAGGAAGCGAAGAGTCTCATCCCCCAGCCGCGCCACATCGCGAAGGCGGCCGCCCCACGGGACTCGATAATCGATGAACCGAATCGCACCGCCGCAGCGGCAGGCTGGACCGAAGATCAATTCAAGATTCTTTTCGCCTCCCTGGTACAAGGCAAGGAAGCTGATTGGAGCATGGGTGATGACATGCCTCCTGCGTTTCTATCCGAGCTGCCGCGCTCGCTGTGGGATTACTGCAAGCAACGTTTCGCTCAAGTCACCAACCCTCCTATCGACCCACTCCGCGAATCGCACGTCATGTCCCTCGACGCGTATCTGGGAGCGGGTTTCGTTCTTCCTAGTCCGGTGCTGGGGTCAGGTCAACTTGCGGATTTGTCTTCGCTGATTGGGCCGGTTCGCCGGGTCGAATTCACGTTTCCTGCCGCTAAGGGAGTTCCGGGTGCCCGCCAATGCCTTGCTCAGCTTTCCGCTACCCCTCTGAGCAGCGACGAACGCCCGGGACTCCTCCTCCTCTCTGACCGAGGCATTAGCAGAGAGCGCGCAGCTCTGCCCGCGCTTCTTGCCACCGCCGCCGTTTGGAAAAAACTTTCGAGCGAAGGGCTCTGGGATGTGCCGGTCATCGTGGAATCTGCGCAGGTGTTCGACACGCACCACGTAGCCTTGCTTATCGCTGCCGGTGCGACTGCAGTCGTCCCGTATCTCGCCGAGCAGCTGGCGGAATCCATCGAAACGGGTGGCACGGATCGCATGCACAAGGCCATCGACCTGGGTCTTCGCAAAGTCCTGGCGCGCATGGGCATTTCTACGCTGGCGAGTTACCGTAATAGCTATCTTTTCGAGATCCTAGGTCTCGAGAAAGCCTTGTGTGAGGAATTTTTCGAGGATGCCGCTATCTATCCCGGGCAGAAGAGCCTGGAAGACTTGCTGGACGACTATCTGCGCATGCACAGCGCGGCGTTTAAACGTAGTTCGGACGAACTCGTGGACACCGGCTTCTATCGTTTCCGCAAAGGAGGTGAACTGCATGCCAACTCGCCTGAAGTCGTCCGGCGATTGCACGCGCATGCTCGTTCTCCAGAGACAAATTCGTTTTCACAATTCGAAGAACTTGGCAGAAACGAAAGTCCTGTGTTCCTGCGCGATCTCCTGGAAATTGGCTCAGGAAGAGTCATCCCCATTGAAGAAGTCGAACCGCTCGATACTATTCTTCAACGCTTCAGCACTCAGGCGATGTCTCTCGGATCACTGAGCCCTGAAGCGCATCGCACGTTGGCTTTGGCGATGAATTCAATCGGTGCGAGGAGCAATACAGGCGAGGGTGGAGAAGATCCTTCGCTCTATGCAAGGGAGCCATTGGCAGCTAACAAGATCAAACAGGTTGCTTCTGCCCGGTTCGGGGTGACGACCGATTATCTAGTCCATGCAGAAGAATTGGAAATCAAAATGGCGCAGGGTTCCAAGCCCGGCGAAGGTGGCCAGCTTCCTGCCCGAAAAGTTACGGAGTACATTGCGCGCATACGTCACGCGGTACCCGGTACGCCACTGATTTCTCCGCCCCCGCACCACGATATTTACAGCATTGAGGATCTCGCACAACTCATTCACGATTTGCGCGAGGTCAATCCGCGAGTCCGGATTGGCGTCAAGCTTGTCTCTGGAGCGGGCGTGGGCATAATCGCCGCGGGAGTCGCCAAGGCCGGAGCGGACGTGATTACCATTAGCGGCCACAACGGAGGAACGGGTTCTTCACCGCTTACCTCCATAAAAAATACTGGCTTGCCGTGGGAAATCGGGCTGCGAGAAAGTCACGAGATGCTGGTTCGCGCGGGGCTTCGTGCGCGGCTTTCTCTCCGAGTAGACGGTGGACTGAAATTCGCGCGTGACATCCTGATTGCGGCCATTCTCGGGGCTGACGAATTTGGATTTGGCACCGCGGCGCTACTTGCGATCGGCTGCGTCATGGCGCGCCAGTGCCACCTTAATAGTTGTCCCGTTGGCATCGCCACTCAGGATGAGAAGTTGCGAGCGCGATTCACGGGCAAGCCGGAGATGGTTGCTGCTTATTTCCGGTCACTTGCGGAGGAAGTTCGGCAGGGGCTGGTGAAGCTTGGCGTGGCGTCTCCGAAGGAATTGAGAGGCCGTTATGACCTGCTTTCGGCGCATGCCAAGAGAGATACGTTCTGGTCGCCGGCCAGTGTGGATTCCATCGGCGGCAATCGACTGCGCCCAGATCGTACGGCTTCGGCTGTTGTCGAGCTCGACAGAGCGTACGATGAAATGGCCAAGAGCACTCCTGAATGGCGGCCGATTCGCAATTCCGACCGTAGCGTTGGCGCGCGGCTCAGCGGTCAGATCGCGCGCGAGCGTGGGGTGCGATTCTTGCCCCTGTCTCCAATCACGCAGAAATATCGCGGCTCGGCCGGCCAAAGCTTTGGAGCGTTCCTCGCCGAGGGCGTTACCCTCAAACTCCGCGGCGAAGCCAATGACTATGTCGGGAAAGGTTTATCAGGCGGAACGATTGCGATAGCGGCCGAACCTGCCGCTTCGCGGCGCGGCGATGTTCTTGCGGGAAACACTGTTCTCTATGGCGCCACCTCTGGTCAACTGTTTATATCCGGGCGTGTCGGCGAGCGGTTTGCCATTCGCAACAGTGGTGCGCTCGCGGTCGTCGAAGGAGTCGGCCAGCACGGCTGCGAATATATGACCGGCGGCGTAATCGTCGTGATTGGGCCGCTGGGGCTTAATTTCGGCTCGGGAATGACGGGTGGCCTCGCCTATGTCTTGCGTGCTGAAGCAGACGGTGTGCTTCATCGCGATTTTGTGACTCTCGCAGATATAGACGGGTGTGAAGATACGTGGCTTCGGCTAGTTCTCGAAGAACATTCGCGATTCACCGAAAGTCCTCGAGCAGCTCGCCTTTTATCGCGCCACGGTAGGCTGCCGATTGTGCGCGTGCAGCCAATCCATTTTCAGGGCTCAGTGGAAGCGGCATGGACGCTGGTTCTTCCCCGTTTGACTCCCGACGAAAGCCTGGCTGCTTCAGAACGCGCGATCCAAGCTCCGCAAGAGGCGCTCCGACTCGGAGAGGAAGGGCGTTATGTCCACACCGCGTCGCGATAATCCGTTATAATTCGCATCACGTAATGAGCTCATGGACTTCGACCAACTCGCCACCTTCGTCTTTGTCGCTAAATTGAAGAGTTTTTCGCGCGCCGGTCAGAAGGTATTCCGTTCCCAATCAGCGGTCAGCGCGCAGATTCGCCAGTTGGAAGAAACGTACCGCGCTAAGCTCTTGGACCGCTCGGCGAAATCGGTCGAGCTGACCCCGGCCGGCGAAGTCCTTCTGGAATACGCCGAGCGTCTTCTCCGCCTGCGCGATGAATCGGTTCAAGTGGTTGCCGATCGGGGCGATTCCGTGCAGGGCCCCGTCGTGTTCGGCGCCAATGAAGCCACCTGTTTGTATCTGCTCCCTGATATGTTCGCGGAGTTTCAGCGGCGTTATCCTCTGGTACAGGTCAGTATTTATCGCAATTTTAGCCACAAGATTCTGCAGCGGGTGGAAGAAGGCTCAGTTGATGTTGGAATCGTGACATTGCCCGTGAAATCGCCCACCCTAAGAGTTCACCACATTTACAAGGACCGCCTCCGCTTCATGGTAAGTGCCCACAATCCTCTAGCCAGCCGCTCCCGTGTCACGCTCGCAGAAGTCGCTGCACAACCACTCATCTTCCCGCGCACTGGCTATACGCGGCAAGTTCTCGATAAATTGTTTCGTCCGTATCGCTCGCGCATCCACGTCACGATGGAACTGCCCAGCATCGGTATGATCAAGCGCTTCGTGGGCGCGGACGTGGGGGTTTCTTTCATCAGCGAGAGCTTTGCGCGCGACCAAGTCAAAGCCGGAGAAGTGAAACTCCTCAGCGTCGAGGGCGTGGACCTCTGGCGGGAACTCGGCCTGGTTTACCGGCGTGACCGAAGCCTTCCGCGCGCCGCGCAGGCGTTAATCGGATTGATCCGCGAACAACGAAGATTTCACGATGTCTCAGAAGTTTCCTAAGCGTAGAAACCGCTGCATTCGTGTTGTTGCCTGGGATATGGTCCGGTTGGATAGCGCAATCAGTGCGCGGTGAAGTCCACGCTGGCGATCGCTTTCGCAATCACGTTTTCCTGGATTTGAATGAGATCTGAATCTGCGTAGGTCATGCCGAGCACTGTAAAAATATCGGTTCCGTGCGATATGACGACCAGTGTTCCCGACCAATCGTGCTCATCGGCCTGGCCGCGGTAGTGAAATTCCACCGCGGGCAACCCACCCACCGTAGATTTCCGCTGTGAAATTTGCCGGTAGTTCGTGTATATCTCGCGCAGACGCTTTTCAACAGTCGCCGCCGCCGCTTCCAGCGGTTCTTTCGTTTTTTCCTGGCCGACCACCATCAGTGTCGACTCGTTCGATGTTCCCATCGCCACGATGGCGTTTGGCAAGTCCTGCCGCGCATCATCCAGCAGATTCCAGCTCGGCGCCTTATACATCTGGAATCCGTGCGTATGATTCTTATAAAGATTTCCCTGGATTTCTTCGCGGTTCGCAGGTGCTTCGGGCTCTTTCGGAGGGGTCGGTGCGGTCACCGGCGTCGCCAGGCCACTTGTCGCCGCGACTTTCGGCGCACCGATAGCCGGTGCAGCGGCATTTTCCGTCACAGGCGCAGGCAGTTCTGGTCGTACTGCAGCGTTTGAAATCTTGGCAGCAGCTTTCTCACGCTTTTCTGACGCGGCCGGAATCACTGTCTTAGCGCCGGCATTGATGGGCGTCGGCGGGGTTTCAATGGAAGTCGCAACTGCCGGTTCTGCGGCCGGCTGCGAATCACCACCCGGCTTTGCCGTCGTGGGAGCCGCTTCTTTCTTTGCCGAAGGCTCGATCTTTGGCGACACTGGTGTAGACGGAACGATGGAGGCAATTTTGTCTTTCTCCACGAGGACGAATCCATAGTCCGTCTTCACTTTGAACATGTTGTCTTCGTACGCCACGATCACACCGTAAAGTTTTTTTCCGTCCTTTAGGCGAATTTCATCGGCATGGGCGGGAAGCATCATCGCGCTCATCGCGCCGGCGGATACGGCAAGGATCAGGAGGCCGCGCTTAGTGGGGACACACATATTTGAAGTATGGCTCTGCTCCATCCGCCCTGCAATATTCCTGAGCCCGGTGTGTCCGCCCTGTTACCTGCTCGTCCGCCCAGCGCGTTCTCTTTTGATCGCCCATGCCGTATTAGGCGTTCGGTGGCGTTTTGCGGGCTATTTCAGAGAGCAGCGCGCTGAGCCGCCCGGTCAGGCGCTCCAATTCCGCAGTAGCAGCACTCAGTTTTGCGCGCAAAGGTTCCGGCAACCGCGCGTGCATCTGCTGCAGCGCCAGAGCCTCCGCGATTAAGCGAAGTTGCTTCTTGTTACGTGGATTAAGCCGCTCCCACAACTTCCGCTTTGCGCTTCGATTGCGTCCCAACCATTGTTCGCCAGTGGCCGCCGGGCGCCCTGCTTCAGGTTCCGCCATCGGTGGTCTGTTCTGTGTGTTCCTTCGAAACATGCCTTTTTACTTCTTCAGCGCCGCGAGCCCGTCGCAATTCACTTGGCCGTCCTGCTCGACACGCCCCATCACGCGCAGTGTTCGCGTCTCGTATATCAATCCACCATACCGTTCATACGCTTCGGGAAAAAGCACCGCCTCGTACACGCCGCGCTGGTCCTCCAGCGTCATGAACATCATGTTGCGGTAATTTTTCGTGCCAACATGCCGGTACGTCACCACCCATCCGCACAGCGTCACCCGCTTCCCAAGCATTCCCGTCAGCTCGTCGCTCCATACTTCGCCATTCCGCGGCAGGAAATCGAGCGGATGCCCGGTCACGCACACTTCCAGGATTTCGCGTTCGTAGCGCAGCTTCTGCTCCTGTGTGTACTCCGCTGCCGGCATGCCCTCGAGCGCCATGCTCACAGCGTCCTCAGGTTTCGTTCCTGCAAACAACATGTTTGCCGCCTTCAGTAGCATGGCTGATCCCGGCGTTGCGCCTTTTCCTCCAGCCTGTAGAAAATTCCATCGCCACAGCATCTCCGGCCGCGTTCTCCTGCCGGCGTCATCGCCTACTTCATCGAATGCACCACATTTGATCAGCGCCTCGATTTCGTCGCGCTCGACTGGCACGCGCCGCAAAAAATCCTCGAGCGAGCGAAACACGCCGCTTTCTTCCCGCGTCCGCAAAATCGACAGGATGGTCTCAAGCCGCAGCCCCTTCATCTGCATCAATCCCACCCGCAAAGCGCGCCGCCCGTCCGCGCCTGTTTCCGCCGTGTACTCCATCCGCGATCGGTTCACCGACGGCAGCCGCACCGCAATTCCCCAGCGCTTGGCTTCCTCCACATACGCCGACACATGATAAAAGCCTGCTCCTGCGCTGCACATGGCAGCCAAAAATTCTGCTGTGTGGTGCGTTTTCAAATAGGCCATGCGATAGGAGATGTCCGCATACGTCGCGGCATGCGCCTTGCAGAACCCGAACCCTGCGAATTTCTCCACCATCATCCAGGTCTCTTCGCGTTGTTTAGTGGTCAGCCCCATTATTCCCGCGGCTTGCAGAAACTTTCCGCGTAGCCGATCGCGATCCCGTTGCCCTGAATATTTCACTGACGACCGTCGCACCAGGTCTGCTTCCTGCAGCGACATGCTCCCCACCGCCTGCGCGATCTGCATAACTTGTTCCTGGTAGATGCACACGCCCAGCGTGTCTCCGAGAATGGTTTGCAGCGACTCGTGCGCATACACCACCGGCTCTTGCTTCCGCAGCCGCTTCAAAAACAATTCCTTCGAGCCATATTCCGATGCGCCCGGCCGGATCAGCGCCAGCGCAGCCGCAATCTCTTCGAGTGTCCGCGCCTTCATCGTGCGCAAGAGGCCGCGCATCCCCGGCGATTCGATCTGAAACACGCCCATCGTGCGTCCCTGCGCCATCACCTCGCATGTTGCCGGGTCGTTTTCGGGTATGGCGTCAAAATCGATTACCCGCGGCTTCGGGCACGGCGTCGCTCCATCCGGCGCGACATCTCTCCTTTCCTTTATCTCCTTAACCTCTTTTATTTCCTTTGCTTCTTTTTCAATGTTGTCCAGCGCCAGCGACATCGTCGTGAACCCGCGCTGTCCCAGCAGATCCATCTTGATTAGCCCCAGCGCTTCGATCGCGTTCATGTCGTATTGCGTGACAACGATGCCCTTGGTCGCGCGTTCCAGCGGGGTCAGCCGCTTCAGCGGCCGCGCCGAAATTACCGTGCCGCACGGATGAATGCCCAGATGCCGCGGCGCATCATCGAAACGCAACGCCACTTGCAGGATCGTTTTCCACGGTTCGTCGTCCACCGGCAAATTCCGGCACTCCGGCAGGCCGCGAATGGCCGTCAAAATCTCGCGCACCGCCCCGTGTGGCAGCCGCTTGGTGAAGCGGTTCACCTCGCCCGGTGGCACGCCAAACACTTTTGCCACCTCCCGCACCGCCAGCCGCGCGTGCATGGTGACGAAGCTCCCGATCATCGCGACGTGCCCTTGTCCCCATCGCTCGTAGACGTAATCGAGCAGCTCGTCGCGCCGCGCGCCGCAGATGTCAATGTCAATGTCCGGGCAATCGCCGCGCTGCACGTTCAAAAATCGCTCGAAGTACAATCCCCAGCGCAGCGGGCACACGCGCGAAATTCCCAGGCAATACGTCACTATTGAGCTGGCCGCCGAGCCGCGCGCCACCGCCGGAATCCCGCGCCGCCGCGCCTCTTCCACGATGTCCCACACCAGCAGAAAATAGGGCGCCAGGTTGAGCTTCTCGATGACCTCGAGTTCGTGCGTCAGCCGTGACAGCACCGGCGGCCGCAGCGGCCGGTACAATTTTCGCGCGCCCTCGAAGCTCAGCCTCCACAGGTAGGAAAATGGCGACTCGTCTTCCGGCACGGGAAATTCCGGAAAAATCAACTTGCCGAGTTCGAGCTGCAAATTGCAGCGTTCCGCAATTTCCAGCGTGGCGCGCAGCAATTCCGGATGGTCGGGAAACACCCGCTGCATCTCGGCCGCCGGTTTGAACCACGCTTCGCCGCTGGTGATTTCGGGTTTGCCCTGAGCGTTAGCGAAGGGAGCCCCTACTGTCGTCAGCAACCCGCCGGTGCGGATCGCATTTATGGTGCGGTGATGCAGGTGCTCCTCCGGCCGCAGGAAGTGCACGTTGTTCGTCGCCACGAGCGGCACCCCGAGGTCGCGCCCAATGCGTTCCGCTTCGCGCAACAGGCGCCCGTCCCCCGGTGACAAGTGCTGTACTTCGATGTATAGTCGCTCGCCAAAAATCTCTTTCAACCGCCCAATCGGTACGGCCGCTGTGTCTTGTTTCTTTTTTGTCATTCCGAGCGGAGTCCCGACAGCATTTGTCGGGACGAAGTCGAGGAATCCCGGCGCAAAATTCCCCATCGGCGTCAGTGCAATCACGCCGCTGCTATGCCGGGCCAGCTCTTCGATCGTTACCGGCCGCCCGTCTTCCTCGTCGGAACCTGCGTTTTGCGCGAGTTCGGTTGTTCCCAAATGCCGCAGCGTCACAAGCTGGCACAAATTGCTGTACCCCTCCATGTCCGCCGCCAGTAGCACTATCGTCATACTCTGAAAACTGTCATCCCGACCGGAGGGCCGACCTGTCCCGGCCCTGTCGGGATGATTCTTATCGGCCCGGAGTGGAGGGATCTCTCTTCTCCTGTCCTCTACGTTCACATCCAGCACCACTCCGACAATCGGCTTCACCCCCGCCTTTCGCGCCGCCTGATAAAACGACACCGCGGCGTACATCCCGTTCGTATCCGTCAGCGCCACGGCCGGCATCTTCTGCTCGGCCGCCGCCGCAATAATCTCTTCCGGCGACGCCACGCTCCGCAGGAACGAATAGTGGCTGTGACAATGGAGATGAATAAACACGTGACAGGTGACTCAGGTAGGGAACAGGAATGGAAAAGCTTCAGCGATTACTGCAACGAGATGACCCTGTAGCCCGGATCTTTAGACCCGGGGCTTTTTCTTCTTCACCGCGACAAACACGGTGTCGAGAGTACCAGGCCGTTCGGTTTCGATGCGTAATGCTCGCGCAGTTCGAGCCCTTTGCCGTAAAACACCGCGTTCCAGCCGTAGCGCCCGCGCACCGAATCCACGCCGCGGTTCAGGTACCACCGCCGGTTCGCGTCCGTGTCGAACAGCTCATGCTGCCGCCGGTCGATTTCGAGGTTCATCACGTTCACGCCCACCAGCCGCACCGCCACGCGCCGCGTAAACAATTTCCCGAACAGTTCCATCGCCGCCGCAAGCAGCTCGCGTTCGTCGTTCGCCGGCCGCGCCAGCCGCACCGTCTGATGCGCCGAAAAGTGGTCCACGTACCGCAGCCGCAGCCCGATAGTCCGCGCCTGCCGGCCGTATTCACGCAGCGTCGAGCCGACCCGCTCGCTCAAATACTCGATCAGCCCACCCAGAAATTCCGTGTCGATCGTTCCGCCTTCGATGGTCGTCTCGCGCGAGACCGACTTCGGCGTCGACGGCAGCAGCACCTCGCGCCCGTCCAGCCCCCGCGCGCGCTCCCAGATTTGCTGCCCGATGGCTTCGCCGAACGCCGCCTGCAGCGCGGGCTTCGGCACCTGCCGCAGGTGCCCGATGGTAGTGATCCCGCGCTCGCTGAGCGCCGTCGCGTGGACGTGCCCGATCCCGTGCAGCTTTTCCACCGGCAGCGGCGTCAGGAACGCTTCTTCCTCGCCCGGCGCAATCATGCAGAACCCGCGCGGGCGCTCCAGTCGCGACGCAATCGACGCCACCGCTTTAGTCCGCGCCGCGCCAACGCTCACGCTCAAGCCCGTCCGGCCGAGAACCTCCGCCTGCACTCGCCGCAGCGCCGCCTCATAATCCGGGTAGAGCCGCTCCGTCCCCGCAAAATCCAGGTAAAAATCGTCCAGCGCTGCCGTCTCCACCGCCGGCGTGTAGGTTTCCAGAATCTGCCGCACGCGCTCCGCAAAATCCGCGTAGTGTTCGTACTGCCCGGGCACCACCACTGCCTTTGGGCAGATGCGCAGCGCCTCGCGAAACGTCATGGCCGTCTTCACGCCGCGCATCTTGGCTTCGTAGCTCGCCGAAGCCACTACCCCGCGTCCCACCAGCACCGGCTTCCCGCGCAGCCTGGGATTCAGCACCTGCTCCACCGAAGCAAAAAACGCGTCCACATCCACATGCACGATGTTCGGGATTTTGCTGACGCGGCTTTTGCTCAGGCCGAACCAGTTCGCAAAGGACCGGGGCGCGTTCTCCATCGCTCCTTCGGCCTGTGGAGCAACAGGAATAACTACAGGAAAAACCGATGGGCTAACGTCCTGCGTTACAAGACTCGCCGGCTGATTGCAAATTATATCCAGCGTTCCGGAGGCGGCATTTTCGACATAACCTTCCATGGTGGCTCCTGGCAGGGAAGCGGGCCACTTATATTGTCATCCGAGCAGAGTAGCCGGTGTGGCTGGCCTCCGGGATCGAGGGATTGCTCTTTCGAGTCAACCCCTCACCCCGCTTACGGCTCGGAATTTTCAACGGCCAGCGGCTCGGGAGAGTCCAGAGGACAATGGAGCCGCCGACCGTTTCCCGTTTCCTCTACCGCTTTGCACTTTAGGCGAATAAAAAGCGAAAGTCAAGAACTTTGCTGTGGAGGGTAGTGGGCCAGTTTCCGAACACGCTGTGAGGACGAAGCCGGACATGATCACCAAAATTTTAGGTCTACAATCGTTGGGTGGACCACCATACCGTCGCGGTCGTCAGCATTACGGGTATCTGTTTTGATGTGTTGGGTAGTCTCTATCTGGCCTATGATCTATTAGGTGGGCAACATGGTCCGTTGCGGCTGCTTACCAGGGCGGTCACGTATTCCGTCGTCTTCGGCATCGGTTACGGCCTCGGCCTCGGTTTCTTCTTTGGCCTGGCTTCGGGTATCGCGACCGGTATCACCCTGTCGATTGAATTCAGTCGAGCAGCTCGTGGGCTAGATCATTACTCCTTGCTTTGGGAAGGACTCTTTTCCGCCATCCGGGGGTTCGCCTTCGGAGCTGGACTGTACAGGATTTTGGGCTTCAGATTTGCAATCGCATTTGCCGTTCTCATCACAGCCGGCCAAGTATTTGCCTACTCTCGCGGCATGCGTCCTGCCATGGACTACGCAGCGTCTCGCCGCCCACGGCTGACGCGCCGTCAGTTTTGGGGAACGGTGATCCGTACTGTCGGCTACATGGTCACGGCGCTTATCTGCAGCGCCTTCATCCATCACGTGGACCACGCCTGGTCTTTTGCGATTCGCGTGGGCTTGGTGATAGGCATTGTCACCGGCGTCGGAGCGACGGTCAATCCTTACATCGAATATTACGCCGACAATCTCCCGGAGCGACGCCTTGGGGCATTCGGCATTGGACTCCTCCTTTGTGGTTTTGCCATGCAATCCCTTCAATATTGGCTGGCGTTATTTGATGTACGTCTGACCTAGCAGTCGTCTCCTCTCACGCCCCTTCTTTAGGCAGGCTTGGCCGCGGTCGTAGGCGGCCAGAAGGAGTCGCACGGCTCAGAACACCCGCCCCAACTGGAAAAACCATTTGTGGTGTCCGGTATCGCCCACGCTTCCGCCAATGAACACCGGCCCCAGCGCCGTTTCCGCGACGATTCCCGCGACGCCATCCGTGGGAAACCTGCTCTCGTTTGCCCCGCCGTACATTTTTCCCGTCTCGAACGAAGTGATCGCGTAGATTTTCTTTCCCACAAACGGCGGCAATGTGAACAAATCGTGCAAATATCCTGCCCGGAACAGGTAGTACTGATTGCCGTTTAATTCATTCTGGCCGTAAGCGCCGAGCCTTTCCGGGCCGCCCAGAAAAAACTGCGGCAACCCCGTGTCGGTCCGGCTAAACGTCGTGCCGCCATCGCCCGCCACAAACAGCGAAGCCGATGACGATACCGGTTGAAAATAGTTCATCCGTGCTTCCATGACCGGGAAGTTCTCCGCCGCGCCGGGGCTGGCGTTGTACCATCGGAATGTAGTTTCCGCGCGCACACCGCGCCGGGGAATCACGGGATCGTCGGTGTGATCCATCAAGTAGTGCAGCCGCGTCGCACCGATGCGTCCCTTAAGGGTAGGAAATTCCGGCGTCCCCAGCCGGAGCCGCGTGCTCAAATATCCCACCTCATATCCCAGCCGCAGCTCGCTGAACCGGCCGAATCCATACCCCAAATCGCCCCCCAGATCCGCACGGTAAATACGGTAATCGGAAACAGGATCATTTTTCCTATAGATGCGGAACACTGCGTCGCTGGCGTCCGCGCGCGGCGCGAAAAACCATTTGCTCGTCGCGGTGAATGGTCGGTACAACTCGCTCGCGATTCCGTAGGTACTCCCGAACGAAAGGTCCGTGCGCCATTCGGAGCGGAATCCCGCGACGTCGAGATGCGTCAGCCGCGTGCCCAGCGTGAATTTCTCGTCTCCGCTCTCCGAGCCGTCCATTTCAAAGCCCGGTTGAATGGTGGGCGGCGCGTACGTTTTCTCCTGCACCAGAATGAGTAAGCCCGGCTGACCGTTTTGCTCCGCGAACCGGTAGCCGATTGCGTTGTATTTCCCCCCACCCGTCAGTCTCGTCAACTCGCGATCCAGCTTTTCCGTGTCCAGCGGTTTGCCCACAAACCGATCCAGATATCGTTGTATGCTCTCTCGCTGCTCGCCGCTCGTGCCGGTCACCTCGATGAACCGTGGCACGGGTACCGCCACGCGTTTCCGCGCATTCCGCTCTAGCATGTAATCCGTCCACTCCGCCTCACTCACGCTAAACTTTTCCAGCAGTCGTGATTTTGCGCGGGCATCCTCGTAGCCTTTCTGCATGATCGTTTCTTTTTTCTTATAGTCCGCAATGCCGTAAGCGCCCAGATCCACGGACACCACCGCGTCCGCGTGCTCGAGTCCGCGCACTTCGCCCTCCGCCACCACCACACGCACCGATTGATTCAGTACACTGAAGATTGATTGCAGGTCCTTCGCGCCGGCTGGATGAGTTTCCAGGTGCACTGCAATCACGATGTCCGTGCCCATCTGCTTCACGACGTCGGTCGGCAAATTGTTTACCAGCCCGCCGTCCACCAACACCTTTTCGCCCCGCACGACTGGCGTGAACGCGCCCGGGATTGACATCGTTGCTCGCAACGCTTCCGCCAGGGGTCCGTGGTCAAATACGACTTGCTGGCCGCTTACCAGGTCGGTTGAGACGCAGCGAAATGGCACTGGCAGCGCATCGAACGAACCTACGTCGAAATACGGCAGTGTTTCGCGGTCAATGAGCAGGCTGATCTGGTGACCTGCGTTCAACCCCGCGGGAAGCGACAAACCGTTGCGCAATCCAAAGATCAGGGAATTAGGATACGCCCGCTGGTCTTCCTTTCGGCGATACGAGAGATCTTCGTAGGGAGTTCTGTCCCCAAGCATGCGGTCCCAGTCAATGCCTTCGATTAATTTTTTCAATTCCGCCGGGCTCTTGCCCGTCGCATAGAAGCCGCCCACCAACCCGCCCATACTCGTGCCGGCCACATAATCCACCGGGATGTGGTGCTCCTCGAACCATTGCAATACGCCGATATGCGCCAGCCCCAGGGCCCCGCCGCCCTCGAGCGCAACGCCAATCCGCGCTCGCCGCGTTGGAGCTTGCTCCGCGCTCGCCGCGCTTTTCTCCTGCGCCCCGACAGAGAAGGGAAACAAAAACACGAAAATGCAAATCAGTCTACGGCGCATGACGGGCCTCCCCATTGAATTTGTGAGCTGAGACAGATGCGGAAACACTTTCGAGTGTGGCCCAGGGTCAACATCTGAGCAAGCAGATATCAGCGAACTAAGGGGTCTTGTTTTCCTGAAGGATATTGCCGCCGTCCACCACCAGAGCCTGCCCGGTGATGTAAGAAGCCTCGGGTGAGGTGAGGAAGAACACGGCCGCCGCGACTTCATCGGGCGTCCCCGCACGGCCCACTGGAGTGTGGAATGCCGCGATCCGCTCACTTTCCGTCGAAGATGCCGTCGCGATCCAACCCGGGGCCACCGCGTTGATTGTGATTCCGTCGCGCGCCGTCTCAAGGGCCACCGCTCGCATCATTCCATCCATCGCGCTTTTCGCAGCTCCGTAGGCCGCCGATCCGATATTGCTGACTAACGGGCCGGTAACCGACGAAACGTTTACGATGCGCCCGTATTTTCTTTGCGTCATGGCGGGAAGCACCGCGCGTGTCATCAGAAAGGCGGTGTGCAGCGTGATCTCGATCTGCCGCTTCCAGTCTTCATACGAGGAGTTCTCGAGCTTTGCGCTTTCAACCGGCCGGCCGGTTTGCACCATACCCGCGTTGTTCACCAGAATGTCAATGCGCCCGGTGCGGGCGATTACCGATTCGATGAACCGTTGCACTTCCGCCCCGTTCGTAAGATCCGCGACATGGGCGACCACTCGGCCGCCGCCAGGGTCAAGCTCGCGCGCACGTTCGTGAATGCGCTCCGTCGTCGAAGTAATCGCCAACGTAACGCCCGCGGTAAACAGCCGCCGCGCCACCGCGAAACCTATACCTTGTTTGCTTCCCGCCCCGGTCACTAGCGCCGTTTGTTCTTTCCAAGTAGGAGCCATAAATTTTGTGCTGAGAGGATACCTCCGTTCAGCCGTCTCCGTGTAACCAAAACTCCACTTCGGCCCGCGTTGCCGAATAAGCAGCTTTTACTGGAGTTCTATTGCCACAAGCCGTACGCAACGCTAGGGTTTTTGTGTGGGGCATTATCCTGCGTTTGAGCACGCCAATCTGAATCGGGGTGAATCATGAACGGGACCACGTCCTCTATTGCTGTTGCCGAAGGAAAAACTGCTCCCTGGAAGCGGATTTTCCGGATCATCCGCTGGACCACCTACGCGACCGCCCTGGCCGCTGTCCTCATGATCATGCACGCCGAGCCGTCTCCGCCAGTTGTGACCAGCACGCAGGCCGCTGCTCGCGCCGAGCAGAAATTGCAGGACGTCGAGCAGGCGGTCAGCGCGGGGCAACCAGCCACGCTCCGTTTGGACGAGACGGAGCTGAATTCTCTTCTCGCCTCCCACTTGGATATTCCCTCGAACCCTGCGGCAAGTGCGGGTCCTGCTACTTCCGCTCCGCGCGCGGGAACCCCTCCGGCTGACATCGAGCAGGCGCGCTCTTCAGTGCGGGACGTGAAAGTTCAATTCATGGAAGATCGCGTCCGAGCCTATGTGGTCTTCGATTTTCACGGCAAGGACATGACGCTTCAGCTCGAAGGCAGGCTCGGTGCGTCCGACGGCTATCTGCGCTTTGAGCCAGTGAGCGGCCACTTGGGCGCGCTGCCGATTCCGCAATCCACTCTTGATGCTGCCGTGCACCGCATGATGGATTCACCGGAGAATCGCGAAAAGCTACGCCTGCCCGCGGAAATCTCCGACCTCAAAATCGAAAACGGGGAAATCGTCGCCAGCTACAAATAAACTCGCGGCGCGGACTGCGTTTTCGTGCTGGAACACTCAGGGGTGCTTTTTGGACGATTTCTCAGGCTGCGCGCGCCAACGACAAGAAGAGCGTCAAATACCGCTTCAGCTTTTCTGTGATCAAAAAACTTTCTTTCACATGTTCGTGGCCATGCTCGCCCAGCTTGGCCGCAATTTCCGGGTGTGAAAGCAAATACCGGATCTGATAGGCGGTACCCTCCACGGAATGAGACAGCAAGCCGGTATGCTTGTGAATCACCTGAATCGGTATCCCGCCGACCGCTGAAGCGACAACCGGCTTTTTCTTCCAGAGCGCTTCCGAGACTGTCAGGCCAAAACCTTCCCGCAAGCTCTTCTGAATCACGACAGTGGAAGCGCGTTGCAGCGCATTGACTTCCAGCGGAGCCCAGGTTGGGAGTTCCAAAACGTGGATGTCGGCATCGCCATCGGCTTCGCGCCGAACTTCATTCAGCACCACCACGCCTTCGGGGTCATCTGCCGCTCCGCCCCCTGCCAGGACCAGTTGGCAATCGAAGTAGCGCTTCACAATTCGATACGCACGAATCACGCCGAGGGGGTCTTTCAAGCGGTCGAACCGCGAAATCTGCGTGAGGATCGGCCGCTTCGCATCGATCTGATACCGCGCCAGAACCATCCGTATGAATTCCGGCTCCAGGTCGCGGTTCTTTTCCGAAAGCGGATCAATCGCGGGATAAAAAAGATACTGGGGTATCTCGAGCGGCTGCGAAAACTCCGGGGAAGAGAACATCGCGCTGTCATAACGCGACACGAACCCCGAGAGAAAATCCCACACCTCTCGGCTGGGATGCGAGAGATCGATGTGACAGCGCCACACCCAGTGAGCCAAACCAGGCTTACGACCTTCGATAAGCGCCGCTGGCTGCGGGTCGTGAATCACCATGAATTCCGCGTCCAACGGCAATCGCGCGCGGTTGCTCTCATTGCACGCCAGGAAAATCTCGAAGTCCCCCCGATGCAACTGATACGCTCCGCCGTGAAGCGCGTTGTGAAACGCCTTGGTGACGGCAAAGAAGTCATCACCTCCAGTCATTACGTCCCAGCGGATATTCAGATCGAGCTCTTCTGCCAGCGGAATTAAGCGTGTGAGAATCTCCGCCACGCCGCCCCCTACTGCGGTCGAGTTGATCATCTCCATGCTTCGGCCTCGCAAGGGTTTCGCCAGAGCGCGCAGTCCTTCAATCTCTCCCGCGCCAAGCAGACGAGCGTAGTCCTCCAGGGGGATGCGGCTGGCTAGCTGGGTTTCCGTCACGCCTTTCTCCTCTCGCGGTCGATCAATCGCAGCACTTTGGCGCGCGCGCTATCCAGCGTGTTGGTGTAAACGTCGATCTGGTCAACGTTGGCGGCCAAAGTCTGAAGGCCCAGAGCATTGGCCAGCCATAGCGAGAAATCGTTGGAGCGGAGGTGGAGACGAAGCCTCGACGAGATGAAGTGGAAATAAAAGGAAGCGTGGCTCATCCGCTCGATTCCAGCGCGGAACTCCTCAAGGGTGCATGCCTGATAGCCGAGGGGAACGGTAACCTCCACGCTCTCGCAAAAATAGAAGCGCTCCAGCGCCCCCTGCCGCGCGAAATCGGGATAAGCGTCGCAATAATCCGCGGTAACGCGGCCCAAATCGCTGCGAAGCGCCGCTATGGACAAATAATCCCGTATATCCAGCGCAGCAAGCTGTTCCGCCAAATCGCCATGATTCGCGTCCGCCAGAGCCCATTGCGCGAAATCGTTTGAGAATCCTTCGGTTAGAAAATGGTGGCTGCCAAGCGTTTGAAACGTATGATGAAAGATGGAAGCGTCGCTGCAGTGTTCCAGTCCTGTAAGGAGTTCGCTGATCGTGCCCGCCGATTGATTGCCGATGCGCACCAGGTAGGACACGGTAAAAAAGGCAAAGGGCGTTTCTGCAGTTGTCACATTAGACCTCCACGCGCTCGGGGAGATCTATCCGGATTTCCGTCAGGTCGGAGAGCAGATGAGCCGCCCAGCGGTATACATTGTGTTCGCGGACCACGCTGCGCAGGCGCTGCATCCGCGCTGTTTGTTCTCCCTCTGGCATTTCCAGTGCGCGATGAATGGCACCCGCAAGCTGCTGAATGTCATAGGGATTAATCAGCAAGGCGTCGGAAAGCTCGTGCGCCGCCCCGGCGAAAGTGCTCAATATCAGCACGCCGCGCTCGTCAGAGCGCGAGGCGATGAATTCCTTCGCCACGAGATTCATACCGTCGTGCAGCGGCGTAACCAGACAGAACGATGCGGCTCGGTAAAATCTCCCGATCTCCTCATGCGAATGGTGTCTCTTGAGAAGAACGATGGGTTTCCACCGGCTATTCTGGAAACGCGTGTTGATGCGTTCCGCTTCCGCACTCACTTCATCAAGAAGTCTTTGGTACCGCTCGATCTTTGTGCGGCTGGGTGCCCCAATCTGCACAAAGGAAAACCGCTGGTGGTAGGCCGGATTCAACTCAAGAAAATGTTCGATGCCGCGGAAACGCTCGAGAATACCTTTGGTGTAATCCACCCGGTCAACGCCAACTCCCAAGAGCGACGCCTCGATCCCCAGCTCTTCGCAGAGCGTCGCGCGTTCTTGCCCGGCATTGCGTTGCCCGAAGTCGCGCTGCGGTGCGTGCGATTCCCCATTTTCGGAGAACGCGACGCTGATCGGATATGGCCGCACCCGTGTGACGTGGCCTTTGCGGTTTACGGCAAAGCGATCCCATTCCGTCAACGCTTCCAGGGCACGGTCAACCGTTTCCAGAAAATTATTGCAATGCGACTGGATATGAAAACCAATCAGGTCCGCGCCGAGCAGCCCGTCAATCAACTCGCGCTGCCACGGACAAATGCCAAAAACCTCCGGGTTGGGCCAGGGGATGTGCCAGAAAATCGCGATGCGCGCGTCAGGCCGTGCCTCCTTCACCATTCGGGGCAGCAGCGCGAAGTGATAATCCTGAGCCAGAAGAATTGGAGATTTCGTGCCCTTCATCTCATCGAGAACGGCGTCGGCAAAGCGGCGATTCACCATCTGGTAGTGCACCCAATCCTCGGGCCGAAACTGCGGGCGCGTGTGCGCCACGTGGCACAGCGGCCAGATGCCTTCGTTTGAAAAACCTTCGTAGTAGCCGCTCTCTTCCTCCGCCGTCAGCCACACGCGCCGCAGCGTGTAGTCCGGACGATCCGGGGGAACGCGCAGGTGGTCAAACCTGTCCACAACGGTGCGGTCGGCGTTTCCCGATCCATTTGCGATCCAAGTGCCCTGACAGGCATGCAGCACCGGCTCCAGCGCCGTGACCAACCCGCTCGCCGGCACAATGACGTTCACGGCTTTATCTTTTTCGTTGTACACATGCATGTACGGCTCGCGATTGGACACCACGAAGAGCGGCTTCTCCTGTAACTTGCTGCGTACGCTAACGCGCAATCTCTCGGCCGTCCACAGCGAAGCACTGGTATTCCGCAGCCGCGCTTCCTCCTCCGCCGTGGCCCGCGCCGCATGCAGATCGTTGGCCAGGTGCCTCATCTCGGTGTTGAGCTGATCGAATATTTCTCCCTTCTCCAGAATCGGTGTATCGTGTGGCTGTCCTGTACGCAGCGTGCGCAGCCACCTCGCGGTGCGTTTCAATGGTTCGGTGAAGGTCCAACGGACGAGCAGCAGCGCCAATCCGGTGATGAACAGTGTTTGTACGGCTGCATTGACGAGCAAATCCCGGAGCCGGCGTGAAACCTGTTTGCCAATGTAGTCCGTGTCGTGGAAGAGGGCGAGCGAACCTACTGGCTTGCCGTTGCGATGGAGAGGCACGGCATAAACGTGCACCGCGGAATCGCCGAGACTCAGGAATTCTCCACAGCCGGCGTCAATCTGTATCGCGCGGGTCACTGCCGCCGGTTGCACTCGGAACTCCGGTGCGAGACCCGGAGTCATGGCAATCACCGTCCCGGAGGCGTCGTAAACAGCGAAGCCCTTTAAATGTTCCCGCTGCCGGAAGCGAGCTACGATGCGTTGCAAATTTCGATCCGCTCCCCGGTCGAGAATGGGCTCGATGGTTTCCTGCAGGCTTTCTCCAAGAACTTCGGCTCGACGCGAAAGATCATCGCGGAGTGCGCGCCGTTCGGTCCGTACTTGATACCCGGCGAAGAGCAGAGACACAGCCGCCACACTCACGATCAGGGGCAAGACCACTTTCAGCGTCGTGCGCATTCGTCCCCTCGCTGCGTCTGCATCAAGAAATACCGCCCGGGGGCTGGGTCCAGGTGGAGAGAAATTGATACTTGGCTCGCTGATTATCGCACGAGTGCCATCGACTCGGTTGGAATTGATTTATGGACCGGCAGGTGCATGCACCACCACATGTGTGGCAATGTTTTTGTCGCCTTCGGACCGGTACTCGACTACCGCTTGTGCTCCTACTACCAGCTTGCCCTCAACCTTAGTGTTCTCATCAACCTCGAATTGGACGGTCTGAGGCTCCTTACTCTTCTTGACTTCGAGTGTGAAGGAGGCGTCCCCAACTGACGCAATCTGGCCGCTAACGGAAGGGTTGTCCATTGCGGGAAGAAACAGGATGGTCGCTTGCGCGGCGGGCAAAGGTGCCGAGCGGTTTGTGACTGCGAAGCAGGTCAATGATAGAACAGCCAGTGAAAGAATGGTTCGGAATTGCATACGCTTTCTCCAATTCAATTTCGACTGGCATAGCCAGGGAGGGGCAAGAGCCGCGCCAAAGTCGTAAGAAATTCACAGCTCCAAATGTAAATTATTTACATTCAATAACATACAGGCAAGTGAGGACACCTATGCTCATCTGCCCCGTGGTACCAGAACCATGAATTTCTTTCTCTATCGCTGTGGTTTTGGGCTCAGCAGCCGCCTCGGACCGCTTACATAGGGGTTGCCAGGCTCATAGAAGCGAAAGGGGCGTGCCACGGCCTTCCTAATGCCGATCCGAATGGTCTTGCCGAGCGGGCTGACCGGTCGCGCGTCCTGCGAAACTAGCGTCCCAAGCCACATTGGCCCAGGTACGCAAAGATCGATGCCGTCGTAACGTTGATCGATCTGAAGCGCGGCCGCAAGCCTTCCAGGCCCCCGAGTGAGGTCGATGAGTTTCTGTGTCCTGCGGTGGCGTTGCATTACCTCAATACCCTCGAGCGGTTCAAGTGCTCGAATCAAGACCCCGCCGCCCACCTCGGGTCCTTCGCTGCTTACATTCAACATAAAATGATTGCCATACGTAAAGTACACATAACAATGGCCGTGGCGCAGGAATAGGGACCGGTTTCGCGCCGTCTGGCCCCGGTAGTGGTGTCCCGCCGGATCTCCAGGTGGATAGGCTTCGGTCTCCACGATCCGCCCGCTCAGCCGCCCTGCTGGATGGTCATGAACGATTACCTTGCCGATGAGGAATCGGGCCAACTTGATGGTATCTGCAGGCAATTCCACGAGCTTCAACGGTCGAATCCGAATCTCTTTGGGAGAAGGATCCGCGGGCCGAAGTTCACCGCGCTGCGGAATCTTGCCTTTTCGACTTCGTACGCTCACGCGCTCCCCGCATCAGCAGGTTCCTGCCCGAAGAGCCGCACCAGTTCCGCGTGCTCAATAACTACTGCCGGATCAAGCTGGATGGCATCGAAATATTTTTTCTGAAAGGCGTCGCCTGACTCCGATGGCACAAACATTTTACGCGCCAGCGTGATGGCACTGCTGGTGTCTTGCGGCGTGATCGGCGCTTCCGCGGCCAGCGATTCATCGAGGCGCACAACGAACTCGGAAATATTATGCAGCCACGCAAATTGTCCGTGGTCGACGACCAGCCGGAAAAGCTCTCCCGTCGATACGTGGCCGTTGATGCGCTCGTATTCGCGGCGTTCCATTTCCAGGAGAGTTTTATGCAGCCGGAGAAGTGCATGTCGGAGCGCGATGAGCTTTTCCCTGGCGGGCAAGTTGTTGTCGTTGGCCGGCGAGGAATTGTGTAGGTCCGAATTCATCGTGTTGTCAGTCGTGGTAACGCTTTTCGCCCACGGGGAGCGGAATCGGCAGGCGGTTGCCCGGAGGAGGCAAGGGGCACGTCGCGAACGCGGTGTAGGCGCAGGGTGGGTTTTCGAGGTGATTGAAATCGAGAGCGAGCTCTCCCGGCCTGTCCAGTCCGTTCGTCGGAAAACCCGTATAGAGAAATCGGCATGCGCCATAAGTGGTAGTCGCGCTGGTTGTGTCTCGCAAAATGAAGAAAAGTTTAGGCTGCTCGGGATCTTCGAGCACCGGCTCAAGTCGATATGTCTTGCCTGAAAGGATGAATTCCGCCACCCCGGGCACTGGCTGTTCGTAAGTCGTGCCGATAAGCGTCGCGAGCGTGATTGTTTTCGGAGGGTTGTAGGGAATCCATTTGGCTGTCACCCGGTATGTAGCGTTGGGCTCGTACCAATTCAGTCCGTGAAATCCGGTCAGTGCGGGTGACTTGGAATCTTTAATGCGCAGTGCGAAGCGCGCCTCGCGCTGCACCACGTACATATTGAGCGTGCCGATAGTGAGATGTTGCGAGAGCTTATCCTTCAGCGGCACAACGCGCAGAGTTTGCGATTTTGCCGGCGCTCCATCGAGCAAAAGCGCTTGGGGAAATCCCCCGGGCGGAGGCAGCAACGTCACCTTGTCATTCTCAAGATGCAAGACGCCGAGATGCGTCACATTTCCGCTCGGCACATGAATTTTATTGTCTGTTGCGGTGCCGAAGGAGTTGTCCCCCGGCTGGAGCCATTCGAGCCCCGTGAGGGATAGCCAGCCGTCGGGCTTCAAGAGGTCTGCTATATGTTCCGCCCGCCACGAGGCCTGGTCGCGCTGCCAGGACCCGTCCTGGGCGAGAGCCGGTGAGCCGAGTGCGGCCCACAAGAATCCAAACGCAAGTATTTTTGCGATAAGTCGGTCCCCGCGCATGAATGCAATTATATCGCGAGTCCGAGAACGATGGGCAGATAGGCGTGGGGCACCGTAAGTACCAGACAGATATTAGTCTAGCTGTCCGCGTGGATGCGGTCTTCGGGGACTTCGACTTCGGTAACCCCACGGAAGGAGAAGAGCAGCTTTACAAGGTACTTGGGCGGCTGTTCCGAGGTTTGTTTCACTATATGGGCGACAGCGTCGGTGACTGCAGCCTGGAACATCACACCCTCGGCGTGGAGGCCAGCCAGGTTGACGCGCACGAGCTGCCCTGGTTCCAACATCAGTTCACCAGGAGAATCCTCCCGCTCCCAGACACGAAATGCAAGGGGTTCCAGCTCGGAGCCGTGGCGAAGGAGGCTATCGGGTTAGCAGAAGCTTGTCCCTCGCCCCAAGATGGGATATAAGCGGAGTTAGCGGATTGACCTTTATGTGCTTTTCCATCATTCCCAGCCGCGGCTTTGGTTACTGTCCTTTTCGGAATGGGGAGAGCCTCACTTTGACGTTTCGCAGGATTCGCGGCGAAAGCAGCGCGCGCTGCTATTTCGCCACGGTTCAGCGGGTGAAGAGTTTGTGGAGTGCCGCCAGGCACAGGGAAGGGGGCAGTTATGTTTGAGGCAGGGCAAGAGGACACACAACCCAAATCAACCAAAATGTGGATCGGTCTATTCGTGGTCGTGGCGTTGATCGCGATCGGAGCGCTCTATTACTTCATTTCGAAAGGGTCCGCCAATCAGGGGCCGTCTCCGGCTGCGCAAGCCGCGGCGGCTGCAGCGGGGCCGGCGGACGCGATACACGATCTCAAGATCATCCGCACCTCGATGGACAAAGACCGGAACGGGACCACCGCGATGTGGTCCGTCACTATACAAAACAGATCCAACGCGTACGCTTACAGCGAAATTAAGTATCAGACGTCTTATATCGGCGCCGACGATAAACCTATTCTCGTCAACGAAGGTACACTCAAGGATGCTTTCAGCCCCGGCGAGCAAAAAAGTGCCGAGTTTAGCGACGCGCTATACCCCGCCGGCACGGCAAGGTACACATTCAAGATTAAGGAAGCAAAGTCGGCGGTTGAGTAACCTGCAAACCCAACTGTCACTCGTTCGTAGCGCAAAGCCACGACGGGATCAACATGCGCGGCGCTGCCAGGCACGAGATCAAGTTAAATCACTGGGCCCTAAGCCGATATGTCAGCTAGAGGCCTGAGCCAGCGACGGAAACCTGTGCTGCCTCGACCGGGCTGTGGGGAGGGACAGATGCCGCTACGTGAAACTGCGCTGCTTCCGTCGAACCTTCGAGCGCGGTCGTGGAAGATTTGCCGCCGGAAACGATTTGCGCGATTTCGTCGAAGAAGCCGGTGCCCACGAAGCGCTGGTGAGTCACCGCCCGGTAGCCGAATTCCTGCTCGGCAAACTCTTCCTGCTGGAGTTTCGAATAAGCGGTCATGCCAGAATGCGAGTAGCCGCGCGCGAGCTGGAACATGGACATATTGAGCGCGTGGAAGCCCGCCAGGGTTACGAACTGGAATTTGTAGCCCATTCTGCCCAATTCCTGCTGGAAATTGGCAATCGTCGTATCATCGAGTTTTTTCTTCCAGTTGAAGGAAGGTGAGCAATTGTAGGCTAGCAATTTGCCTGGGAACTTCGCGTGGATCGCGTCGGCGAATTTCTTGGCTTCGGCGAGATCGGGCGTGGAAGTTTCGCACCAGAGTATATCGGCGTAGGGTGCGTACGCGAGTCCGCGCGCGATAGCGGCGTCGATGCCGCCGCGGAATTGATAAAAGCCTTCTGGCGTCCGCTCGCCGTAAATAAATTCACGGTCGCGCGGATCTGTGTCGGAGAGCAGCAGACCCGCGGAATTGGCGTCGGTGCGAGCGATGAGAATCGTGGGCACGGCGCTGACATCGGCAGCGAGACGCGCAGCAGAAAGTTTCTCGATAAATTCACGCGTGGGTACGACGACTTTTCCGCCGAGGTGCCCGCATTTTTTCGCTGAGGAAAGCTGATCCTCGAAGTGGACGCCCGCTGCGCCCGCTTCGATCATGGACTTCATCAGTTCGTAGGCGTTGAGTGACCCGCCGAATCCGGCTTCCGCGTCGGCGACGATGGGCGCAAGCCAGTACGTGCCATTCTTGCGGTCGACGCTGTCAATCTGGTCGGCCCGCAACAGGGCGCGGTTGATGCGCTTGACGAGTTCCGGCGCGCTGTTGGATGGATAGAGGCTCTGATCGGGATAGACGTCGCCGGCGGTGTTATTGTCGGCGGCGACTTGCCAGCCGCTCCCGTAAATCGCCTTAAGTCCAGCCTGGACCATTTCAATGGCCTGGTTGCCGGTGATAGCGCCGAGCGCAGGGACGTACGCGTCCGAATGCATGAGGTTCCAGAGGCGCTCCGCGCCGAGACGTGCCAGCGTGTACTCAATCTGGAAGGAGCCGCGCAGGCGGAGCACATTTTCATAGCTGTAATTGCGGGTGATGCCGGACCATCGGGGATTACTCGACCAGTCCGCGGCAAAAGAATTTGGTTTGGCGGCTCCGTTGGGTTTGTTCTGCGACATTGTTTGCTCCTCGCGATTCGTAATTTTTCGACTTGGGCCGATTTTGCTCTTGCTCTTGCCGAACTTGGTGCTCGTCGGAGCACAGGCTGAAGCCTGTGCCACCAAGACCCTTCTCACACTGGGTTGAATTCGGCGCGGCGAATCATCTCTTCGCTGATGTTGCGAGCTTCACGCAAAGATGCTGCGAGCAACTCGTCATTTTCCTTCTCTGTTTCCCGAAGCAGGCGATCGAGCTCCTCGTCAAAAAGCTTGTGAATCAGCTCCGGCGTATGACGCACCGGGCTCCCGTTTTCGGCGAGAATTTCCATGCTCGCCGAATGATTCATGCGCTGGGCGATCATCAGGCGATAGATGCGGTCAGTAGCGAGATCTTCCATGTAGCCATCGAGAAGGCTTGCGCCGCGGCCATCGAGGACTCCGTTGCGATAGCGGATGACTGTCCGAATAGCGGCTCTCGTTCCTGCAAGCGTCCTCTTGCCCACATTCCCGGGGAGAGGGCGCAGATCGGGATGCGTATTGCGATTTTCCGGCCGCGCCTGCAGTTGATTCGGGGCAGGGAATTGCGACACCGCGATTTCATTTTGATCTGGATGGCCGGTCCACGCCCCGTCCATCAAGGACGAGGCTTCATTTTTTTTGTCTTCGGCGAGGATTTTCAGCGCGCGCGTGTTCAGCTCCGTGTCTTCGCGGCTGGGATAAAGCGCAGTCATGCCGCCAATGGCGAGGATGCCGTGTTTGTGACAAATCTCGGGCATCAGCGCGCGAAGGTTTTGGAAAAAGGAAACATTGTGAGGAATCGTGTTGCGGTCGGGAAGAACCCATTCCGGATTTTCGAGATTGAAGTGGATCAAGCTGGCCATGTAGTCCCAGCGGCCAAGGTTCAGTCCCAGAATGTGTTCGCGCAAATTCCAGGCAAACTCTTCCATCTGAAACGCCAGGGGATGCGATTCCACGAGCGCCATACACTTAATGGCGTTTGCGGGGAGGCCTTTCGCGCGGGCAATCATCTGGAAAAGATCGCGCCACCATAGCGCTTCGTCGGCGGACTCGGATTTTGGAATGTAGAAGCACAGTGGATGCTTGAGCGCCGCAAAGTCGGCTTGAAAGGCAACAAGCGCGACATCGAATAGCGATGCAGGAAGCAGTTCTCCAGGCAGAACGCCCCCCTGATGTAGGTGTAAACCGCGAGGACGCGTGAAGATGACGGTCTTGCTGGGTTTGATGCCGATTTCGCGCCCGCGCTTTCGATCGAAGTAGGTGAGGCGGCCTTCCAGGGCTTCGAGAATATGGTGTACGCCACGCAAGATGTGTTCCCAGCGGTTGGCCGTCGAGTCTTCGAGATCGAGCATGACGCCGGGCGCGCCGGAGTTGAGCATCTTCACGACGAGAGCGGCATCGTCGGCGGGACCCGTCATCTGATTGCGCTGGTCGGCGCACCATTCGGGCAATTCCACTCGCCACGCATTCGTGGTGGCGACGGAGGGCGGCAGAAAATCGGGAGCCTTGCCGGCGTGCGCTTCGACCAGCGCGTAGTCGCGCCGGGCGATGAGCGAGCGCTGGCGAAGTGTAAGCGCGGCGTGCAGCGGCGCAAGAAATTCCATGAATCCGGCGGGGAGATCGCGGGCAGGATCAAAACCTTCGGGAGCGGAATTGAGCGGGGCGAGGCGATTCGAGAAAGGAAGCGGCGTGGTCACCGGGTTGAGTTTGGTGGTTGCGGTCGCCATGGTCTCGTTTCCGCCATTTCCGGCTTGCGTCCGCGGAGCCAGGAAGGAACCCGCTCCGCAGGTTGCAGTAGACGCTAAAGCGTTCGAAGAGTCAAAATGACTAGTCCGAATCGGACGAGTGGCCAAAGTGGGCCAGAATGGGCTCAGAAGAGGGTTAGAACAGGCGAGGGGGTAGCGTGGGCACACCCAATCGAGAGCAAGAATCCGGGCATCGGGGAAAGATCCGGGAGAGTTTCCTGACACAACTCAAAGAAGACGTCGGCTGGCGCCGGATTGACAGCGGGCTGCAGCGCCTTGCGGCGAACAAAGCACTCATCGATTCTTGCGACGCGAACCAAAAGGGGGCGGGCGTCCTCCTGGGTTATCTGGCGCAATGGGTGGATATCGGATTTACCCGGCCCGGACTCATCCAGAAACTCTTGGAGCGCTTTTCCGGGGCGGACCGGGAAACCCTCACCCTCCTCGAATACGTGCATTTGAAGATGGCTGAGGGGCTCGTGGCGATGTCGGAAGAAGAATTCGCTGAGGCCATCCACCATTTTGAAACCGTGCTGGCTCTCGAAGAGGAGATCCGGGACAAACAAGTGATTTCGATTGCGAATTTCTGGGTTGGACGGTGTCTGCGCCGCCAGGGACGCTATAACGATGCGCTGGGTTACGTGGCGAAAGCCCGAGACCTGGCGTTGCGGATGAACTATCCGAAAATGGCGGCGGTCATGCGCGTGCTGGAAGCGTGGATCGCGTTTCAGGAGGGAGAACCGGAGCATGCTGCGAAGATTTTGCGCGAGGCGGAAGAAGTCCTGGCGGACACGGACGATTACCTCACGCGAGGAAACATCAGCTCCGCGTACGGCCGAATCGCGCGCCGCCTCGGGAATTATGACCAGGCGCTGGCGCGGTTCGCACAGGCTATCGAAGAGTACGGCAAACGCGACCCTCACAGCCGGAATCTCGCGCGCTCGTTCGTAAATATCGCATTCGTGAAGCGGCTCGTGGGTTTGCAATTGCGCGACAAGATCGATACGGAGGCCGCCAGGTTCAGAAAGAAGCAGACCCAGAAAGCATCCTCTGGATCCTTTGCTAAGACGCGTGGCCGGGAAGAACTCAGGCACCTGCGAGAAGAGGCTTTCGGGCATCTTGCGAAGGCGCGCGAGATTTATGAGCGATACGACGATCATCGGGGCAGAGGCAATGTCTATATTACGTACGGGTATCTCTACCTGGACAATGGAGAGCTGGATCGTGCGAGTTCCGTCGCGGCCACGGCTTTCTCGCTCGCCGAGGAGAAGAAAGACACGGTGCTGAAAGCGAGGTCGCGGATTTTGCAGTGCGTGGTCGAGGGTGCGAAATTTGAAGAGCAAATCGAAGAGGGAGCAGGCGCCCGGTCATCACAATCCGCCGTCGAATTTGCACGGGAAGCTCTGGAGTGCGCTAAGCGCACACAGAACCGGCGCCTCATCGCCAAGGCGCACATCGCGCTGGGACTGGCGCTGTGCCTCGATTTCTCCGACGGCACAGAAGCAGCGCGGGAGTGCGCCGACGAAGCTACGGCGCTATTGCAATCGGCGAACCACGACTATGTTTGGAAAGAGCTGCAGGAGTTAAAGCGCAGACTGCGGGGAGCGGGCAATATCAATCCGACGTTACGCGAATGGTCACAGGGCATCGTGGGCCCGAAATCATTTCAACGGGTAAGCGAAGAGTTTGCCGCCATTGTCATTCCGAAAGTATGGCGGCGCGAGGGATGCAAGGTGGCGCGCGTGGCGGCGCGGCTGGCCATTTCGCCGAAAAAGGTGCGAAGGATCCTGAGAAATCAGGGGCTGTTGACGGGTTCCGGCAAGGGTTGAGGCGCGCCAAACCCTCAAGAATGGCAACACGCGTCGCGCATCAGCCTGCCTGAACTAACTAGAAGTTGGCAAACGCGCAATCTTAGTTTTTTCGTCCGCGGACCTACTTGCTCGCCACCATGAGGTCGTTCTTCACGGAAAAGACGTTTGGCACGCCATTCGCGCGAAGATTGGCCAGGTTCTTGTCGGACTCGTTGTCAACCACACCAACGAGAATGACATTGCCGTTTTTCACGATGATGTGAATCGAAGGTACGGCGGACTCGCCGTAGCGAAAGAGCGCGGTGTCGCCGTAGATAGCGCGGTAAACGGCGCGGCGCAACTGGTCGTCCATCGGCGAAACTGGGAGCACCTCGATGTTGTTGGTGACGCCGGCGACGCCTTCAATGCTCTTTACAGCAGCCTCCGAATCGGACTTCAGCGTTGGACGCACCACCTGACCGCTAAGAGTGACTTTGTCTCCCTCAACCTTGAACGCTAGATTGTCGAACACAGAATAGTAGGGCAGCAAAAGGAGTTGGTGGCGCACCTCCTTAATTAACTTTTCGCGGTATTTTTCCTCGCTGCGCTGTTTCTTCTCGTCTTGAGGCTGAGAAACGCGGGCAAAGAGAGCAGTGGGCGGCGGTAACGCGACAAGCAGAGCTGCGACAAAGGCCCGAAGTTCCTTTCTCATGATGACCTCCTGATTTCGACTCGCTTCTTGTTATTAAGGGTAGATTCGGACAGTGATACAAATGGGCTCACGGGCCGCTGACCCGGGGGATGTTAGCATAGTAAAGATATTTGTGCTGTGCTACGCAACGCCTTTTAGGCAGAAGTGTTGGAACGGAGAAAACGAGAGTGCTGGTGATCGCGCATCGCGGTGCGTCGGGACATGCGCCGGAGAACACGCTGGCCGCATTTAAGCGCGCCCTGGCGTTGGGAGCCACCTTCATCGAGACGGACTTGCAACTAACACGCGATTCGCGGTTCGTGGCGATACATGACCCGACCGTGAACCGCACGACGAACGGGCAGGGCAAAGTCCACGACATGACGCTGGCGGAATTGCGCCGCTTGGATGCAGGGTCGTGGTTCGGGAGTGCATTTGCCGGAGAGAGAGTTCCCACGCTGGACGAGATCCTGGAGTTTTCGAAGAAGAACGATGCGGTTTTTTACCTGGAACTAAAGCCGGGCGGCTCCTGGGGTGGAGAGCATGCCCTGATTGGAGCGCTGCGCGAATCGGGGGAGATTCGCCGCGCGGCGGTTATCTCGTTCGATCCGGAGATCCTGGCAGGATTGCGCCGCATCGAGCCGACATTGATGACCGGATTGCTCTATGACGGGCAGCTTGAGGAGCCAATCGAGAAGGCCCTGGAAGTAGGAGCGCGGCAATTGGCGGTGCGCGGCGATCTGGTGAAGCCGAAGTTGCTGCAAGAAGCGCGAAAAAAAGACTTACAGGTGATTTGCTGGACGGTGAATCATGCTGCGCACATCCGCACGCTCATGGCGGCGGGCGTGGACGGGATCATGAGCGATTACCCGGACCGGCTGGTTGCGGTGCAGAAGAAAGACGAAAAAGAGTAGCCGCCGAACTACGGGAATCCAGGAAACCATCGGAGGGGCCGAAAGGCAAAGTATTAGTCACGAACAAGAGTGTGATAGAGAGAGGCAAATTGGGAGGCGGTTAGCTGTTCGGCGCGGCAATCGGGGCGGAGCCCGAGCGGGGCCAGCGATTCACGAATGGAATCGGGTTTTGCAAGAGACCGCAGATTGTTCACGAGTGTTTTGCGCTTTTGTGAGAAAGACAACTTCACGAAATCGAGAAAACGCCCTTCATCGCCGAGGGAGAGGTGTGCGCGTTCCCCGGGAAGGCGCAGCGTGAGGAGCGCCGAGCTAACTTTGGGCGGGGGGCGGAAAGCACTGCGAGGAATTTCAAAGACATATTCGGGGCGCGTGTACATTTGCGTTGCCACGGAAAGATAGCCATACGCCTTGCTGCCGGGTTCCGCGGTCAGCCGTTGAGCGACCTCGCTCTGCATGACGAAGTGCATTTCGTCGATGAGGTCCGCAAAGGAAAAAAGGCGATGCAGAATGGGCGAAGTAATGTAGTAGGGGAGATTGCCGTAAACAAAAATGCGGCGGCCCGCTGCAATTGCGACGAAATCGGTCTTGAGCATGTCACCAGGAACAACCGTGAGTGTGGGAAACCGTCTGGTCAGTCGCTGCAAACCCGCGACCAGCAGCGGATCGAGCTCAATGGCATAGACCGGCGCGCCGGTCGAGGCGAGATGCTCCGTCATTTCGCCGTGACCTGCACCGAGTTCGATACAGCACGAATTCGCCAAGAGTTTCGCCGGCGCGGTGGAAAGCGGCGAAACGCGAATGGCCCGTGCGATTTGTTCGCGCCAGTGTTCATCAGCGAGAAAATGCTGGCCAAGGCGTTGACGAGCCATACGGCCGAAAGTGTAGCAGGAACGCTCGGCAACGCGAGAAGACATGCACGGTTGCTGGACCCGCACGGCGCACGACAAACAGAGTCACGCAACTTTTGGACTGTTGCGGCTTGACGGGCCGATAGGTGTCCGGTAGCGTGAATACATTGCAAACGAAGAAAAAAACGAAGCGTGGAAATTCTTTGCGAATACTGCTCGTAGCATCGGAAGGCCTGCCTTTCTCGAAAACTGGCGGACTGGCTGACGTGATTGAGGGATTGTCGAGAGCCCTTGCCGCGCAGGGTCACGAGGTCGCGGTGGTGCTGCCCCGCTACCGGGGAACGAAGGCTGCCGCGCTTGTGATGCCAAGCCTGACGATTCCCATGGGCCCGCGTCTGCGGTTCCCGGCGATCGCCGACGGCGCGCTGCTGCAGGGCGTGCGGTACTTCTTCGTGGACGACACCGGCTATTTCGACCGTGATGGAATATACGGGGGAAGCGCGGGGGAGTATCCCGACAACGCCGAACGCTACACCGAGCTTTGCCGCGCCGCAATTGAGATCGTCAAACACGTCTGGCCGGCGGACGTAATTCATTGCCACGACTGGCAGACAGCGCTGGTGCCAGCGCTCCTGCGGTCCTCGTACCAGGATGATCCGGCGGTAAAAGACCTGCCGGTCGTTTTTACCGTTCACAATATCGGCTATCAGGGGCAGTTCGGTAAAGATGTGCTGGAGCGTGCAGGAATCCCGTCGATTCTGTTTCAACCAGGCGGAATCGAGTTTTTCGACAAAGTGAATTTTCTTAAGGGCGGTCTGGTCTATTCCGATTACGTGACGACCGTGAGCCCGACCTACGCGCGGGAGATTCAAACTCCAGAATATGGATTTGGCTTGGATGGAGTGGCGCGCAACCGTAAAGACCGGCTGGTAGGAATTCTAAATGGCGTGGATTACGCCGTGTGGAGTCCTGACAAGGACGCATCCATTGCCATAAAGTATTCGGCGGAAGATTTGACCGGGAAACAGGTTTGCAAGTTGGAGCTGCTGGAGACTTTCGGACTCGCCCATGACAATCTGGCACGGCCGGTGCTGGGTATCGTTTCGCGATTCGCAAACCAAAAGGGTTTTGATCTTATCGCCGACAAGACCCACGAGTTGATGCGTGAGGATATATCTCTCGTGGTTCTGGGAACCGGTGAGCGGAAGTACGAGGAATTTTTCCGCGCGCTGGCGGAAGCCTATCCCGGACGGGTGGGCGCGAAGATCGCCTATGACGATGCCCTGGCGCACAAAATCGTCGCCGGCGCCGACATGTTCCTGATGCCCTCGCGTTACGAGCCCTGCGGATTGAGCCAAATCTACAGCCTGAAATATGGCACCGTGCCGATTGTGCGCGCGACCGGAGGCCTCGACGATACCGTCGAAAATTTCGACGTGGAACACGGCACGGGGACCGGGTTTAAGTTCGCCGAGTACTCGGGCGCGGCGCTCTTGTATGCTGTGAAACAAGCTCTCCACCATCATATGGATGAGACCATCTGGAAACGCATCCAGTTGAACGGGATGGCCCAGGATTTTTCCTGGAAGGTTTCTGCCGCGGAATATGCGAAACTATACCAAGCGGCTCAAGCCTCTCGTGGCTCAGCTCAAGCCAAAGACGGATCCAGAAAAGCGGCCCGCGGCACGGGACAGGGACCGAGAAACCAAAAGGCTTCTGGCACATCTAATTAAAGGAGAAAATAGCGGCTGGCTCCGGCTAAGCTGCTGAGGACAAAGAACATGGCTGAAAACATTCAGGCTGCAACCGATGGAAATTTCGAGGCGGAAGTGCTCACGGCAAGCAATACCAAGCCGGTCTTGGTGGACTTCTGGGCCGAATGGTGCCGCCCGTGCCACATGCTGGCGCCCACGGTCGCCGAAATAGCCCACGACTACGAGGGCAAGCTCAAAGTGATGAAGCTGAACATCGATGAGGCGATGAACTCGACGGGGCGCTACAACATCCGTGGAATTCCCACCTTGCTGGTTTTCAAGAACGGACAGGTCGTCGAACAGATTGTTGGCGCGGTACCCAAGGACCAGATCACCAAGGCTGTCGAGCGCCACATTTCGTAATTCGATTGAAGATGCATTTGGCGTGTCGTAGAGTTTCAGCGGCGCGCCTTTTGTGTTTCTGCGTGAAAGGCAAAATTTGCGTGGAAGGATCCCGAATTTGGCGAGTCCCGAGGCAGCGACGAACACCGCAACGCGCACGGTAAAGCCCGCGAATCACCCGCCGCTCCTTGCCGGGGACCGCGGGCCGATTGCTGTCTCGCGGCCGGGATTGCATGAAACTGTACTGGCGATTTTGAAGCCGCTGCCACGCGGCTTGGTGCTCGATTGCCCGACTGGCGAAGGGGCGCTGGCGCAAGACCTAATCCGCGAAGGATTCGAGCTGCGCTGCTGCGATCTTTACTCAGAGCTGTTCCGTCTGGACGGCGTGGAAATCATGCGCGGCGACCTTTCCGGAACATTGCCCTATTCCTCTGGATCGTTCGATTACATTACTTCTCTGGACGGTCTCGAGCACATTGACTCGCCCCCGCAGGCGTTTCGCGAGTACCGCCGCTTGCTGAAGCCCGGCGGGCACCTGATCATCAGCGTGCCGAATATAATGAACATCGAAGAGCGCGTGAAGTGGCTGCTGTTCGGGTACACCTCGCATTTCAAGCCCCTTTCCGAGCAGTACAAAGCGAAGATTCACGAGGATTGCGCGGGGATGGACGAGATCGTAGTCCACGCCAACCCCATCGGCTACACCGAGCTGCGTTATTTTCTCGAGAAAAATGGATTCGCGATTCAGGGCGTTTACCGCGACCGGAAGAAAGCCAATCAGTGGCTGTACTGGCCGCTGGTAGCGTTGATCCGGCTGGTCGGAAAATTAACGCCGGCGGCGCGGCGCAGGGACCGCTGGACAGAAGAATTGGCCTCCGACCCGGTGCTTCTCGGCGGCAACACGATTATCATTCATTCGATTCTGCGATAGCCTTCGGGGCGAGAGGCTTCACTCTCAAAGATCTTCCGTGAAAACATCTGACGAAAGCGTGATCCGCTGCCACTGGGCAAAGAATGCCTTGAATATTTCTTATCACGATGAGGAATGGGGCGTGCCGCTCCACGATGATCGAAAGTTGTTCGAGTTGCTCATCCTGGAGGGCGCGCAGGCTGGGTTGAGCTGGGACACGGTTTTGCATAAGCGTGCGAGATACCGCGAGGTCTTCGACCGTTTCGACCCGCAGAAGGTGGCGCGGTACGACGCGAGAAAAGTCCGCACACTGCTGCGGGATCCTGGAATTATTCGCAACCGGCTGAAGATTGACGCGGCGATTGGCAGCGCACGGGCGTTCCTACAGTTACAAGAGGAATTCGGCTCATTTGACGTGTATGTCTGGCGCTTTATCGGCGGTCAGCCGAAACAAAATGCCTGGAAGTCGCACAAACATGTCCCCGCCAAAACGGTCGAATCCGACGTCATGAGCAAGGATTTGAAGAAGCGCGGATTTCGCTTTGTTGGTTCGACGATTTGCTACGCTTTCATGCAGGCCACCGGCATGGTCAACGACCACGTTGTTTCTTGTTTCCGTTATCCCCAGGTGCGGGGTACCTAGCTCTATCGTTTTGGACATGGTTATCTGCTGGAGATAATCAAGCGGCCGTGCCAGACTTCGAGATATGGAAGTTACTCTGCACATTCCCGATGAGGTCGCGAAGCGGCTCTCCGCCGGCGGAGGCGATGTCTCGCGGCGTGCTTTGGAAGCGCTTGCTCTGGAAGGCTACCGCCGGCACACGCTGACGCTCTTTCAGGTTTCCGAACTGCCGGGCTTTCCCGTGTGGAGACCGAAGACTTTTTGGGGCGGCACAAAGTACCGCTGTCCACGATTGGGGAATCCGATCTGGACCGCGAGGCGGCCGTGTTCGAAGTGGCAGAGCGCCGGCGTTCCCGCTAGCCGATTCGCGGCATGATCGCCGTCTCCAACACCACGCCACTTCGCTATCTTGTCGCCATCGAGCAAGAACATCTACTGGGACAATTGTTTGAAAAAGTCTTGGTGCCTCCAGGCGTCCGCGAAGAATTGACAGAGCCCAGGGCACCGGAATTCGTGCGGCTGCGTGTGCTGTCCCTTTCAGCATGGTATGAGCTTCGCTCCGTACAAGAAACCAGGCGGCGTCGTTTCCCGTTTCATTGCATCGAGGCGAACGAGAAGCCATACAGCTGGCAGAAATGCTCCCCACAGATGTCCTCTTAATCGATGAGCAGATTGGGCGGGCGATCGCACTGAGCCGGAACCCCTCACTATCAGGTACGCTGGGAGTTCTGGAACGCGCCGACAAAATAGGGCTTATGACTGATTTTCCGCAAGCTCCAAAACAACTGAAGACAAGCGGATTCTTTATTTGCCGAATCGTTGGGCAGCAACTCCTACAACGCCATCGTCTGCGCCGAGGGAGCAAGTAGCTGGGCCGTCCTTCGCTTGCGTTGAAGGCGGGGCCGGCGTACGATGCTGCTTCCGCTGTTTTCCGCGAATTCCCGCCGGAAGTGCCCCTCGAAGGACGTGACAAAGAGGGAAGGGTGCGGCCCCGGTTGGCCGGGGTAGGCAAGGAGAACGACTGGGCATGAAATCCGTGGCAGTGGTAGGCGCACAGTGGGGCGACGAAGGCAAGGGCAAGGTCGTGGACTACCTTGCCGGGTCGTTCGAATATATTGCACGCGTCGGGGGCGGCCACAATGCGGGGCATACCGTCATCATCGACCGCAATGGGGGCAAAGATCGCTACGTTTTGCAGTTGATTCCCTGCGGAATTTTGCGCCCAAAGCAGCAGGCAGTGATCGGAACGGGCGTGGTGGTGGATCCTGCTGCGCTGGTCGCGGAAATCGAGGCGCTCGCGAAGGCCGGGATCGACGTCAAAGGCCGCTTGCACGTCAGCAATCGCGCGCACCTGATTTTTCCCTATCATCGCGAGCTGGATAAGGCCGCGGAAAACGCGCGAGGCGCGAACAAGATTGGAACGACTTCGCGGGGCATTGGGCCGGCGTACGAAGATAAGATGGCGCGAAGGGGATTACGCGTCTGCGATCTGCTGGAGCCGGCATCGTTCCGGGAGAAGGCCGCGCGCGTTGTTGCGGAGAAAAACCGCCTGGCGAAGGGCGCGTACGGCGCGGACATCGATTTTTCGCATGAGGTCGACGAGACGCTGCGGCTGGGTGAAAAAATTCGCTGCTACATCTGCGATACGGCCGAACTGGTGAATCGCGCGCTGGACGAAGGCAAGTCCGTGCTGTTCGAAGGCGCCCAGGGCACGATGCTGGACATCGATCACGGCACCTATCCCTACGTCACGTCTTCCAGCGCAATTTCGGGAGGCGCGGCGACCGGAGTGGGCGTGCCGCCCGCCAAGATTAAGCATGTCCTGGGAGTTTCGAAAGCGTATACCACGCGCGTTGGCTCGGGACCGTTTCCCACGGAGATGCTGGACCTCGAGGCACAGGAAGTTCGCGAACGCGGCAAGGAATTTGGCGCGGTAACCGGCCGGCCGCGACGTTGTGGATGGCTGGATCTGCAGATCTTGCGCTACGCCAAGATGATCAACGGGATCGACTCCTTGGTTGTCACCAAGCTCGACGTGTTCGATACGCAGCGCGAGATTCAAGTTTGTGTGGGCTATAACTACAAAGGCTCGCCGCTTCGAGAAATACCCGCGCTTGCGGAGGAGCTCGAAAAAGTCACGCCCCAATACAAGACCCTGCCGGGCTGGTGCGAATCGACGTACGGCTTGAAGGACGGCGCGCGTCTGCCGAAGGCGGCGCAAGAGTATTTGCGCTTTATCGGCGATTTTCTCCAGGTGGAAATCGGAATGATTTCCACCGGTCCAGAACGCGATGCGACTATCGTACCCGCAGGCACGTTGTTGTCTCGCTGGCTGTGACACGCCATGCTCACCTACGAGCAAGCCCGCCAGAAGGTCATCGAACAGGTTTCCAAGAAGAAAGGTCCGCGCGCAAAAGTTGGCATCAGCGTCTGGCATGCCCTCGGATACGTGCTGGCGCAGGACGTGAAATCGGACCGCGCGTATCCGCCGTTTGACCGCTCGACGCGTGATGGATACACCGTACGCGCAGCGGAAGCAAAGTCCGGCGCAAAGCTCCGCAACGTGGGTGAAATTAAAGCCGGCGATACCGTGACTGAACTGCTAGCGCCCGGAACATGCGTCCAGATTATGACCGGCGCCGCGGTTCCACAGGGCGCTGACGCGGTGGTAATGATTGAGCAGACGCGGACCGAAGGCGATGCAGTCGTGTTCGACCGAGATGCGCAACCCGGTCAGAACATCGTGCCGCGCGGCTCTGAGGGGGCCGCCGGCCAAATCATTCTTTCCTCGGGAATGCACCTAGGTTACGCGGAGCTTGCCCTTGCAGCGCAAGTGGGCGCGGTGCAATTGCAGTGCGCTAAAAAGCCGCGCGTTGCTATCCTCTCCACAGGAGATGAGGTCGTTTCCGTCGAAAAAACTCCCGGGCCGTTTCAAATTCGTAATAGCAACAGCGTTTCTCTGGCGGCGCAGGTGCGCTTATCCGGTGGCGAACCGGTTCTGCTCGGGAATGCGGCAGACCGGTCTGATGATTTACGCGAGAAAATTCTGCGGGGGTTAAAGAAAGATATTCTGGTTTTATCCGGCGGCGTTTCGATGGGCAAGTATGATCTTGTTGAAATAGTTTTGAGAGAATTGGGGGCAGACTTTTATTTTGATGCGGTGGCGATTCGCCCCGGGAAGCCCGCGGTTTTTGGGCGCTGCGGTGAAACCTTTGTTTTCGGCCTGCCCGGGAATCCAGTTTCTACCATGGTGACATTCGAGTTATTTGTCACCGCGGCGCTGGATTTGCTGAGCGGAGCCGAGGCGCGGCCACTGTCCCTATTGGAAGCGCGGCTCGGAGAGGCTTTGCACGAGAAGCCCGGGCTGACGCACTTTTTGCCAGCTCGCGTGGAATGGAAGGGGACAACGCCGGTGGTGAAGCCGTTGCCGTGGCAAGGTTCCGGCGATGTCGCCACACTTGCCAAAGCAAATTGCTTCTTGGTCGTGCCGGCTGATAGAGCCGAGGTCCAAACAGGGGAGCCCGTATCCATTCTCCTGCGCAAAGATGTAATTTGAGAACATGTAGTCGTTTTCTTCTTAGGTCAGGTTTCTTGCAGTCGAGCAAACGTATATATGGCCAAGTTGTCGCACTACGGGAAAAAAGGCGAAGTCCGGATGGTTGACGTGTCGTTGAAAAACGTAACCGCGCGCACCGCGAAGGCTCGGGCGTTTATTCGCATGTCACCCCGCGTGGTCCGCGCCGTGCGTCGGTTGAAAAATCCGAAAGGCGACCCGCTGGAAGTAGCGCGAATCGCGGGGATCGCCGCGGCCAAGCGTACTGCCGAGTGGATACCTCTTTGTCATCCTCTGCCGCTGACGCACATTGATGTGACTGCGCGGCTATGCCAGAATGGCGTGGAAGTACGATCCACCGTAACCACCGCCGCTCAAACCGGTGTGGAAATGGAAGCGCTGGTCGCCGTTAGCGCCGCAGCCCTCACGGTATACGATATGTGTAAAGCCCTCGACAAAGCGATGGAGATCAAGGACATTTTTCTCCTGGAAAAAACAGGCGGAAAGAGCGGTGATTTCCGCCGGGCGCTGCCGGCAAGAGCGCGTTCGAAAGCCGGCGTGCGGGGCCGAAAGTGATGACCGCGTCGGCCGGAACGTCCGTCAGGTTGCTGCTGGTAGAGGACAATCCGCTGGTGCGCGGCTTGATCGTCAAGGGCCTTGAGCATTCTTGCGAAGTTGTAAGCGCCTCAGATGGCGCCGATGCTTTGCTCAAGGTGATCGACGATCCGCCCGACATGATTTTATGCGATTACAAGATGCCCGGCCTCGATGGACGCCAGCTCTTTGAAAAACTGCGCGCACGCGAAACTACCCGGCATATTCCGTTTTTGTTCATGGCGAGCCGCGCGGACATCGAGGAGCGCTTGCGGCCCCTGGTGGACGGCGTTGAGGAATTTATCCCCAAGCCGTTTCTGGTAAAGGACCTGGTGCGCATCACGAAGAAAGTGGTGGATCGTCTTCTCCTTGAAAAACTCCAGAAGCGCGCTTCCCGGCCCGGCGTGATTCAGGGACGCCTCGAAGAGATGAGCATGATCGACCTGATGCAGTCACTGGAAATGGGACAGAAATCCTGCCGGCTCGTCGTTCGCAAGGGCGGCGAGAACGGCGAACTCTATTTTGCGAGCGGTCAGTGCCGCGACGCGAAAATCGGCGGGACCGAGGGCGACGATGCCGTCTACAAAGTCGTGTTGTGGACGGAAGGCGAATTCGAGATTGATTTCAACGCCGCGAATGCCTCCACCCGCACCACCACCACGCGCAATACCACCGGCCTCCTCATGGAAGCGATGCGCCTGATGGATGAATCCAATCGCGACGCGGTTGAGACCCAGTGATCTCCACGAAATAATCCACGCAATGCGCGTCGCCATTCTCACCATCAGCGATACGGTC
>JACXTT010000920.1_pt1 | contig 50295 bp, 36 predicted proteins | sample 9270951 | NCBI WGS metagenome assembly JACXTT01 (sample SAMN15532306, study PRJNA645909) | rock metagenome | isolation source: weathered quartz diorite | place: Puerto Rico | collected 2017-06-21
CCAGTTTGGAAGAAGGGTAATCGAATTTTACCACGCCTTCCATGTTTTCCAAATCGTCAATGCTCAACGCTTCGGCCGGGGCGTTTTGATTGGCAAATAATTTTTCGGTGGTTTCGATGGCTTTATTGAGCTCTTCCTGCCCGTGTACAAAACGGGTAATTTCGCTGGCCAGTACTTTTTGCAGGCCGCGGGCGCCGGGGTTGGCGGCATGGGCCTGTACCAGCGTTTCTATTTCCGCCTGGGGCAGGAATGTGAAGATTTTAATCCATTTTTCGGCATCGGCATCGGCTGCGTTGAGCCAGAACTGGTAAAACAGGTAGGGGGTGGTTTTTACGGGGTCCAGCCAGATATTCCCTTTTTCCGTTTTGCCAAACTTGCCGCCGTCGGTTTTGGTGAGCAGGGGGCAGGTAAAGGCAAATGCTTCCCCGCCGGCTTTGCGGCGAATGAGCTCGGTGCCGGTGGTAATATTGCCCCACTGGTCGCTGCCGCCCATCTGGAGCTTGCAGTTTTTATGCTGGTACAGCCAGTAAAAATCGTAGCCCTGCATGAGCTGGTAGGCAAACTCGGTATAGCTGATGCCGGTATCGCCTTCAAGCCGTTTTTTTACGCTGTCCTTGGCCATCATATAATTGATGGTAATATGCTTTCCGGTATCGCGCAGGAAGCCGATAAATGACATGTTTTTGAACCAGTCGTAGTTATTGACCATTTCAGCGGCATTGGACAGGGCAGGGTTAAAATCAAGGAATTGCGCCAGCTGCCGCTGGATGCCCGCCAGGTTCATTTGCAGCTGGTTTTCGTCCAGCAGGTTCCTTTCCTCGCTTTTGCCGGAAGGGTCGCCTACCATGCCTGTAGCGCCTCCTACGAGGGCAATAGGCTTATGGCCAGCCTTTTGGAGGTGCACCAGCAGTAAAATGGGCACCAGGCTGCCAATATGGAGGCTGTCTGAAGTGGGGTCAAAGCCAATATAGGCGCTGGTCATTTCCTTTTTTAGCTGTTCTTCCGTTCCGGGCATCATATCCTGTATCATACCGCGCCAGCGGAGCTCTTCTGTCAGGTTCATGGTATTCAGCTGATTTTGCGCAAAAATAGCTGATTCCGGGTAGACGGGCCCACGCAAAAGGGCAATAAATTGATATAAAATGCGTTACCCAACATTGGAGTATCTTTTCTCGTATCTATTAATAATCCGTGCAGTTAACCAGGTAAATAGACCAGACAAGATATGCAGCCATCCTCTCGAAAGAAGAGTCTGGTTAATTGCTATTAACGCTTATACCGAAAATTGTGGTAATGAGAAGCTTAAGACCCTTACTTGCAGGAAGCTTTGCCCTAATGACCGTAGGGGCTTTTGCCCAGTTTCCCAAGTACTCTAATGAATTTCTGAACATAGGGACCGGCGCCCGGGCGCTGGCAATGGGAGATGCCCAGGTGGCATCGGTAAGCGATGGCACGGCGGGATACTGGAACCCGGCAGGCCTGATGAATGTGAAGGATTACCCCCAGCTGAACTTAATGCACGCCGAATATTTTGCCGGCATAGGAAAATACGATTATGGCTCACTGGCCCTGCCCATAAGCGGCGGCAAGCGGGTACTGGGCCTTTCTTTACTGCGCTTTGCGGTAGATGATATTCCCAATACCGTTTTCCTGGTACAGCCCGATGGCTCTATTAACTTTGATAACATTACTACGTTTTCTTCCGCCGACTACGCTTTTTTACTTTCCCTGGCGCAAAAACTGAAACTGAACGACAGCCACAGCATCGACTTTGGCGTAAACGCCAAAATCATTCACCGCGTAGCCGGTGATTTTGCTACCGCCTGGGGCTTTGGTTTTGATATAGGTATGCAGTACACGCATAAAAACCTGAAGCTGGGACTGATGGCAAAGGATGTTACCACTACTTTCAATGCCTGGTCGTACAGCCTTAATGAACAGGTACGTGAAGTATTTTATCTTACACAGAACGCTATACCGGTGCATTCTACCGAGCTCACCGCCCCGCAGTTGCTTTTGGGGGGCGCATATACGTTTAAGCTGTCTAAAAGCCTGAACCTGATGACGGAGGCTAATATTGACCTTACGTTCGACGGCCGGCGCAATACCGTGCTGACATCGAATGTAGTAAGCCTTGACCCGCGACTGGGACTGGAAGCCTCCTTTAAAAATGTGTTTTTTGTACGTGCGGGCATCAACAATTTCCAGCAGGCGCTGGATGAAAACGATTCTACCAACAAGAATAAAGTATGGATATACCAGCCGAGCATCGGGGCGGGGTTCAGGATTTCCAACGTGGTGATAGACTATGCGTTTACTAACCTTGCCAACCAGTCGAACCCGTTATACACGAACGTATTTTCATTAAAGCTTGATTTGAAGAAGAAGGAGAAAAAATAATCCCTGCGTTTATGAAACACAGGAAACTTTATACCATGCGAAAAATTTTTACACTCATTGCTTTGCTGTATGCCTTAACCGGTGTTGGGCAGACGTATAATAACGAGTGGATTAAACCTGCTCAGACTTATTATAAGTTCAAGGTGGGCAGCAACGGGCTTTACCGCCTTCCGCAGTCGGCCCTTGCGGCCATTGGCTGGGCGGCCACCCCGGTGCAGCAATTCCAGCTCTGGCGCAACGGCCAGGAAGTACCCTTATATCCTTCAGTAGCTTCCGGCGTGCTGCCTTCCGGCGGGTATATGGAATTCTGGGGCCTGGGAAACGACGGGAAGGCGGATTTACCCCTGTACCGCGATCCTGCCTACCAGCATACCGATAAGCTAAGCCTGATAAGCGATACCTCTGTATATTTTCTAACAGTAAATACCGCATCGGCCAACCAGCGGTTTATAGATGCCACGAACAATATTGCCGGCAATTCGCTTGCGGCCGAGCCCTATTTTATGTACACCTTTGGCAGGTATTTCAAAAACCGCCTTAACCCCGGTTTTGCCGCCGTGGTGGGTGAATATGTGTATTCCGGTTCGTATGACAAGGGTGAGTTTTGGGGCAGCTGGGGTATTGCCCCGGGAGGTTCTTACCCAGACCAGGCTGCCAATTTATACCCGTATACGGCAGGCCCAACGGCTAACTTTAAATACGGGGTAGTGGGCCTTTCGCTGAATGCAAGAAGCATGCAGGCCAAAATAAACGGCACGTTGCTGAAAGATACTACCTGCGATTATTTTAATGACCTGGTAACCTCGGCTTCCTTCCCGGTAAGCCTTATCAGCAGCGGAACGGCTAATGTTGAATTTGTGAATACCTCGGCGGTAACGACAGACCGGGCCGTATCTTCTTTTTATGAAATCAACTACCCCCGCCAGTTCAATTTTGGCGGGCAGACTAATTTCAGTTTCACCCTGCAGGGCAGGAGCCAGGGGTATTACCTGGAGATAACTAATTTTACCAATGGCAGCGCGGCGCCGGTGTTGTATGATATGACCAGCCAGCTCAGGTATACCGGCGATATTTCTACGCCGGGCATGGTAAAGTTTGCACTGCCGGCCTCTTTGCAAAACCGCCAGATGCAGCTGGTAAGCGAAGACCCCGCTACCGTTACCACCATAGCAAACACTGCTTTGCAGGTAAAAAACTTTATTGACTTTACCAATACGGCCAACCAGGGCAATTACCTGATTATTTCCAATAAAATATTGTTTGGTGGCGATAACCCGGTAGACGGCTACCGTCAATACCGGAGTTCGGCGGCAGGCGGCGGTTTCAATGCCAAAGTTGTTGATATTGATGAGCTGGTAGACCAGTTTGCATTTGGTATTAAAAAGCACCCGCTTTCTATCAAGAACTTTTTACGTTTTGCGCGGGCAAAATTTGCAGCGCCTCCGCAGGATGCATTGCTGATAGGGCGTGGCACCACGTATTACGAATACCGGGGCGGCCATGACAGTGACCCGATAACGGACCAGATAAACCTGGTGCCCACGTTTGGCTGGCCGGCTTCTGACAACCTGCTGGCTTCCGCCGATGGTGCCAGCCCTGTAGCACTCACTAATATTGGCCGTCTTTCGGCAGTTACGCCGGATGAGGTAGACGGATACCTCCAGAAGGTAAAAGAATATGAATCGGCGCAGCAAACCAACCCGAATACGTTTGATGGACGTGGCTGGATGAAAAATGTGCTGCACCTGACCGGTGCCAGCGATAATTCGCTGGGGCCTTTACTTTGCTCCTATATGGATTCTTATGCCCAGATTATCTCCGATACACTGGTGGGGGCCAATGTAATCCAGTTTTGCAAAAGCTCTACCGACCTGGTGGAGCAGGTGGCAGATGACAAAATCAGCCAATTGTTTAACCAGGGGCTTGGATTGCTGGACTATTTTGGCCACTCATCCGCGACTACACTTGAGTTTAATCTCGATAATCCGCAGAATTATAATAACGCAGGTAAATACCCGATCTTCTCAGTAAACGGGTGTAACGCGGGCAATTTTTATTCCTTTGAGCCACAGCGTTTGTCGGTGATTTCCTCGATGTCGGAAAAGTTTGTACTGGCCAAAGAACGGGGGGGCGCGGCTTTCCTGGCATCTACGCACTTTGGAATTGTAAATTACCTGAATATTTATCTTACTTCGCTATACAGCCTGATGAACACAACAGATTATGGCGCTCCTTTGGGCAAGGTGTTCCGGGATGCTATGCAGAAAATGATGCAGATAACCGGGAGCGATGATTACTATGCACGCCTGCACGCGGAAGAGATGACGGTGCATGGCGACCCGGCCCTGAAATTCGGGTACCAGGCCCTCCCAGATTACGATGTGGAAGCGTCAATGGTGGTTATTAACCCCCAGTTTATTTCGGTTGCGGCCAATAGCTTTAAAGCCAGCATTAGCTATTACAACCTGGGTAAGGCAGTAGATGATTCTATTGTAGTAGAGGTAAAACGGCAATACCCGGATAATAGCATAACCACGCTGGTCCGGAAAAAAATAAAGGGTATCATGTTTTTGGATTCTTTGCAGCTGCAGATACCCGTGGTAGCTTCCCGGGATAAGGGGCTGAATAAATTAATCGTGACCCTGGACGCAGATAATGCCGTTACAGAAATAACAAAGGCAAATAATAGCATAACAACACAGTTTTATATTTACGAGGATGAGGCCAGCCCGGCATATCCCTATAACTATTCTATCGTCAGCCAGAAAAACATAACTTTTTACGCTTCTACCGCCAATCCCTTCAGTGATCTGAAGCAGTACACTATGGAAATTGATACCACAGAAAATTTCAATTCTCCCTTAAAAGTGGCTAAAACTATTTCTTCGGTTGGAGGTACGCTTGAGTTTACACCGGGGGTTAACTTTCTCGACAGCACGGTTTACTACTGGAGGGTATCACTTGTACCGCCGGCGGGTGGCAGTTATCACTGGAATGAATTCTCGTTTATCTATCTAAACGGGTATTCATCCGGATTTAACCAGTCGCATTATTACCAGCACCTGAACTCAACGGTAACCGGCGTTTCGCTTACTGCCAACCGGCAATGGACGTTTGGGACTACCAGCAATCAGATTGTTTCGCGAAACGGTGTTTATCCTACCAGTGGCCAGACGGATGCTGACTTTGTAGTTAGTGCAAACGGCGCGAGCATTGCCTCAAGCGGATGTATTGGCGGTTCCTTTCTTTTTACTGTATTTGACCCGGTTACCTTTCAGGCCTGGTCGAATATGGATGCCAATGGCAATAGTCTTAACCGGTATGGAAGTGCTACTATTTCCTGTTCGTCTAAACTGAGGGGCGATAATTTTGAGTTTTCCTATCTTAGCGCTACCGCCAGGAAACAGGCCATGGACTTTATGGACACCATTCCTAATGGCTTTTACGTAGTAGTCAGAGATATGCCGTCAAATGTCCAGTCTGTCAATACGTATGCCAGCGACTGGAAGGCGGATACGCTTTTATATGGTTCAAACAATTCCATTTATCATAAGCTGGTTGCCGCGGGTATTGTGGGCCTGGACTCTTTTAACAGCCCGAGAGGATTTGTCCTGGTGTACAAAAAGGGGGATCCTACATTTCAACCCAAATGGGCCATGGCTTCCAGCGCATACGAAAGTGTGCAGGTAACGGCAGACTGCCCCACGATTGATACGATAGGGTTTATCACTTCTCCCGTTTTTGGTCCTGCCAAAGCATGGAAACAGGTACATTGGCGCGGAAGCAGCAAGGAAAGCCCCTCGGCCGATAATCCTTCTGTACAGGTTATTGGTATAGCTCCCGATGGTACCCAAACGGTATTGTATACGCTTGATAAGTCGACCCAGGATTTTGATATATCTTCCGTCAGCCCGGCGCAGTATCCCGGCATGCAGCTGAAAATGCGTAATATTGATTCTGTAACCATTACGCCTTACCAGCTTTCTTACTGGAGAATTGATTATGACGCGGTGCCGGAAGGGGCGCTTATACCCAACCTTTATTTCAAATCAAAAAGCCCGACCAAACCGTCAGACTCGCTTGCTTTGGGTGAACTGCTCAATTTTGGCATTGCCTTTAAGAATATCAGCAACGTGGCCTTTGACAGCCTTAAAATCAAGATGTATGTGCTTGACCGGAACAACGTAACGCATACCGTGGTGCTGCCAAGGAAAAAACCGCTTATTGCGGGCGACTCGGTACACCTGGACTATACGATTGATACCAAGGATTACCCGGGAGCCAACACCCTGTATATTGATTTTAATCCCGACAATGATCAGCCGGAACAGTATCTTTTCAATAATTTCCTGTACCGTAATTTTTACGTAAAGCCGGATAGCACCAGCCCGCTGCTGGACGTAACGTTTGACAATGTACATATCCTTAACCGGGATATTGTGTCGGCCAAACCGCATATCCAGATAAAACTGAAAGACGAGGCGCAATACATGCTCCTGAATGATACCGCCGATATGATTGTGCAGGTGCAGTTCCCGGACAATACTATAAAGACCTATCGTTTTGACGGCGATACCCTGCGCTTTACCCCGGCAGTGAGCGGTTCAAACAATACGGCCACGATTGACTTTAACCCGCAGTTCCTCAACCAGGTAAATCCCAATGGCGACGAGTATGAACTGATTGTATCCGGCAAAGACAGGAGTAATAACCTGGCGGGATCAACGCAATATAAAGTCACATTCAGGGTAATCAGTAAGCCCATGATCAGTAACCTGCTGAATTATCCCAATCCCTTTACCACCTCCACCGCATTTGTATTTACCATTACCGGAAGCGAGGTGCCGCAGAACATGAAAATACAGATCCTTACCATTACAGGTAAGATAGTGCGGGAAATTACCAAGGCCGAGCTGGGCCCGCTGCATATAGGAAGGAACATTACCGAATTCAAATGGAACGGTACCGACCAGTATGGCGACCGGCTGGCCAACGGCGTGTACATTTACCGTTTTGTAACACAGCTGAACGGTGTAAAAATGGACAAATACACGGCCGACGGCGATAATACCGATCAATTCTTTAACAATGGATACGGAAAAATGTATTTGATGAAATAACCCTAATTTAGGCATTAGGTTAATGATTGGACCAATGCAAAAAAAAATTAAGCCGGGAGGTACTGGAACCAGGAAAAGAATCCTGTTTATCCTGTACCTCTTTTTTATTAGTTTCCTGGCCCTTGAAATAATCCTGCGTTTTTATAACCCCTTTCATTACAGGATAAAAGGCGACCGGCTCCTGCTTCCGGTAAATGAGCGGCAGCTGATCCGAAACGATATAAACCCCCGGCTGGACACGGTGATCATCAATACCCGCAATTCGATGGGCTTTCGCGGCCCCGAAAAACCGGCCGGTTTCGATCGTATGCTGTCGGTCATTACCGTAGGCGGCAGTACTACGGAATGTCATTTTCTTTCCGATACAAAAACCTGGCCCTGGCTGCTGGGAGAAAACCTGCGGCCATCCTTTCCCGGCATATGGGTTAATAACGCCGGGCTCGACGGGCATTCTACTTTTGGCAACGAACTGTTGCTAAATGATTACCTCGTTAAAATAAAACCCGCTGTTATCTTATTTTTAACCGGTATCAATGATGTGGAAAATGATCAGCCCACGTTTCACGACAAGCTGAACAGGAAGGGGGCATACAACGATTTTAAGCATTTTATTTTTAACAACAGCGAAGTACTGAACCTGGCATTGAACCTGGTGCGCAACTGGCAATCGCCCAGGCTGGACAGGGCCAACGGATGGCTGGATCTCCGCAAAGGGGATACGCTTATAATGAGCAGCGGGCAGGTAGAGGAAAGAAAACATATCCAGGCAAAATACCTGGCCGGCTACCGGCAAAGGATAGCAGAAATGATAGATACCTGCCGGGCGCATGGCATTCAAGCGGTTTTTATTACCCAGCCAAGCCTGTTTGGCGCCGGGAGGGACAGCGTTACCGGCGTTAGCCTGGAAACGTTTAAGCTGGAGGAAAAGCTCAATGGCCGCTGTTTATGGGAGCTGTTGAAACTGTACAATGAAGCGGTAAAAGCGGTTTGCAGCGCTAAAAAGGTCCCTGTTATCGACCTGGCGGAACAGATGCCCAAAAACAGCCTTTATTTTTATGATGCCAGCCATTTTACCAACCAGGGCGCGGAAAAAATGGCTTCCCTGGCAGCCGGTTATTTGCAACCTGTTCTTGGTAATTATTTCCCGGCATACCGTAAATAAAACCAGTTCTGCCGGGGATGGCCGTTATATGATCATAAAAGTATAAATTTGTTGGCAACTGGTATCTGAATTTGTTGAAAATGAGTGAATTATATCATGAAAATACTGGGCATTTCTGCTTACTATCACGATTCGGCGGCTGCAATTATCCATGAGGGTAAAGTGATTGCTGCTGCCCAGGAAGAGCGATTTACCCGGGTAAAGCATGACGCCTCTTTCCCGGTGAACGCGATACGTTTTTGCCTGGATTATGCGGGCTGTAGGCTGGAAGAACTGGACGCTATTGTATTTTACGATAAGCCTTTCCTGAAATTTGAACGTTTACTTGAAACGTACTATTCATTTGCTCCCCGCGGTATTGTTTCTTTTCTCCGGTCAATGCCGGTATGGATTAAAGAAAAGCTATTCCTTAAACGAAATATTTACAAAGGGCTGGAAAACATAGCGAAATTCGACAGGAAGAAATTAAAACTGCTGTTTCCCGAGCACCACCTGTCGCATGCCGCCAGCGCTTTTTATCCTTCTCCCTTTGAAGAAGCGGCCATTCTTACACTGGATGGCGTGGGGGAGTGGGCAACAGCCTCCATTTGTAAGGGTGAGGGTAACCGTATTACTGTTTTAAAAGAACTGGATTTTCCCCATTCCCTGGGGCTGCTGTACTCGGCATTTACCTATTACTGCGGTTTTAAAGTAAACAGCGGTGAATACAAGCTGATGGGGCTGGCTCCTTATGGCAACAGGGATAGCAGCGAGTGTAAAAAGATGGTGCAAATCATTAAGACAAAGCTGGTAGATATAAAAGAAGACGGTTCTTTCTTTTTATACCAGGAATATTTTACTTATGCAACAGGCTTACGGATGGTACCGGAGGAAAAGTGGAAATTGCTTTTCGGGTTTGGAAAAAGAGCGGAGAATATGGAACCGGACCAGCAGTACTGTAATCTTGCCGCCGCCATCCAGGAGGTAACGGAAGAAATAATATTAAAGCTGGCTTATGAGGCCAAACGGCTTACCGGCCTGGATAATCTATGCCTTGCGGGCGGAGTGGCGCTGAATTGCGTGGCAAATGGAAAATTACTGGAAACAGGGTTGTTCAACCGTATTTTCATTCAGCCGGCGGCGGGTGATGCCGGTGGCGCGTTGGGTGCCGCTTATGCCGCCTACTATATCAGTTTTGACAAAGTGCGTGTTATACATCCAAATGAAGCAGATGGGTTGGGTGGCAGTTACCTGGGACCGGAGTTTGGAAGGCAGGAAATTATTGCCGCCGCTAAAAAATATAAGGCCGTTTACCGGGAAGTGGAAGATACGGATACACTTATAAAAACAACGGCACAGCTGGTAGCCGATGGAAATGTAATTGGGTGGTTCAGGGGGAGAATGGAGTTTGGCCCCCGGGCATTGGGCGCAAGAAGCATCATTGCCGATGCCCGCCGTACCGATATGCAGCAGCAGCTGAACCTTAAAATAAAATTCAGGGAGAGCTTCCGGCCTTTTGCGCCGGCAATCCTGGCAGAAAGCGCGGCGGAATATTTTGATTTAAAAGGCAGTTCTCCTTATATGCTGCTGGTGAAGCAGATTAGCCCGGGCCGGCGGTATGCGCTGCCTGCCGGTTATGAAGACTATTCTCTACCGGATAAATTGTACCTTCAGCGCAGCGATTTACCGGCTGTAACCCATGTTGATTATTCTGCCCGGGTACAGACAGTGCACCGGGAAACCAATAAGGCGTTCTGGCAGTTATTGGATGCTTTCAGGCAATTGTGCGGTTGTCCTGTATTAATCAATACCAGCTTTAATGTACGGGGGGAACCGATAGTAAACACACCGGCGGATGCGTATCGTTGTTTTATGCAAACCGGCATGGACTACCTGGTAATGGAAAATTTTATTTTTGATAAAAAAGATCAACCGGCGGGCTCATCACTCCCGGCACCTGTTAAATATATCGACTGACAGGGATGCAGCTATTTTTTTAACATTATGATACTATGAAGAAACTATTCCGCTGGTCAACTATCAGGTACATGCTTTTCCTGGTTGTATTTACTTGTGTTGCCTGCGAGATTATCCTGCGCATTTATAATCCTTTTCCATTCCGCTTGCGGGGTACGGACATTTTACTTCCGCGAAACCAGCGGTATATTATAGACAATTCCAACCTTCCCGGCCTGGACAGCAGTATAATTCATACAAAGAACTCGCTTGGTTTCAGGGGTGCAGAAATGCCGGCTGATCTTACATCGTATTTCTCGGTGCTTACCGTTGGCGGCAGCACTACGGAATGCTGGAACCTGCAGGAAAAAGACAGCTGGCCCTACGTGTTGAATCAAAAACTGGATAGTAGTTTTAAGCCGGTGTGGTTTAACAATGCCGGGTTTAGCGGTCATTCCACCTTTGCTCATTCCCTGCTTATCAATGAATATATAAAACAGTTGCATCCTAAGCTGGTGTTTTTCCTGGTAGGCTGGAATGAGGTAAGCAGGAGGGATTTGGCAGAGCATGACGATATATACAGGAAGCATTTTAGCGGTTTCATGGATTTCCTGTCTAAAAACAGCGAGTTGTATAACCTGGTAGTTAATATTAAGCGGCACTACCAGTATAAGGAATACGGGAAAATAAAGGACTATCCTTATCTCATTACGGGCAATCACGATTTGTTGTTAAAGAGCGACCGGTTTAAGGATTCTGTTGTGCAGGCAGAAACCCCGCTGTACGATTTGTATAGAAAAAGGCTAACGGCAATTGTTGATACCTGCATGAATAATCAAATTTTACCTGTTTTGATTACGCAGCCCGGCATCCTGGGAAACGGTATTGAGCCTCATACAGGCTGCAACCTGGACGATTATAAATTAAGCAAAGATTGCTCCGGTAAAATGTTCTCGGATATATTAAAGCGTTACAACGCGGTTACGATGGCGGTAGCCAGGGAGAAGGGAATCCTTTGTATTGACCTGGCAAGCCAGCTTTCGCCCGCGATTGCCAATTATTACGATATTTGTCATTATAACAAGCCGGGATGTAAAACCGTGGCGCAGATTGTATACGACCAATCGATAGCATATTTAAAACAGCATTTCGCATCATATTTAAAGCACTGATATGGAGTTTTGGAAGGATTTGTGGAATTTTTTAAAGGTCAGGAAAAAATGGTGGCTGGCGCCGCTTATCATTATCCTGATTATCCTGGGTGTATTAATTGTTTTGGGCAGTACCTCGGCACTGGCTCCATTTATTTATACTTTATTTTAACCGATGGATAAAACAAAACACCTTGAAACAGTGCTTGTAATAGTGTTGGCAATGATGATGGTGTATTGGTTCAAAAGGTACAATGCCCTGCTTTTGTGCGCCATACTTACAGGTCTTGCGGCTGTGCTGGTGCCTGCTGTTGCCGGGGCTATCCATTGGTTCTGGGCAAAGCTTTCCGATATACTGGGAAGTGTTTCGGGCAGGATACTATTAACGGTAACTTACGTGCTGGTGCTTCTGCCATTGTCTTTCCTGGCAAAAAGATTTGGTAAAACAACCATCCGGACGAAAGCAGGAGGCAATAGTTATTTCAAAGAACGGAATCATACCTATAGAAAAGAGGATATGAGTAATCCCTGGTAGAACGCAAACTGCAAAAAGACTGTTATGAAACGATTCGGACCATTTCTTTTGTTTCTCCTGCTGGTTTTTGCCCTCTACTCCCCGCTCATTAATAAAAGTTTTTCTTCCGACGATTTCCAGGTATTAAGAAGAGTTGTTTATGCCAGGCATGGTATACTCATTAAAGGTTTTTTCCGGCCTCTTTCTGACATAACATTGTATGCGTGTTACCTGGTAGTGGGGTTCAGGCCGATGCTATATATGATTTTTAACCTGGTTACACATACCTGTATTGTGTACATGTTATTCCTCCTGGCAGGGCGTATATCCTGGATACCGGCCCAAAACCGCCGTTTCTTTTCATGGCTCACAGCCCTTTTTTTTCTCAGCTATCCTTTTCACAACGAGCCTATAGTATGGGCGGTGGGAAGGGCATCACTCACTTCCAACCTGTGTGCTACCGCGGCAATGCTGGTTACGGTATCTGCCGTGAAGACAGGGTGGAAGTATTTCCTGGTATGCCTTTTTTACTTTGTTGCCATGAGCGGTTATGAAACGGTTATGGTGCTGCCCGGCATCATACTGCTGCTGGTATACGACCCTAAAATACCTATACGCCGCTATATACCGTGGGTGGGATGGCTGGGCCTGGCCCTGGTGCTGCATTTGATACTGCGTGTGTGGGTGTCGGGGGTATTCTGGGGAAGGTACGGGGGGGAAATGATGGAAACGAATTCCGGCGTAATGAAGTATATAAAAGTAGCAGGAAGGGTATTGCTGCCACCCATGGAGAACTCAGGGTTATTGATAGGCCTGTTTATTGTGCTGGTAATGGTACTGGGCGCGGGAATATTCCTGCTATGGAAAAAAAGAAAGGATAATGCGGCAGGGTTTGACAATCTTATGCGGTTTAGCGGCATGCTTGTACTTACGCTGATAATCCCGATGTTGTTTGGCATGAGTACGAGAACATACGAGGGAGACCGGCTTTTCTATTTTCCGTCTGATTTTGTGGCTATGTGGCTGGCGTGGCTGGTTACGGCATTATTGAAAAGAAGGCTGGCTGTTATGGCTTCGGTTGCTATAATAGCCTACCAGTTTACGATCCTGCTGGTAACCATTCACAACTGGTATCTTGCTTCCCGCATGACAAAAGATATTATCAGCACGCTTCAGCGGGAGAACCGGCCCGGCAAGCGCATTTATGTTGTAAATATACCGGAGGAGTATCATGGGGCGCATATATTCAGGAATGGTTTTTATGATGGTTTATGGATGGCGGGTGTGGATACTTCTACCATCAGGGCGGTTGATTTTGTCCGGACGGAACAATGGATGAACAGCCTGCCGCTGGAGCCGGTTATGAAGGGCGACAGAAGCCGTTTTATTCCCCCGTTTACCTCGCTTACGTTCAACGGCGGTAACAAGGAAATTTACAGGGAAGGAGATACCCGGAAACTGGATATAAACCCGGCTACGGAAAGGGTATTTTACTGGAACGGAAATTATTTGGAGCAGTTAAGGTAATAGCCGATAAATTTGAATGAATTTAGCCCTGATATGCCTCATTTATCCATAGTAAGCCCTGTTTATAAGACGGGGAACATTTTGCCGGAACTGGTGCGGCAGCTGGAAGAAGTCCTGCCTGCTGTTACAAGCGACTATGAGATCGTTCTTGTAGATGACGGAAGCCCCGACAATGCATGGGCGCAACTGGTGGCAATTTGTGAAAAGGATAAGCGTGTTAAGGCCATCCGGCTGAGCCGGAATTTTGGGCAGCATGCGGCTATTACGGCCGGGCTGGAGCATAGTTCGGGTGAATGGGTGGTAGTCATGGACGGTGATTTGCAGGATAACCCGGAAGATATACCACGGCTGTATACCGAGGCGATAAAAGGATACCATATTGTGGTGGCAGAAAGGGATGGGAGGAGAAATTCAATTTTTCGCAGGCTGGCTTCTGCCGGGTTTAATTTCCTTTTATCATGGTTGTCGGGCATGCCTTCGCGATCTGCGGCCGGGAATTTTGGTATTTACAGCAGGAAGGTTATCAATGAAGTAACAGCAATGAAAGAGGTACACCGCTCATTTCCTATGATAATCAGCTGGCTTGGGTTTAGTAAAACAAGCCTGAAGTGCCGGCAACGGCAACGGGAAAGCGGCAACTCGGGCTACAGCACCGGGAGATTAATACGACTGGCGATAAATATTGTACTGGCTTATTCGGATAAGCCGCTGCGTTACGTGGTAAAACTGGGATTTATTATTACGATGGTAACATTTCTTTTTGCGGTTGTGACCTTTTTCCGGTACCTGCGGGGCGATATACGGGTATTGGGGTATACCAGTCTTATTTTGTCGATATGGTTTTTAAGCGGGCTTATACTTTTTACACTGGGTGTTGTGGGCCTCTATGTAGGTAAGACATTTGAAGAGGTGAAGAGAAGGCCGCTGTTTGTAATCGAAAAAGAGTTAAACTGACTATATGCTTAGCCAATAATGCAGGGTGGTAAAAGCCCGGACAGGAGTAAACCCCAGTTTTGAGAAAACGCGATTGACGGGGTAGTTGGTAGTATGCACGTTATGTTCTTCCCGTTTGATGCCTGTTTCGGCTCCCCAATGAAGCCCCGCAGCTGTAAGGGCTGAAAAAATATGTTTTCCCCGAAAGCTTTCCGTTACGGCGCCCTGTACGCCCGCCGCATACCTGGAATGATTGGATTCATGTATTTTAAAGGACAGGAATCCTGCCGCCTGCCGGTTGTATTCTGCCACAAATACTTTATCTGCTATCTGCCGGTCGAGAATGCTCCTGCGAATCCAGTCGCTGTAAATTTCGCGGCAACGCGTTTTATCGAGGCGTGCATCTGCAAAATAGTGGCCATAATTATCGAATGATTGTTCTGCAATGAGCTGAAGGCCGGGGATGTCATCTTCTTTTGCATCGCGGACCAGGACCGTAGGATTGATGGCCGGGGGATTAAATGCATGGCGTTCCAGGTCAAAACTATAGGTAACCTGCATATCTTTTACCCGGAACCCGATATCCTCGAGGAAGTTTATTTCGTCTATCCGCTCACTATCTACCCGGCTGATGATTAATTTAACTTCCTTTTCTGCCAGTAAAGCAAGAAAACCTTCCTTTTTAAAGTTGTCCGCTTCGTTTACTTTGGCAATATTGAAACCAAAACGCCGGCTGTCCAGTGGGCTTATAAAATGGGTCACGTAGTTAATTTGATATAGTGGCAAAACGGGTTCTAATTTACTTCTTTTTTTGCCTGATTTACTGCCCGGAGCGTTTAAATTTGATATTTTAGAGGCTTATACCGCAAAGAAAGATGGAAAATATGCGCATGATACCCTTTAACAAACCATTCCTGTCGGGCAGGGAGCTTGCGTATATCAAGGACGCTGTAGAAGGAGGTAAAATTTCCGGCAATGGGGCTTATACGCAAAAATGCCAGTCGTTTTTTAATGCCAGGTACGGCTTTTCAAATACGTTGCTGACCAGTTCCTGTACGGATGCTTTGGAAATGGCGGCCATACTTTGCGATATAGGCCCGGGCGATGAGGTAATTGCCCCTTCATTCACGTTTGTATCCACGGTCAATCCTTTTGTAATGCGGGGAGCAAAGCTGGTTTTTTGCGATGTACGGGCAGACCACCCCTGTATAGACGAAAATAGCATTGAGGGTTTGGTTACGGCAAAAACCAAAGCCGTAGTAGTAGTGCATTATGCAGGCATTGCCTGCAATATGGATGTTATACTGGATACCTGTCATCGCCATAACCTATTGCTGGTGGAAGATGCCGCACATGCTATTGATGCCTGCTACAGGAACCGCCCCCTGGGTGGCATCGGGCATTTTGGCGCTTTTTCTTTTCATGAAACAAAAAATGTTATCGCCGGGGAAGGGGGCATGTTATCTGTAAACGATGTGCATTATATGGAGAGGGCCGAGGTGATACATGAAAAAGGTACCAACCGCACAAAATTTTTCAGGGGTGAAATTGATAAATACAACTGGGTGGATGTAGGCTCCTCTTTCCTGCCTTCTGAAATCACCGCTGCTTTCCTTTATGCACAGCTGGAAAATATTGACATCATTCAGCAAAAAAGAAAAGAAATATGGAACGCGTATTACCGGTTGCTGCTGCCATTGCAAAACAACGGTCGCCTGCAGTTGCCCCTGCTGCCGGAATATGCAGATAATAACGCCCACCTGTTTTATGTACTTACGGCCAGTAGTGAAGAGCGCACCCGGTTAATAGGGAAGCTGCGGGAAGCGGGGGTAATGGCTATTTTCCATTACCAGCCCCTGCACAGCAGTCCTTATTTTTACCACCAGTACAAGGGGGCGCCACTTATTAATACAGATCGTTACGCCGAAACCCTTTTGCGCCTGCCGCTTTACTATGAACTTACGATAGACGAAGTGCAATATATTGCCACACATATAAATGCCTTTTATGCCGGAATTTAATGCCGGTCAGCTGTTGCTCCAGTCGGGCCTCAGCTTTTGTTTTTGCCTGCTGCTGTGGCTGGCAGGCAGCTTTGTTTTGAGTTTTGTACAGTTAGGGGATGATGGTGAGGAAAACGATTATACCGGCATTTTTTACCGGATGCTGTGTGGCATACTGGTGCTGGTATTATTGTATTCTGTTTATAAAACATCTTTCAAAACGGTCTATGTGTTGCTTTTACCGGCAGCCTTTTTCTATATAAGAATAAAAAAGCCGGGGCTGCGATTATCATTAAGTGCAAAGAACGTCCCCTGGAAGCGCCTGGCAGAACTCTTTTTATTGTGCGGGATGTTTTGCCTCTTGTATAATTTTCTGCCCGAATCGGAGTACAAGCAGAAGGACAGTTTCTTTTACCTGAAAATTGCGGAATCGCTTAACAGAACCGGCCAGGAAAACCTGCACCAGTATTATAACCTGCTGGATACCCGGTATCATGGGGTGGAGCCCTATCATTACCTGGAGTTATGGCTGGGTGCGTTGCTGCTGAACGTTACAGAAAAGCTATTGCCAAATATTCAGTCATTCAGGATTGTTATGTATACCCTGTTGTCGGTTACATTTATAACGGGGCTTTTTCATTTGTATCGTGTGGTAACCGGGGCAGGGCCCGGCATTGCCGGCAAATTGGTTTGTTTTTCCTTTATTTTTTTTATGCCCGACCTGTATCCTTATTTTCCTGCTGTTGTAAACAGGTACCTGGTCTTTAATTTTGAAAATAATTTCCTGGAAAGGCCGAACGAGAGAGTGGTCTACCTTTTTCTATTGCCGGTGATAACGGGTCTTTTCCGGCAAAAGTTTGACCGGCCTTTTCTCTTTTTCCTGCTTTGCCTTTGCCTGGTCCACCCGTTGGTTTATATGGTGCTTGTGCCTGTTGCTTTATCCTGTTTTATCCTGTACTGCGTCTCCGGCGCCTTCCGGCGCGGCATGGTGCTACCGCAAGGCGGATTGGCTGTTTTTTTCCTGGTGCTTGCCCTCTGCCCTGTTTTTTATTTCCTTTTTTCACCCAAAGGAGTGGCGGTTCCTTACCATACCAATATACAGGCTGCCCTTCTTTTTTATAAACGATCGTATAAGTATGTGGCGCTTACCATTGCCACCTCGTTGCTGTATGCGGGGCTTCTATGCAGCCTGGCATGGCTTATGTTCAGGTTCTTTGGAGCAATTGCGTACAGGAGTTTTCTGAAAGAAAACAAGCCTTTTGTGTTGTTTGCGATAATAGTAACGGGTTGCTCCATCGTCATGGCCCGGGCATTCGATTTTATGGAGAATGCTTACCAGCTTGCCTATACCGGTTATATAATGGCGTCTGTATTTATATTCTGCCTGCTGGTATTGCTTTCAAGGCGGGGGCTGCTGCTTACCGGTTTGGTGCTCTTTTTATTCCTGGGGGGATATGCTGTGTCGAAATACAGGGACAGGCAGGCTGCTTTTGTAAATATTTTCCTGCAAAACGGGCGGAAATGCTACGGCGGAACGCCCTATTCGGCTGTTTACCTGGACCGGGTTATGGCCTTTATGAAAACGGCAGGCGCCGCGGCAGGGGCTTATGTGGCGGATTCCGGTTATTACAGGGATTTGTATTATTCGAACCATAACCCGGTGGTATACCACCTGCCCGTTACCTATATCATCTCCAACAATGTAATGTCCAATATCGATTATTGCGCTTCAGATACGGACGCCGTGTATTATGGTACAACAGGAGAAGGGGGGCGTAATGCTTACCTGGCTAATGGAATAGCACGTTCTTTTTTTCACAATGGATTTATGCCGGGCGGCACAGGGCTAAGCTTCGATGAAAGGCTGGGCCGTTTTATAGATGTCGGCCATTTGCATTACCTGGTGGTAACAAAGGATATTTATATCAGCACTGTTTTATTGCGCCGCGTATCCCAGAGTTTTACAGATGAAAGTACCGGGGAGCGTTTCCTGATTTTGAAACAGCCTGCTTCCTGAACCGCTATAGCTTTAATACTTTCCTGGTCAGTACCCAGTTGCTTTCATTGGTCAGTTTTAAAATATAAACGCCTTTGGGCAGCGACTGCACAGGAATGGTAGCCAGTATGTCCATTCCGGGTACGTCTATGCTGTTTTTATAAATGCGTTTTCCTTCTGCACTGAAAAGCACGAGGTTTAATTTTTTAAAGGAAGGGTTTTTGATGGAAACGGATAATACCGTGTTGGACACCGGTATGGGGAATATTTTTATATCATTAATCGTACTCCCGGAACTACCGCCGGTAATACTGTAGTTATTGACCAGGAAGCAGGAGCCGGGCACGATAAAACTATTATCTACTTTAAAGCCCAGGTTCAGCCAGGTGGTGGAGCTGTAATTGATATTACTCAGCTTTATAGTGGTGTCTTTCCCGCTGCCCGTAAAATGAAGGTACATGGGTATGCTATCCGCCAGCGCCGATGCAGCGGTGTTTGTTTGCGTTACGGTAAGCTGTACCCATTGGTTGGCATTTTGCTGCCAGTCTACTTTGTAATACGGTAACAGGGAATCGGCTCCATTTACACCAGAGCAGGTATTGTTAACGGTTGGAATATGCGTAGACAATATCCAAAAATGCGGATCATATATGGCTGTGTCAGCCTTAAAGCCCACATTGGCCAGGAAGGTTTGGCCGTTTTTAGCCTGTTTAAAAACAAGTGTGGTGTCGTGCAGGCTGTTTTTAAATTCTACCGGGATGGGCATTTCAAAAAAGGAAACGGAGGGATCGGACGTGGTCTGGTCTATTTTTACGTAGGCCAGGTTATTGGCATCCTGCACCCAGGTAACCTTATTAGTAGGTATGCCCTGCCCATAAAACCATTCTTTCAGGAAAGAGGTAAGGCTTTGGCCGCTTTCCAATTCCAGGTTTCGCTGCAAATCGGGGGTCCGGGCAAATTTACCCACAAGGGTAGAGTCATTCAAATATCTTCTTACACCCCTGAAAAAAGTTGAATCGCCCAGTTTCCAGCGAATCATGTGAAGCAGGTAGGCGCCTTTATTATACGTTAGCCGGCCGTTGAAGGTCCTCGCCACGCTTGTAGTATCATCTACCCATACTGAACCATTGGGTATAGCGCCGATTTGCTGGCACATAAGGTTGAGTGTGAGGTAGTGAATGCTCAGGTCAAGATGTTCATTAAATAAAATCTGGCAGTATTGGGCAAATCCTTCATTGAGCCATATATCCCGCCAGCTGCCGCAGGTAATCCGGTCGCCAAACCACTGGTGCGCCGTTTCATGGGCAATAAGTGCTAATGAGGGCCATCCCACAAAACTATTGGTCTGGTGTTCCATGCCTCCTCCGCCATTCCATTCGGTGAGCCCGTACTTTTCTTTTACAAACGGGTAGGTACCAAAGAAGCCTGCGTACAGGTCGAAAGTACTTTGCATGTCGGTAATAGAAGCTGTAAAAGCAGATGCATATTCGGGGTAAGCGTAATGGACGATGCTCAACCGGTTATTGTTGGTGGTAGCAGAGTCTTTCACTACCTGGTAATTGCTAACCGCCATTGCAACGAGATAGGAAGCAACGGGGTAGCGGTGCTTCCAGTAGCTTATTTTCGAACTGCCGATAATCGTATCGTGGGTCATGATGCCATTGGACGATGCCTGGTAGACGGAGGGGTTGGTAATGATAACATCCAGCGAATCGGCTTTATCGTCGAGCCCGTTCCTGCAGGGCCACCATTCTCGGGCGCCGTAGGGCTCCGATAGGGTGTAAATGACAGGGGCTCCATTGTGGTTAGTTTGGGTAAACGGCACAAATACCACGGTTGTACGGGGAACGCCCTGGTAATAAATGGAAACAGAATCGCGCTGGCTGGCATTAATCGTTACCGGAAATTGTATGTTAATGCCATTATTGCCCGGGCGTTGGTAACTTATGGGGCTACCATGCCAGGTAATGCTGTCTACCCTGAGGGTATCGCTTAAATCGACTGAAATGCTGTTGGTGGATGTATTAACGGTAAAACAGGAGGTTACCTTGCCGGTTATATATCTTATTGCAGGGTCTACCTGCCATTCACAGCGGTAGTAGTTGACATGAAAATTGGCCGATGCCACGGTAAACCCGTTTACATCGGAAGCTTTCTGGTTGAAAAACGGCTCATAGGCCTTTTTTTCATCTTCAATGATCGTTTGCATGTTGCCCATCGGGCTGCCTGTTACAGGTGGATGGGGCAATTGGGCGCAAAGACCCGCAGAGAAAATATAGGCGAAAAGGAGTAAAAACTGGGCTTTCATAGTGATCTATTGGAATGGGTGCTTTTTTAATATGCTGATAACCAGTAATATTTCAACCGGAAATCACCTTATTACAACGTAAATCAGCCCGAAAGATTGTTCGTTTACCGGGTCTGGGCCCAGCGTACGATGTATTTTCCCAGCATATCAAATTCGAGGTTTACCTGGTCGCCCACATTTACCTGCTGCAGGTTGGTATGCTGATAGGTATAGGGGATGATGGCCACGGAAAAACTGGTGCCGGTTACATTAAATACGGTGAGGCTGATGCCGTTGACGGCTACGGAGCCTTTTTCAATGAGCAGGGGGGCAAAAGACGGGGGGAACTGAATGGTAAATTGCCAGCTTCCCTGCAGGTCGGTTTTTTCTACTATAGTGCCCCGGGTATCTACATGCCCCTGTACAAAATGACCATCCAGCCGGGCGGAAGGCTGCAGGCAGCGTTCAATATTAACGATAGCGCCGGGTAGCCAGGCGCCCAGGCTGCTTTTTTCAAGGGTTTCCAGTACGGCGGTTACCTGGTGGCTATTGCCTTCTATGGCTTCCACGGTGAGGCAAACGCCGTCGTGGGCTATGCTTTGGTCCACCTTCAACTGGCTGGAAAGCGGGGAGCTGATCCAGAAGCTTTTGTTGGTGCCTGAACTGCTGATTTCCTTTACGGTAGCGGTGGTTTCAATTATTCCTGTAAACATGGTGTTCAAAATTAAGCCTCAAAAACGATTTGCCGGTTTGTCATTTTCCTTTATCTTTGCCGTCCTAACCACTAAAGGGGGTATAAAAGTTATGTTAATCATCGATTCAAAAGATTGCGAAAACATTGATAAGGCGTTAAAAAAGTATAAGAAGAAGTTCGAGAAGGCAAAGATCCTGGTGCAGCTCCGCGAACGTCAGTCCTATACCAAGCCTTCTGTTAAGCGTCGTGGCGAGGTGTTAAAAGCCATCTACAAACAGAAAGTTTCTACCGGCCAGATTGAGTCATAAACCGTTGCCGGACAAATATTTTGGATAGCTGTAAAGTGTTGTAACTTTACAGCTATCTTAGTTTATGCACGATAACTACCAGGCCGCGGTCCATTCCTTTCTTGGTTATCTCAGGTTTGAGAAGCGCTATTCGCAGCATACCATCGTCTCTTATCAAAACGACCTGGAACAATTCTTCACTTATCTTACCGGCCAGTACCAGGCTCCCCTGCTGGCGGACATTAGCCCTGCTTTTGTGCGCAGCTGGATGGCGGAAATGAAAAACGATAAGATGACCGCCAAAAGCATCAACCGGAAAATATCTGCGCTGAAATCCTTCTTTAAATATCATCTCAGGACGGGCACGGTTACCGCAACCCCTATGTGGTCGGTAGTGGCGCCCAAAATCAGCCGCCGCCTGCCGGAGTTTGTAAAGGAAGATGATATGCGCAACCTGTTCCTGCACCTGGAATTTCCTGACGACTGGCAGGGGAGGACCGACCGCCTGCTGCTGCTGCTGTTTTACCAAACCGGTATGCGGCTTAGCGAGCTGGTGAATTTAAAAGAGAGCCAGCTGGATTTTTCCAGGCAGGTCATTAAAGTACTGGGTAAAGGGAATAAGGAAAGGGTAGTGCCGGTGGGCGAAGACCTGGTAAAGCAGTTAAAAGATTACCGGGAAGCAAAACGAAAAGAGCTGGAAGGGCCGGACGCTACTTACCTGTTTGTGCTTAAAAACGGGAAGAAAGTATACTCCAAATACGTATACCTGGCCGTAAAAAAATACCTGTCTGCTGTTACTACACTGAATAAGAGGAGCCCGCACATACTCCGGCATACTTTTGCCACCCACCTGACCAATAACGGGGCCGACCTGAATGCCGTAAAAGAGCTATTGGGTCACAGCAGCCTGGCTGCTACGCAGGTATACACCCACAACAGCATAGAAAAGCTGAAAGAGGCGCATAAAAAGGCCCATCCGAGGGGTTAAATTCCTGTCGAAAATCATGTCCACAGCTAACAAATTTTAAGTCTTTTTATTTGGAAAAGCACCCCCTATGGTTTAATTTCATGCTATTGCCATTCTACCTTTTCCTAAGTTCTTCCCTAGTTCTTCAATTTATTGTTTCACTGATTAAAACGCGATTACTATGAACGTTAACATTCAGACAGTGCATTTTGATGCAGATGCTAAATTAACCGAGTATGTAAACAGGAAATTACAGAAGTTAAGCACCTTTCATGATCGAATCATTAAGGTAGATGTGTTTCTGAAGCTTGATAATGTAGTACACCATCTTAAAGACAAAATTGCAGAAATAAGCGTTCACGTTCCCAGGCACCAGTTTTTTGTAAAAGCAAGTACCAAATCGTTTGAAGAATCGTTTGACTATGCCCTCGATTCTCTGGTGAACCAGATAAAACGAAAAAAACAAAAACAAGCCGCATAACCGACTTTCAGAGACCTCCCGCCCGGGAGGTCTTTTTTTTGTTTTCTGACGCCCGTTACCGGGGTTTTCTACCGGGCCGGGTTAATTCTTCTCTTTTATTCTAAAAAATTCAGAGTCAAAATTTTTGCATTTATCAAATTCCATTACCTTTGCCTTCCCAAAATTTTGGGGTAGCTCTTTATTGCATTGTATGACGCCACTTTAGCTCAGTTGGTAGAGCAACTGATTTGTAATCAGTAGGTCGTTGGTTCGACTCCGACAAGTGGCTCAAAAACTAATGTAAAAGAATGACCGGATTACGAAATTAAACACCGTACTTCGCAGCTCTTTTTCATACAGCACCCGGGCAAGTAGCCAAGTGGCCAACGGCAACAGACTGTAAATCTGTCCTCTTCGGAGTTCGGTGGTTCGAATCCATCCTTGCCCACAGTTCTTAATTCATCCAGCCCCGGCCAGGGCTGGATATTTGCGGAAGTAGCTCATTTGGTAGAGCGATAGCCTTCCAAGCTATAGGTGGCGAGTTCGAGCCTCGTCTTCCGCTCGGAATTAGCTGATAGTTGATAGCTGATAGTTCATAGCAGGGCTTACGCCTATCAACTATCAGCCATCAACTATCAACTGAACACACAAGCCGTTGTAGCTCAGTGGTAGAGCACTTCCTTGGTAAGGAAGAGGTCAAGAGTTCAATTCTCTTTAACGGCTCAGGATTTGCATGAATAGCCCCGGTAGGGGGCTTGAAGCGAAAGGAACAGGAAAAAATGGATGAGAGAAGTAAAAGCCCCGAAAGGGTTTTGCAGACTCCATTATATGAAATCAAATTATAAAAAAACACAACTTTAAAAACCGATAACGATGTCAAAAGAGACTTTTAAGAGGGACAAACCCCACGTTAACGTTGGTACCATTGGTCACGTTGACCACGGTAAAACCACCTTGACTGCTGCTATTACAGAAATCCTTTCCAAGAAAGGCCTGGCAACAGCAAAAAAATACGATGAAATTGACGGAGCTCCCGAAGAAAAGGAGAGAGGTATCACTATCAATACAGCCCACGTAGAGTACCAGACGGTGAACCGTCACTACGCGCACGTTGACTGTCCCGGTCACGCTGACTACGTAAAGAATATGATTACGGGTGCTGCCCAGATGGACGGAGCTATCCTGGTGGTGGCTGCTACCGATGGTCCCATGCCCCAAACGAAAGAGCACATCCTGCTGGCCCGCCAGGTAGGTGTACCCCGCATCGTGGTTTTCATGAATAAAGTTGACCTGGTGGATGATCCTGAGCTGCTGGAACTGGTGGAAATGGAAATCCGTGACCTGCTGAGCTCTTATGGATTTGACGGAGATAACACTCCCATCATCCAGGGTTCTGCTACAGGTGCTCTGGCCGGCGACCCCAAATGGGTTGGCGCTATCGACCAGCTGATGGAGGCTGTAGACAGCTATATTCCGCTGCCTCCCCGCCCGGTTGATTTACCGTTCCTGATGTCTGTGGAAGATGTATTCTCTATCACCGGTCGTGGTACTGTTGCTACCGGCCGTATTGAAAGAGGTCGTATAAAAGTAGGTGAGGGTATTGAAATTGTAGGTTTGATGGAAAAACCGCTGACTTCTACCGTTACCGGCGTTGAAATGTTCCGCAAATTGCTGGACGAAGGCGAAGCCGGAGACAATGCAGGTTTGCTGTTGCGTGGTATTGAAAAGACCCAGATTCGTCGCGGTATGGTACTGTGCAAACCGGGTTCTATCACTCCCCACACGGAATTCAGAGGCGAAGTATACGTACTGAGCAAGGAAGAAGGTGGCCGTCACACTCCTTTCTTTAACAAATACCGTCCTCAATTCTATTTCCGTACTACTGACGTAACCGGGGAAGTAGAATTAGCCGCTGGTACTGAAATGGTTATGCCTGGCGATAATACTAACCTGATGGTTAAGCTTATCCAGCCGATTGCCATGGAAAAAGGGCTGAAATTCGCTATCCGCGAAGGTGGCCGTACCGTAGGCGCCGGACAGGTGACCGAGATTTTAAAATAATCGTATCTTTGATACAATCAGAAGTCATTGGTCGAATGGAACTTTCCGGTAGACTGATGACTTTTGATACTTACGGGCATGGTGCAACGGTAGCATACGGGTCTCCAAAACCTTTGATCTGGGTTCGAATCCTAGTGCCCGTGCAGATGAATATTGTGGGCTAAATTATTTTAAGTTTTTAATTAGTCAGTGATGAACAAGATTACAACGTATTTCAGCGAATCGTACAAGGAGCTGGTAGAGAAAGTGACCTGGCCTACCTGGGCGCAACTGCAGCAATCTACTGTAATTGTGCTGGTGGCGACCCTGCTGATCACCGTGGTTGTTTTTATCATGGATGCTATCTCCAAGGGTTTGCTCAACTTAGTTTATTCTTTATTTAAAGGGTAGTAATGGAAAATCAAACTCAACAACAGGAAACCAAATGGTTTGTGCTGCGGGTGGTAAGCGGCAAAGAGCGCAAGGTGAAAGAATACCTGGATAAGGAAATTTCACGCGGCGGATGGGAGAATATTGTGAAACAGGTATTCCTGCCGGTTGAAAAAGTATATAAGGTTCAGAACGGGAAAAAAGTAATGCGTGAACGCAACTACTATCCCGGTTATGTAATGATAGAAATATCCGAGGGCAAGCTGAGTGACGATTTAAGGGAAACCATTAAGAACACCACCAGCGTTATCCATTTTCTCGGAAAGGAAAACCCCATCGCCCTCCGCAAAGCAGAGGTAAATAAGATGCTGGGTAAAATGGATGAAATGGCGGAAGCCGGTGGTGTAAGCATGAGCGAGCCATTCATTGTTGGCGAAACCATCAAGATTATTGAAGGACCTTTCAACGACTTTAACGGTATTATCGAAGAAGTGAACGACGAAAAAAAGAAGCTGAAGGTAACCGTAAAAATATTTGGCCGCTCTACACCTGTGGAACTGAACTATATGCAGGTGGAGAAACTGAGTTAATTCCCGTTTTTTATACACTATACGGAAAAATAATGGGAAACAGTCGCTTTATGCGACTGTTTCCCATTTATATAACTACCCTGTTTGTAGTATACTGCCGGCCCGGCCGGCGCTTCCCGGAGCCGCTTGTATAAGGGTGGCCGGGTATTTTTCCCCCGCTATTCGGCATATGAGATTATTTGCATATTTTAGCAAGACCTTTGCTTCCTGATATCCTCCTTCAAAAGCTATCTACCCCTGGCAACCACAGCGAACCTAATCTGTTATTATGAGGATAGCACACCTGATCATTACATACACCAATGCTTCGCAAACCGAACGGATGATCCGGCGAATGCAGCACCCTGATTTTGATTTTTACATTCATGTAGATAAGAAACTGGATATTGGTGCTTACCTGTTCCTGGCCAATATACCGCAGGTATACCTGATACGCGACAGGATTGATGTAATATGGGCCGGCTACAGCACCATTGAGGCCACGCTGCATTCGGTACGCGAAATATTTGCCAGCGGCCGTCAATATGATTATGTGCACCTGATGAGCGGGCAGGATTACCCCATTAAACCCGCCGCCTGCATTCATGACTTTTTTGTACAAAACCGGGGAAAGGAATTCATGCAGTTCGAGCATTTTGACAAATGGTCGGCCGATTCCTATATCCGCATACAACAATATCATTTTACCAATTACCGGTTCCCGGGCAGGTATTACCTGCAACGGCTTATGAACCGGCTTTTGCCCTCCCGGGTATCGCCGGTGGAGCTGGAGTATTTCGGTTCCTCCATGTTCTGGGCGCTGACCCCGGCCAGTTTGCAGTATGTAATGGATTTTTTACAGAATAATATCAAATTCCGGCGTTTTATGCGCCTGACCTGGGGTTCCGACGAATTCCTTTTCCAGACCCTGGTATTAAACTCGCCTTTCCGTCACCAGGTCATCAACGACAATCTCCTGTACCTGGACCGCGACGAGGGGGCGGCCCATCCCAATATTATTACCAACAGGCATTTTCCGGCCCTTACCAGCTCCGGCAAGCTCTTTACCCGTAAACTGGATATACGGGCCGATACGGCCATTTTTGACCGGATAGACGATTATATCAGCGAAACGGGGCAAAAGGCCCTGGTTAAGACGCAGGTGGCGTAAAGTAAAAATTTCCCCCTGACCTCTTGCCTGCAATCATTTTTTTTATACCTTTGCAGCCCCAATCATAGTTCTTTGTGGATTATATGGTTTTGGGAGCTCTGTTCTCCAATAAGGATGCAACGGGGCGTTAACACCAAAAAAACTTCGCAAAAATGGCAAAAGAAATCACAGGTTATGTGAAGTTGCAGTGCAAAGGCGGACAAGCCAATCCTGCACCTCCCATCGGCCCTGCCCTCGGTTCCAAGGGTATCAACATTATGGAGTTCTGCAAGCAGTTTAATGCCAGGACCCAGGACAAAATGGGAAAAGTACTTCCCGTATTAATTACTGTTTACTCCGACAAGAGTTTTGAGTTCATCATCAAAACTCCCCCCGCAGCCGTACAGCTGATGGAAGCGGCAAAAATTCAAAGTGGTTCCAAAGAGCCTAACCGTAACAAGGTGGGTAAGGTTACCTGGACGCATGTAGAAGCAATCGCCAAAGATAAAATGGCGGATTTGAACTGCTTTACAGTGGACAGCGCAATGCGCATGGTAGCCGGTACCGCCCGTAGTATGGGTTTGACAGTGGAAGGTAAAGCTCCCTGGGAAAATTAATTAATCACTCCAAAATTTTTGAGCGATGGCTATCAGTAAAAAAAGAAAAATTGCGAATGCTAAAATAGATTCCAATAAAGCATATTCGTTGAAAGAGGCGTCTACCCTGGTGAAGGAAGTAAACATCACCAAATTTGATGCTTCGGTGGACCTGCACATCCGGCTGGGTGTTGACCCCAAGAAAGCCGACCAGGCTGTTCGCGGTACGGTAACCCTGCCTCATGGCACCGGTAAAACAAAAAAGGTATTGGTGCTTTGTACGCCCGATAAAGAAGCGGAAGCAAGAGCAGCCGGCGCTGATTTTGTAGGCCTGGAAGAATTTATTACCAAAATAGAAGGCGGCTGGGTTGATGTAGACGTAATTGTGGCTACCCCTTCTGTAATGCCTAAAATTGGTAAGCTGGGTAAAGTACTCGGTCCGCGTAACCTGATGCCGAATCCCAAGACCGGCACCGTTACCAACAACGTGGCAGAAGCCGTAAATGAAGTAAAAGGCGGTAAGATTGCCTTCAAAGTAGATAAAGCCGGTATTATTCATGCTTCCATAGGCCGTGTAAGCTTTGGCGCCGAAAAGATTGCTGAAAACAGCCTGGAGCTGATAAACGCTATCGTACGCTTAAAGCCATCTTCTGCCAAGGGTACTTACCTGAAAGGGTTAAGCCTTGCCAGCAGCATGAGCCCCGGTATTGCAGTAGATACCAAAAGCTTTGTTCACTAAACAATTTCAATCCATCCCTGGTATTCCCTTCCGGGAACAGACAGGGAAACAAATAAAGTATTTGTTATGACAAAAGAACAAAAAAACGAGGTGATTGAATTGCTGAAGGGCAAATTCTCTCAATATAATAACTTTTATATTGCTGATACAGAATCACTTACCGTAGCACAGGTGGGCAAATTGCGCCGCGCCTGCTTTGACAAGAAGGTGGAAATGAAGGTGGCTAAAAATACCCTGATTAAGAAAGCGCTCGAATCTATCGACAGCTCGCTTTATGCCGGTGTATACGAGTCGCTCCAGAATGTAACGGCGCTGATGTTTTCAGAAGACCCCAAGGAACCAGCCCTGATCATCAGTTCTTTCCGTAAGGCAAACCCGGCAGCCAAAGGTGGTACGGAAAAGCCTGTACTGAAAGCCGCCTTTATCAATGGTGATGTGTACGTAGGCGATAAGAGCCTGGTGGCACTGACCAAAATCAAAACGAAAAACGAACTCATCGGCGAAGTTATTGGCTTGCTGCAATCGCCCGCCAAACGTGTACTGGCTGCATTACTGCACCACCACGAAAAGCAGGCAGCAGGGGCAGAAGCTCCCGCAGCGCCCGCCGCAGAGTAGTAAACGTAATACACACCTGGCCGGATGGTACAATAAAGGCATCATTTTCCGCTGGAGCCCTAAAGCAGTGAAAGCGGTTTAAAACTTAAAAATTTAAAACTTAAAATTATGGCAGACGTAAAAGTATTAGCAGAACAATTAGTAGGTCTTACTGTAAAAGAAGTACAGGAACTGGCCGATTTTCTGAAATCAGAGTATGGTATTGAGCCTGCAGCAGCAGCAGTAGTAATGAGCGGCGACGGCGGCGGCGGTGCAGCAGCTGTTGAAGAAAAAACAGCTTTCAACGTAGTGCTGAAGAGCGGTGGCGCTTCCAAGCTGAACGTGGTTAAAATTGTGAAGGAATTGACCGGTTTGGGTCTGAAAGAAGCCAAAGAACTGGTTGACGGAGCTCCCAAGGCCATCAAGGAAGGTGTTAGCAAGCAGGAAGCTGAAGACATCAAAAATAAACTGACAGAAGCCGGTGCAGACGTTGAAATTCAATAAGTTAAGCACTAACTAATAGTAAGCCCCGGCCCTTATTAAGGCCGGGGCTTTATTTTCGGCCCAAACTTTGATAGGAAACTTTTATTGTTTGTTTTTGTTATTCTTGTTACCTTTGCCCTCCATTTGTACAAAATGAAATAAGCCCGGGTGTTGAAAATTAATGGCCAGTTTTCCATAATTATCTATCAATCAGAGTACTGAGGATTGATCCTTAACGCACTTTACGGTTAGTTAAGGATAGAAATTCTCACAGTATTTTTTTTGTCTATAGAAGAATCTAGAGTTTGAACAATTTAAAACCGGTTTTAAATAATATGTCTTCTACAAAATTACAAAGCAGGATTAACTTCGGTAAGATCAAAAACCTCGCTGAAGCTCCTGACTTACTGGAAGTACAGATCCAATCGTTCAAAGAGTTTTTCCAGTTAGAAACCACACCAGACAAGCGTAATATTGAAGGGTTATTCAAGGTGTTCAAGGAGAATTTCCCTATCACCGATACCCGCAATATTTTCGTGCTGGAGTTCCTGGATTACTTTATTGACCCGCCACGCTACACCATTGAAGAATGTATGGAGCGGGGCTTAACCTACGCGGTTCCTCTGAAGGCAAAGCTGAGGCTGAGCTGTAATGATGAGGAGCACGTAGATTTCCAAACCATTGTACAGGATGTATTCCTCGGAAACATTCCTTACATGACCCCCCGTGGTACTTTTGTTATCAACGGGGCTGAGCGCGTGGTGGTAAGCCAGTTGCACCGTTCACCTGGTGTATTCTTTGGCCAGTCCATTCACCCCAACGGCACAAAAATCTACTCTGCCCGGGTAATTCCTTTTAAAGGAGCCTGGATGGAGTTTGCTACCGATATTAATAACGTGATGTATGCGTACATCGACCGTAAAAAGAAATTCCCGGTAACTACCCTGTTGCGTTCTATCGGTTATGAAACCGATAAGGACATCCTGGAGCTTTTTGGCATGGCCGATGAAGTGAAGACCGATAAGAAAGCGCTGGAAAAACATATTGGCAAGAAACTGGCTGCCCGTGTACTCAGAACATGGGTAGAAGATTTCGTGGATGAAGATACCGGTGAGGTAGTATCTATAGAGCGCAATGAGATTGTGCTGGAACGCGATACCGTGCTGGACCAGGAAGCCATCGATATGATCAGCGAAATGGATGTTAAGAGCGTATTCATCCAGAAAGAAGATGTGGGCGGTGATTACGCCATTATCTATAATACCTTAAATAAGGATACTTCCAACAGTGAGCTGGAAGCGGTACAACACATCTACCGCCAGCTGCGCGGCGCCGATGCACCTGACAATGAAACCGCCCGCGGTATCATTGACAAGTTGTTTTTCAGCGATAAGCGTTACGACCTGGGCGAAGTAGGCCGTTATAAAATAAACCGCAAGCTGGGGCTTAACCAGCCGCTTGATCATAAGACCCTGACCAAGGAAGATATGATCGAGATTATCAAGTACCTGGTGCGCCTCACGAATGCAAAAGCGGAAATCGATGATATCGATCACCTGAGCAACCGTCGTGTACGTACCGTAGGAGAACAACTGTATGCCCAGTTTGGTGTAGGTCTTGCCCGTATGGCCAGGACTATCCGTGAAAGAATGAACGTGCGCGACAACGAGGTGTTTACCCCGGTGGATTTGATCAACGCCAGGACATTGTCTTCCGTAATCAACTCCTTCTTCGGTACCTCGCAGTTATCGCAGTTCCTCGACCAGACCAACCCGTTGAGCGAAATAACGCACAAACGCCGTATCTCCGCGCTCGGGCCAGGTGGCCTTAGCCGTGAGCGTGCAGGCTTTGAGGTTCGTGACGTACACTATAGCCACTACGGCCGCCTGTGTACCATTGAAACACCGGAAGGACCGAACATCGGTCTTATTTCCACCTTATGCGTACACGCCAAGATTAACGAAATGGGCTTTATTGAAACGCCTTACCGTAAAGTGGAAAACGGTCGTGTTGATTTGAAGAAACTAACCTTCCTCAGTGCCGAAGAAGAAGACCTGGCCAAGATTGCCCAGGCTAATATTCCGCTGGATGAGAAAGGTCACTTTGTGGACGAGAAAGTTGTTAGCCGCCAAACCGGTGACTTCCCGATTCTTGAAAGAGGTGAAGTAGAGTATATGGACGTGGCGCCCAACCAGATTGTGGGCCTGAGCGCCTCGCTGATTCCGTTCCTTGAGCATGACGATGCCAACCGTGCCCTGATGGGTTCAAACATGCAACGCCAGGCGGTGCCGCTTATCCGCCCGCAGGTGCCCATCGTTGGTACCGGCCTGGAAGGAAAAGCTGCCCGTGATGCAAGGGTGCAAATCCTGGCAGACGGCGAAGGCATTGTAGAGTATGTGGATGGCAACGAAATTCATGTTCGTTACGACCGCAACGATACTGACCGTCTCGTGAGCTTTGAAGACGACCTGAAAATATACACGCTGACCAAGTTCATCAAAACCAACCAGGAAACTTCTATTACGCAAAAGCCCGCCGTAAAGAAAGGCCAGCGCGTGAAAAAAGGAGATTTCTTAACGGAAGGATACGCGGTGAAAGACAGCGAACTGGCATTGGGCCGTAACCTGAAAGTGGCGTTCATGCCATGGAAGGGCTACAACTTTGAAGATGCCATCGTAATCAGTGAAAAAGTGGTGCGTGAAGATCTTTTCACGTCTATCCACATTTCCGAATACGAACTGGAAGTACGCGATACCAAGCTGGGTGAAGAAGAACTTACACCGGATATCCCCAACGTTTCGGAAGAAGCTACCAAAGACCTCGATGAAAACGGTATTATCCGTATCGGCGCTGCGGTAAAAGAAGGTGATATTATCATCGGTAAGATTACTCCTAAAGGTGAAAGCGACCCCACACCGGAAGAGAAGTTATTGCGTGCCATCTTTGGCGACAAAGCCGGCGATGCAAAGGATGCTTCCCTGAAAGCACCCAATGGTGTGGAAGGCGTTGTTATCAATAAAAAACTGTTCCAGCGCGCCAAGAAAGACAAGAATGCCAAAGTGCGGGAGAAAGCGCAACTGGAAAAGCTGGAAAAGATACACGAGAAGAACGTAGAAGATTTGAAAGAGCTGTTGCTGAGCAAGCTGCAAACCCTGCTGAAAGATCACGCTTCTGCCGGTGTAAGCAACAACTTCGGCGAAATGCAGATTGGCAAAGGCGCCAAGTTTAATGCCAAGAACCTGGCATCCATCGATTACCTGAACGTAAACCCGCTGGGCTGGACAGGTGATGCAAAGACGGATGACTGGATCAACGTATTGCTGCATAACTACAGCATCAAGTACAACGAAGAACTGGGCCGTTATAAAAGAGAGAAATTCAACATCTCTATTGGTGATGAATTGCCCGCTGGTGTATTGAAACTGGCCAAAGTATACCTGGCTGTAAAGCGTAAGCTGAAAGTGGGTGATAAAATGGCCGGCCGCCACGGTAATAAAGGTATTGTAGCCAAGATAGTACGTGCGGAAGACATGCCTTTCCTTGAAGACGGAACACCGGTAGACATTGTACTGAACCCGCTGGGGGTACCCAGCCGTATGAACCTGGGCCAGATTTATGAAACCATTCTTGGCTGGACAGGGGAGAAGCTGGGCGTGAAGTTTGCAACACCGATTTTCGACGGCGCCGCTGTTGAAGAAATTGCCGACTACTGCCAGCGTGCCAACATCCCGATGAACGGTCACACCTATCTCTACGACGGGGAAACAGGTGATCGTTTCCACCAGAAAGCAACAGTGGGAATCATCTATATGATTAAACTGCACCACATGGTGGATGATAAGATGCACGCCCGTTCTATTGGGCCGTACAGTCTTATTACCCAGCAGCCTTTGGGTGGTAAAGCCCAGTTTGGTGGTCAGCGTTTCGGGGAAATGGAAGTATGGGCACTCGAAGCCTATGGCGCTTCCAACATCCTGCAGGAACTGCTCACCATTAAATCGGATGATATCATCGGCCGTGCCAAGACGTACGAAGCGATTGTTAAGGGTGAAAACATCCCGAGAGCGGGCATCCCCGAATCATTCAATGTATTGGTACATGAGCTGAGAGGATTGGGACTTGACCTGAAATTTGAATAAACAGGAAGCCGCAAGCTACAAGCTGCAAGCGGTGAGCCCCCTGCTGTTTGAACACTTTAGTAAATCACAAAGCATATTATGCCGGAAGTCTTGCAGCTTGCGGCTAATAGCTAAAAGCTAAATAAATATGGCTATCAGAAAAGATAATCGTCAAAGAGCCACTTTTACTTTTTCGAAAATCACTATCGGCCTTGCTTCACCAGACAGCATCCTGGAAAGAAGCTTTGGTGAGGTGTTAAAGCCGGAAACGATTAACTATCGTACCTACAAACCCGAACGCGATGGTTTGTTCTGCGAAAGGATTTTCGGGCCGGTAAAGGATTATGAGTGCGCCTGCGGCAAGTACAAACGTATCCGTTACAAGGGTATCGTGTGCGACCGTTGCGGCGTGGAAGTAACAGAAAAGAAGGTACGTCGTGAAAGAATGGGCCACATTAAACTGGTGGTTCCTGTTGTGCATATCTGGTACTTTAAAAGTTTGCCGAATAAAATCGGTTACCTGCTGGGCGTTAGCTCCAAGAAACTGGAAAGCATTGTATACTACGAACGTTACGTGGTAATACAGGGCGGTGTAAAAGAAAGCCTGAATAGCGGCGATCTGCTCACAGAAGAAGAATACCTGGAAATACTCGATACCCTTCCCAAGGACAACCAGTACCTGCCGGACGATGATCCTCAAAAGTTCATTGCCAAGATGGGTGCCGAAGCGGTGCATGATTTGCTGCAGCGTATTGACCTGGACAGCCTGAGCGCTCACCTGCGCCATGCCGCTGCCAACGAAACATCGCAGCAACGTAAAGCGGACGCCCTGAAACGCCTTAGCGTGGTGGAAGCTTTCCGTGATGCCAATTCAAGAATTACCAACCGCCCCGAGTGGATGGTAATGCAGTATATACCGGTTATTCCGCCGGAACTGCGCCCGCTGGTTCCCCTGGATGGCGGCCGTTTTGCCTCTTCCGATTTGAACGATTTGTACCGCCGGGTTATTATCCGCAACAACCGTTTGAAACGCCTGTTGGAAATCAAGGCGCCTGAAGTCATCTTACGTAACGAAAAACGTATGCTGCAGGAAGCCATCGACTCACTGTTTGACAACTCACGTAAGTCCAATGCGGTAAAAGCAGAAGGCGGTCGTGCATTGAAATCACTGAGCGACGTACTGAAAGGTAAACAAGGCCGTTTCCGCCAGAACCTGTTGGGTAAACGTGTTGACTATTCCGGTCGTTCGGTTATCGTGGTAGGGCCTGAGCTGAAACTGCATGAATGCGGTTTGCCGAAAGATATGGCGGCGGAACTGTTTAAACCGTTTATCATCCGTAAGCTCATTGAGCGCGGTATTGTAAAAACTGTTAAGAGCGCCCGTAAACTGGTGGATAAAAAAGAAGCCATTGTTTGGGACATTCTTGAAAATATACTGAAAGGGCACCCGGTTATGCTTAACCGCGCCCCCACACTGCACCGTTTGTCTATCCAGGCGTTCCAGCCTAAACTGGTAGAAGGTAAGGCCATCCAGCTGCACCCGCTGGTGTGCTCTGCGTTCAACGCCGACTTTGACGGTGACCAGATGGCGGTGCACGTGCCGTTGAGCAATGCAGCCGTACTGGAAGCCCAGTTGCTGATGCTGTCATCGCACAACATCCTCAATCCGCAAAACGGTACGCCCATCACCCTGCCTTCACAGGACATGGTACTGGGTCTGTATTATATCACCAAGGGTAAGAAATCGACCGATAAGGAAAAAGTACGCGGCGAAGGCAAGGCATTTTACAGCGCAGAAGAGGTAATCATTGCCTACAACGAAGGCCGTGTTGACCTGCATGCCTGGATAAAAGTGAAAACGAATGTGCGGGAAGATGAAAAACTGGTTTACAAACTGATAGATACCACTGTTGGCCGTGTTATTTTCAACCAGACCGTTCCAAAAGAAGTAGGGTTTGTGAATGCGCTGCTGACCAAGAAATCGCTGCGTGAAATCATCGGCGATATCACCACCATTACCAACGTTCCAAAAACTGCAAAGTTTTTGGATGATATTAAACAAATCGGTTTCCGCACGGCCTTCCAGGGTGGTTTGTCGTTCAACATCAACGACCTTATCATTCCTGATATGAAGGAACAATTGCTGGACAATGCGAAAGTAGAAGTAGATGAAGTGTGGGAGAACTATAATATGGGTCTTATTACCAACAACGAGCGTTACAACCAGATAGTGGATATCTGGAGCCGTGTGGATACCCGTATTACAGAAACGCTTATCCGTGAGCTGGCAAATGACAAACAGGGCTTCAACTCTGTGTACATGATGCTGGACAGCGGGGCGCGTGGTTCCAAGCAGCAGATTAAGCAGCTGGCAGGTATAAGGGGTCTGATGGCCAAGCCAAGAAAAAGCGGCAGTACCGGAAGTGAGATCATCGAAAACCCGATTCTTTCCAACTTCAAGGGCGGATTGAACGTTTTGGATTACTTTATCTCTACCCACGGTGCGCGTAAAGGTCTGGCGGATACAGCCCTTAAAACGGCGGATGCCGGTTACCTGACCCGCCGTTTGGTAGACGTTGCACAGGATGTGGTAATTACAGAAGAAGATTGCGGTACACTGCGTGGTATTGCCACCACCGCACTGAAGGATAATGAGGATGTAGTTGAACCACTGGTAGACCGCATCGTAGGCCGTACTTCGCTGCACGATGTATACCATCCGCAGACAGACGAACTGCTGGTAGCTGCCGGTGCGCAGATAACCGAAATCATCGGGCAGAAAATAGAAGACGCTGGTGTTGAAACCATCGAAATCCGCTCTGTACTGACCTGCGAAAGCAAACGCGGCGTGTGCGTAAAATGCTATGGTAAAAACCTTGCTACGGGCTATACTGCCCAGCGTGGTGACGCTGTTGGTATCATTGCCGCACAGAGTATCGGTGAGCCGGGTACACAGTTAACCCTGCGTACCTTCCACGTGGGTGGTGTTGCCGGTTCTGCTTCGGTAGATTCTTCTTTAACCGCCAAGTTTGATGGTACCATCCAGTTTGACGGGTTGCGTACAGTAACTACCGAGAACAATGAAGGAAATAAGGTACAGGTAGTTATTGGCCGTACAGGTGAAATAAGAAACATCGACGCCAAGAACGACCGCCTGCTGAATGTAATGAACATTCCTTATGGTGCTACACTGGTAGTAAAAGATGGTCAGAAAGTAAGTAAAGGAGATATCATTTGCTCATGGGATCCTTACAATAACGTAGTAGTAGCTGAAATTACCGGTACGATTAAATTCGAAAACGTAATTGAAGGCGTTACATACCGTGAAGAAGCCGATGAGCAAACAGGTCACCGTGAGAAAGTGGTTATCGAAACAAAAGATAAAACCAAGATCGCTTCTATTCTCGTAGAAGGCAAGGAAATCAAATCGTATAATCTTCCTGTAGGCAGCCACATCGTTATGGACGGTGGGGATGATGTAAAAGCAGGACAGGTAATCGTTAAGATTCCGCGCGTGTTGGGTAAACTGAGGGATATTACGGGTGGTCTGCCACGTGTTACAGAATTGTTTGAAGCACGTAACCCGGCCAACCCTGCTATCGTTTCTGAAATTGACGGTGTTATTACCTTCGGTGCTATCAAACGTGGTAACCGCGAAATAGTGATTGAGGCAAAAGACGGTGTGGTGAAGAAATACCTGGTGCCGCTGACCCGCCAGATCCTGGCGCAGGACGGTGACTTTGTGAAAGCAGGTACCCCGTTGAGCGATGGCCAGACTGCCCCCGGCGATATTCTTTCCATCAAGGGACCGTTTGCCGTTCAGGAATACGTGGTGAACGAAATCCAGGAAGTATACCGTTTGCAGGGTGTAAAAATCAATGATAAGCACATTGAGGTTATTGTACGCCAGATGATGAAGAAGCTGGAAATCGTTGACCCGGGCGATACAAGGTTCCTGGAAGAAGACACGGTAGATAAGTTTGAGTTCATCGAGGAAAACGACTATATTTTTGACAAAAAAGTAGTTACCGAAGTGGGTGAAAGCGGAAAGCTGAAAGCAGGACAAATTGTAACCCTGCGTGAAGTGCGGGAAGAGAATTCCATTCTTCGTCGCGCAGATAAAAAGCTGGTAGAATACCGTGATGCAAAGCCTGCAACTTCCCAGCCATTGCTGCTGGGTATTACCAAGGCTTCGCTGGGTACACAAAGCTGGATTTCTGCTGCTTCGTTCCAGGAAACTACCAAGGTGTTGAGTTCTGCAGCCATACAGGGTAAAACGGATGATATGCTGGGTCTGAAAGAGAATGTGATCACGGGTCACCCCATACCAGCCGGTACCGGTTTGCGTGAATTTGATAACATGATTGTAGGAAGCAAGGAAGAATATGAATTATTGCAGACCACCAGGGAAGCGATGAACTTTGACGATGATGAATAAGGCAGAATAGTTCAAAAAAGATAGCCACAAAAAGTAGGAAGTAACATACTTCCTACTTTTGTGTTTTAACACTTTTATTTCCAATAAAGAATATAAATTGCTTAAATTCTACTAATGAAACAGGCTTCACTCATATTAAGTATTATAGCTACTTGCCTGGCAGGGGTAGTGCTTTACCTGCATCTAAAGGAAAAGAATGCGTCGAAGCTGGCAAGCCAGGCCCCCCAGGCCGGTAGGGGAGCGGCGCATTTTGCGATAGCCTATTTTGATATGGATTCGCTGGAAAACAACTACCTGTATTACAAGGATGCCCTGGGCTCGTTGAAATCGACCGAAGAGAATTTGAATAGTGAGCTGTCGGCTATGGAGCGAAGCTACCAGAAAAAGATTGCCGAATGGCAGCAGAAGGGGAATACCATGACGCAGGCAGAGGCAGAGGCTGCCAACAAAGAGTACCAGCAAATGCAGCAGCGGTTTGCCACCCGCAAGCAGGAGATGGAACAGAATATGGAGAACCGGAAACGCGATGAAATGAGCAAGCTCCGGAAGCGCCTGGAAGACTTTTTAAAAAAGTATAATAAAGACAACCGCTACAACTATATATTCTCGTATGCCCCTGAGTTTATGTTTTACAAGGACACTATTTACAATATAACGCCCGACCTCGTAAAGGGCCTGAATGAAGAGTATAAGAAGTAAAAACCGGGGTAAAGCCTTGAAAATCTGCGTGTTTTTCTTTTAAAATCGGTCGTGTGGCCATAGCATTTTACAGGGGGTTTCCTTATCTTCAGGCTTCATTCAATCACACCTATGGCAGAACAAAATCCTTCCTTTAAACCCTCCCTGGGCCTGGTAGACGCTACTATGGTTGTAGCAGGCTCCATGATTGGTTCGGGTATATTTATTGTAAGTTCCGATATAACCCGTTATACAGGCAGTTCCGGCTGGCTTATTGCCGTTTGGCTGATTACGGGGTTCATGACCATCACCGCGGCAGTAAGTTATGGCGAGCTGAGCGGTATGTATCCCAAAGCCGGTGGACAATATGTATACCTTAAGGAGGCTTATAACCCCCTTGCAGGCTTTTTATACGGCTGGAGCTTTTTTGCGGTTATTCAAACGGCTACTATTGCTGCAGTAGGCGTGGCATTTAGCCGGTACACTGCTTATCTTATCCCCGCGCTTGGTGAAAAGAATATTTTGATTCAACTGGGAGGCCTTAAAGTTTCTGCCGCCCAGCTACTGGCCATTGGCCTGATTGCCTTTCTTACCTATACCAATACAAAGGGCATTAAAGGCGGGAAAATTATCCAGACCTCCTTTACCACGGTAAAATTGTTATCGCTGTTTGGTCTTATTATACTGGGCTTTTTGCTGACTAAATATAGCCCCTGGCACAGCAACTGGCAGGATGCATGGCATGCCCTGAAGCTGGAGCAGGATGCAAAGGGAGATTTTATCAAGGGCGGCCATTGGTCACCTATCAGCGGTACTGTGCTTATAGGAGCCATCGCAGCTGCGATGGTGGGCTCTATTTTCAGCAGCGATAGCTGGAATAATGTAACGTTTATTGCCGGTGAGATCAGGAACCCCAAAAGGAATATCGGTTTAAGCCTGTTCCTTGGTACGCTGGTGGTAACCATCATATATGTCACAGCCAACCTGATGTACCTGTATGTGCTTCCGTTGAACCAGATTGCTTTTCCCGAGGGAGAGCGTGTGGCGGTAGCTGCCTCCAATTCTATTTTTGGCCCCAATGGCTCCTATGTTATTGCCGTTATGATCATGATCTCCACCTTTGGCTGTAACAACGGGTTGATATTGGCAGGGGCCAGGGTATATTATACCATGGCCAAGGACGGCCTGTTTTTCAAAAAAACGGGCGAGCTGAATAAGAATGCGGTACCTGAGTTTGCATTATGGCTGCAGTGCATTGTTGCCGGTATTTTATGCCTCAGCGGTGGTTATAACGACCTGCTGGATATGATTGCGTTTGTGGTGGTATTGTTTTATGCCATTACCATAGGTGGCATATTTATTTTACGTAAAAAAAGACCCGATATCGAAAGGCCATATAAGGCCTTTGCTTACCCTGTATTACCCGCCATTTATATTGTGCTGGCGCTGGTATTCTGTATTTTCCTGATAAAGATGAAACCACTATATGCAGGCATAGGACTTGGAATAGTACTTGCAGGCATTCCTTTATATTATATTGCAGTGGCAAGCAATAAGAATAAAGCTGCATAAATTGATACCTGATGATGGATTTCGATAAACTGTTTGGGCAATTTTCAACAATCAAAGCAGGCGTTATCGGCGATGTAATGCTGGATACGTATTGGTGGGGGCATGTGGAGCGAATTTCACCGGAAGCGCCGGTACCTGTGGTGGCGCTTGACAAACGCGAAGTGCGGATTGGCGGCGCCGGCAATGTGGCGTTAAACCTGGTTTCGCTGGGTGCGAAGACCAGCATTTTTTCCGTGATAGGAGAAGATGAAACCGGTAAGGAACTGGACCGTATGCTGGCCGCCAGCGGCATCGATACTTCTTACCTTATTTGTAACCCTGCGCGCAAAACCACTGATAAAATGCGGGTAATAAGCCGCAACCAGCAAATGATGCGGCTGGATTCTGAAACAACCGAAGACCTGGCCACAGCAGCAGAAGACGCTATTATAGGCCGGGTACGGGAGTATATTCTTCGTGAAAAACCGGCCATCATCATTTTTGAAGATTACAATAAAGGCGTTTTAACCGCGCGGGTTATCAGCGAGCTCCTGGCCTTATGCGGCGAGCATAATATCATTACCAGTGTTGATCCCAAGAGAAAGAACTTTTTCGCCTACCGGCATGCTACTATTTTCAAACCCAACCTGAAAGAGGTAAAAGACGGCCTGAATTTACTGGTGGAAGATATTAACCTTCCGGCTCTTGCCAATATTCATCACCTGCTTAAGGAGCAGCTGCAACATCATATATCCCTTATCACGCTTTCGGAAAAAGGGGTTTTTTACCAGGAGAAAGAAGTCGGTGAAATCATTCCTACGCATATCCGGAATATTGCCGATGTGTCGGGTGCCGGCGATACGGTTATTGCGGTGGCTTCCCTGGTTTATGCGGCGTCAAAAGACATTGGCACCATGGCTGCAATAGCCAATATTGCGGGAGGCCTGGTATGTGAAGAAGTGGGGACCATGGCGATTAATAAAGCAAGGTTACTCCAGGAGTGCAAACTCCTCATGAACGGATAAATGTATGGAAAAGTATGCTGTTATCGTGGCCGGTGGTTCGGGGTTGCGCATGGGAGCATCCCTACCCAAACAATTCCTGCTGCTGCGAAACAAGCCGGTATTGTGGTATGCACTGACAGCCTTTCTTACGGCATTTGATGATTTGCAGATTATACTTGTTTTGCCGGAAGCGTTTATACAAACGGGTGCATCCATAGCCGGCACTACCATTTCTCCTGAACGCATACAGCTAACACCGGGTGGCAGCACACGGTTTCATTCTGTAAAAAACGGGCTGGCGCTTATTAATAAGCCTTCTGTTGTATTTGTGCACGACGGCGTGAGATGCCTTATTACCCCCGCTCTTGTGCGCAGCTGTTATGTTACCGCGGTTGAAAAAGGCAATGCAATACCTGCCATTACGGCAATGGATACCATTCGTATAGTTACCGAAAGCGGGAGTAGCCAGGTGGACCGCAATAAAGTGCGCCTGGTTCAAACACCGCAAACCTTTTTATCCGGCGTTATCAAGGCGGCCTATGAACAGGATTTCAGGGAAAGCTTTACAGATGAAGCAAGCGTGGCGGAGCAACAGGGGGTGAACATTAACCTGGTAGAAGGAGAAACGACCAATATAAAGATCACAAGACCGGCCGACTTGCTTTTTGCTGAAAAGATACTCGAACAACGGGAGCTTAACCCGGACAACCTGCCCGGTCTGTGAAAGAAGCTGCTAAAAAAATATTGAAATCAGTTGGCATCTACCACCCTTTGCAGGGGTTTTACCGCAGCCTGGTAAGACAGTTTATCCAAGCCCGGTACCGGGCTCAATACAAAAAATATAAAGGCGAAGGTTATACCTGCAATTATTGCCATGCTTCATATTCAGTATTTGCGCCCTGGTACCCTGCAGCGGTTGACAGGGCAGCTATTGAAAATAATCATGTGATAGCGGGATACGGCAAAAACTGTATCTGCCCCAACTGTTTATCAACGGCAAGAGAAAGACTGGTAAAAGCGGTGCTGGAAACCCGGTTTGTTATCGACAATAAAAAAATACTGCATCTATCTCCCGAAAAGCCGGTATACCGGTTTATAAAGAACAGGGCGGAAGTGATTGCTGCTGATTATATGCCTGGCTTTTATAAAAGCACCGCCAAATCCGTTCAGTTTGCAGATGCTACCCGCCTTGGATTTGACGACAGTATCTTCGATATGGTCATTGCCAACCATATTATGGAGCATATACCCGACGACCGCCGTGCCCTGGCTGAAATAGAAAGAGTATTAAGGCCGGGGGGCATTGCTATCCTGCAGGTGCCGTTCTCAATAGAAATTCCCGCCACACTGGAAGATATTCATATCCATGACCCGCAAAAGCAGTCGGCATTATTTGGTCAGAAGGACCATGTGCGTATTTACCGGCTGGACGATTATCTCCAACGCGTTGCAGCCGCAGGCTTCCTGGTGGAATACCTTCCCTATGAATCGCTGGGTGTGTTTTACAACTATGCCATACAGCCCGGCGAAGGATTTATTGCTATTAAAAAGCAGGGCTGCGATAAGCAGCCGGCGGGCGTTTAAACAGGTTGAACGGGAATGGAAGCCGGTTGTAATAAATGCTGGTAAACGGTTCAGCTACCGCACCGAATTTCTTATAGAAATCCGCCACGCCTTTATCGTCTGAACCTTCAAAATCAAGTACCAGGCCCTGCTGGTTATAATCCCGGATAAACGTGTCGACTAAAAGCGCGGAGGCCCCGTAATCCCTGCTTTCGGGGTCATTGCCCACCAGCCAGTAATAGGCCCTGTTGCCCGAAAAAAGAAAAGCGCAGGAAGCCAGCTTTTTACCGGCTGCGGTGGATACGCAATAGGTTTGCGCCTGCCGGGCATAATGGCGATACACGGTTTCCAGGTTTTCAAATAGCCCCGGTTCTACATGGGTGAAGCGGGGAAATTCTTTTTTGCAAATGCCGATAATGTCATCCAGCGGAACGTCTTTTTCTACAAGGCATCCTTTTTTCATCGCCTTATTAATAGCGCGTTTTATATTGTTGTGGTAGGCTTCCCGTGTCTGTTCATAAGGCCTGTTAAGAGCTAATACAAAGTTATTCCGTTTAAATGCCGGGTAGGGTATTGAAGAGGGAAGGGGATTAAAATGATTAAGGCTTATATCCCATAATTTAAAAGAGGAAGGGATATGCTGTAAAAAATGATCAACAAGCTCTGTGCTAATGGCATTTCCAAATATGCCCAATATAGGCGTTATGGAGGGTTGAAAAAGATAGTTAAAGCCCGCCTTCTTCCGGCAGGGCAAGGGCATTACGGCTTCATAGTCATTCAGCACAAGGGCATTCCAGGTTTTTGCCATGGTATCGAGGTAAAACGAAAAGGCATACAGCAGGCTGTTGGATGCGGTACCGACACAAGCATCCCATTTGACTTTGTCGATGGCATTGTTGGCTAAATATCGTATCTGGTAAGCGGCCGCCATTAATTGAATCGGGTATATTTAATGCTAAAAATCCAGGCTCTTGCTTATTTTCCTGGGGCTAAGACGTTGTATATCGATGCTGAAAGACACGGTCTTCCAAAAATGGTTCTTCCCCAATGTCGATTTAAAATAATCGCTGTACACCGTGCTGTATAAAATAGGGAAATAGACATTTATGGCTTCCTGCAATACCGATACCTGGAATCCCGCGTCGTATAAAAACCTTGAGCTGGGCGCATTGGCCTGCCATGCCTCGGCATACGTACCAATATCGGCAAATATCTTAACAGGGATACCAATAAGACTCAGCGGGTTCAGCTTTCTGGGTATATCCGTGGTAAGATTAACGGCACTCAGCCAATTGTCTGTTTTTCCTACTTTGCTGCTGAGCAGGTCTGTTCTTACTTTAAAGAAACCATCGCGGGCCATTATCTGCTGGCTGGCGGCGCCATCAAACTTATTCCGGCCTAAAAAGTAATTGCTGTAGGTATAGTCCTCGTAGCCATTGGCGCCGGTAAGATTGAGGTGATAGCGATCGGTTTCAAACTGGCTTAAAAATGTTTTGGAACCGGTATAAAAGAACTTGCCGGCAAATAAACGCAGGTTAAGGCCGCCCTGCTGGTTGGAATAATTAAAATAGTAGTTGCCGGTAAAGGCAGCACGAACAAACCCATCGGATTGCTCTACCTGCAGCTCACCGCGATAGGGATATAATACCCGCCTGTTATCGATTACCAGCTTTAATTGGTTTAAATACCGGTTGGTAGCCGTTTTACCGACCACGTTGGACGTATCCGTGCCGGTGATAACCGTTTTGAAATTCAATCCCTCTTCGTTAATAAAGAATGTTTTAAACTGTATATAGCGGGTTATTTCACTCAGCGGGTTGGAGTTGTTGAACGTAAGCCGCACAAAGGGGGCGTATTTACGGAATGCAAGTATTATTTTATCCTTGCCGGGTGGCTGGTAGGCATCATCTGAAAACCGGGAAACGCTTATCCCGGCTTCGGTTTTGCAGGTATTGCTCTTAGGCGACCAGTTATAAGATATTCTTGCCAGGTAGTTCAGGGTATTGCTGCCGGTAGCGTAAAGCGGTGCTGCCAGGAACCGCAGCCTGGGAAGCGGCAGGCTGTAATTGTGCACCAGGACGCCCAGCATCAGTTTGTCGTATTGATTATAACCCGGTATGGGCAATACGCTGATGTAACTGTATTTATCGGTATTGGCAAGGCTGAATAAGGCAACGGGCTTTAGCTGTTTTTTGACCGGTGGGGCAAGGCTGCCTTTTGTATCGAGCAAGGCAAAGATGCTGTCGGTTGGCTTGCCGCTAACATCAGTAATCACTTTTTTAAAATCCTGCGGGTAAGGATGCCTGAAACCCCATTGTGTAAAATAGACGTGCATGCAGGAATCAAACAGGGGCTGGCCGATATATTCCTCCAGCTGTTTCATCCATTCGCCGGCTTTTTCGTAGGCAACGAGCGCGTAGTTGTTTTCAGTAAAGTATTCCGAAGGGGTATTAATGGGTTGGTCTTTTCTTTCTGCCACCTGCGACGCCAAAAGAAGATGTTCAAAACTGGGGGGTATGCGTTGCCGGAGAAATTTACCGGCGTTTTCATTTTCGTGCACGCCTTTCCAGGCATTGTACCGGTTGTCATAATAAGTGTTCATCCCTTCATCCATCCAGGGATAGATGCGTTCATTGGTGGCCAGGATGCCATAAAGCCAATTATGACCTACCTCGTGCTCAATAGTGGATTCCAGTTCGGCAGCGGATGAAACGGGCGATATGCTGGTAATGGTAGGGTATTCCATGCCCCCGTTAAATCCCATTTTAGCTTCTACGGCGCTTACGGTATTATAAGGATATTCGCCAATAAGGCCGGACCGGTATAGCACGGCGCTTTTGATAAACGGAACGCCGCTTTTCCAGGTCTCCTGTTCTCCAGGAAGATAATAAGCATATACATCGATGGTCCTGCCGGAGGGCAGCCGAAGCGTGTCGTGCTGTACTATAAAACGCTTATCGGCAAACCAGGCAAAATCGTGCACCTTGTTTTGCTGGAAGTGAAGAGTCTTGGTTGTTTTATCAGAAGCAGGATAGAGTTGAATGGTCTTTTTAACATACCGGGCAGAGCCTCTCTTAACGGTTTCCCGGTGTACAATAGGCTCCCAGGTAAATTCTGAACGTGCATCCAGCCAGTGTTTTTCTTCCTTTTCCTGCAGCTCCCCGGTGGCGGCTACCACGTAATTACCGGGCACCGTTATGCTTACATTATAATTGCCAAACTCACTGTAAAACTCTCCCTGGTCCAGGTAGGGTATTGGGTGCCAGCCTTTTTGATCATATACCGCCGGCTTGGGGTACCATTGGGTAATTTGATATGAATCGCCGGTATGCCCTCCCCGGGAAAAGTTTTCGGGTACCTGCACATGAAAGGGGGTGGTAATGGTAATGTGTTCGCCGGGCGGTAACGGCTGTGGCAGTACCAGCTTAATAACATCAATATAAAGCGGGTGATCTTCCATGGCGGCGGTACTGCCATTTACCTTAAAATCGAGCCGGTTCATATAACCGCGTTGCTCCCTGTTGCTGAAATAAAAATCTGTTCTTCCGTTGATGAGCAATTGTTCGCTGAAGGCTGTTTTATCATTCCGGTAAGCATTCGGCCAGAGGTGGAACCAGATAAAACGAAGGGTGTCGGGCGAATTATTGGTATACTCCAGTTTTTCAAACCCGTCGAGCGTATTATTGCCATCGTTAAGGGTAACGTCAATCCTGTAATTGACCTGTTGCTGCCAATAAGACTGGGAGAAAGTGGCTTTATTACAGCCGTAAGCAATAAGCAGTAAAAAGAGTTTTTTCACAGAGAATGCTCTTTGAATCAAAAGTAATTGAAAATAGCCAACCGGGGTTTCCCGGTGGCGTTTATCTTCCTTTTCCCGAAAAAATGATTCTCAGCGTATGGAACATGATTTTGAAATCCAGCGCCAGCGAAATGTTTTCTATGTAGATAAGGTCATATTTCATGCGCTCAATCATTTCTTTTACATTGCCGGCGTACCCAAAATGCACCATTCCCCAGGAAGTCAATCCCGGCTTTGCTTTCAACAGGTATTTGAAATAGGGTGTTTGCAATGAAATCTGGTCGATATAATATTTCCGTTCGGGTCTTGGGCCTACAAGAGTCATTTCCCCTATCAGTATATTCCAAAGCTGGGGCAGTTCGTCCAGGCGCCATTTTCGCATGGTCCTTCCCCAGGGTGTAACCCTGGGATCGTTGTGCGACGACAGGGCCGGGCCGTTCGTTTCCGCATCGGCTATCATCGACCTGAATTTATGAATATAAAAGGGCTTACCCTTATACCCAAGCCGCTCCTGCGCAAACAGTATCGGCCCTTTGGAAGAAAAACGTACACGAAGCGCTATAAAAAGCATGAGCGGCCATAAAAGCACCAGCCCGAGTATGGCGGTAATAATATCAATCAGGCGCTTGGTATTTTGCTGCCATTCGGGTATAATGCTGGTATTGATATCGGTTAGTGCGGGCCCCAGCACATTCTTTGTTTTTACAGAGCCAGCCAGGATATCCAGCGTGCTGGGCACAATTTTAATATCCACTTCTTTATCGCCCAGCCGGTTAATAATCGATTCTACTTCCTTGCGTTCTGAATTATCCATGGCTACTACTACGATGTCGATTTTGTTGGCTTCTATAATATTTTCCAGGGAAGACAGGGGCCCCAGGTAAGCCAGATGGGCCGAGAGCCCGTTTTGTTCATTGCTTACAAAGCCGGTATAATAAATGCCGGATAGCTGCAGCTGTTGCTGCGTTTCTTTAAAAAGCGCGGCGGAGGTTTTATAATCACCTGCAAGCACGGCATTGAATTTTACAGTGCCCGCCAGCAGCTGCCGTTTAACAATGCTCAGCACTATCCATCTTCCCGTAATGGTAAGCAGGAACTGTATGGCGATAAAACAAGCCAGCACCCGGTAATAATAATGAATGGTATGATTATAATCGTTCAGGATGATGACGAAGAAAATAGCAGTACACCCGGTTAGATTGCAAAAAAAGGCGGTTGACACTTCATTTAATCTTGACTTTTTATACAGCGTACCATAGCTGCCCGCCAGGAAATAAAACATGACCCAGAGCAAGGGCAACAGTGCGATAGCCAGCTCGAAACGATTATTCACGTCCAGATGGTGGCCCCTGTAAAAGGGTTCCCGCAATAACTCCTTTCTTACAATGGAAAACAATATCCAGGCTATGGCTGCTGCCAGGTAATCAACAAATACATACCAGCCAATATGAACCTTTTTGTGAGAAGGCATGCAGGGTTTATGAATTTATAGAGGCGTTTTTAATCTTATTGAGAATCTGGTGCGCAATGTCCATGGCCCTGTAGCCGTCCACTTCACTCACTATGGTGGGGGTATTGTTTACAATGGCATCACGGAATTTTTCCAGCTCCATCTTAATGGCGTTTACTTCCGGTATCACGGGATTAATAACGGCAATGCTGCGTTTGCCATGCGGTGTATCGAGATCAAAGGAAAATGCGTCCAGGTCGCGCGGGGTTTTTAATTTGATGATTTCGGTTTTTTTGTTCAGGAAATCGATGCCGATATAAGCGTCTTTCTGGAATACGCGGATTTTCCGCATTTTTTTCATCGAAATACGGCTGCTGGTAAGATTGGCTACGCAGCCGTTATTAAATTCTATGCGGATATTGGCAATATCGGGTGTATCGGTCATTACAGCCACCCCGCTGGCGGAGATATTCTTTACCTCGCTTTTTACCAGGCTGAGAATAATGTCGATATCGTGGATCATCAGGTCCAGTATTACGCTTACCTCGGTACCGCGGGGGTTGAACTGGGCAAGACGGTGCACTTCTATAAACATGGGGTTCAGGTCCAGCCCCTGCGTGGCCAGGTAAGCCGGGTTAAAGCGTTCCACATGGCCTACCTGCATTTTAACGTTGGATTCTTTTACAAGTTTTACCAGCATCCGGGCCTCTTCCATCGTATTCGCCAGGGGTTTTTCCACAAATACATGCTTACCCTTTTTAATGGCTTTTTCGCATAAATTGAAATGGAAGTTGGTGGGGGCTATTATGTCCACGGCATCGCAGGCGTCCATAAGTCGCTCGGGGTCCAGGAACCGTGGCAGCTGGTATTTTTCGCTTACTTCCTGGGCAGCGGTATCATTGGGGTCATAAAAGCCGACCAGTTCAATATTGTTGATTTCCTTCCAGTTGTTGAGATGAAATTTCCCGAGATGACCTACCCCAAAAACGCCGATCTTAAGCATAGCTTTCCTTTTAATTGCCAAAGATAACATTCGTACCTATAGCAAAAGAGTACCAGGACAGACTGGGGAAAACCTGTGGTGGCGGCCTGAAAGCAGCCAATATACCCGTAAATAAGGCCCCGACGCCATAAACCCTCCCTTGCAGGACGTACAAGTAATTGAAAAAAGACTAAATTCTTTTTTTGCCAAAACCTCAAATCTCCTATCTTTGCCATCCCAAATTTTAGGGACGGATTGGTAGTTCAGTTGGTTAGAATGCCGCCCTGTCACGGCGGAGGTCGCGGGTTCGAGTCCCGTCCAGTCCGCTAGAAACGTATCAAATCACACCAAAAACCCGTAAAGCATTGGCTTTATGGGTTTTTTGCATTTAGGCCTTTACCAATTTATTCAGAAAAACCCAATCTATAGGATAACAATTCGGATACCTGTAAATTCAAAGCAGCCCTGTTATCCGAATGCCTGAAACCCTTGTTCAGCAAGATTTTTTAAGGAATTTAGTTTTTACAAACTAAATAATTTAGTGTAAATTCGGATAACAAAAGCCACCTCACCATGAACCGAACCTTCTCCTTGTGCTTTCATGTCATGCCTCATAGAGGTCTATCGAATGGGACATTGCCTATTTACATGCGCCTAACTATCGACGGCCGCCGTGCCGAAGTGTTCACCGGCCGAAGTGTTGACCCCAATATCCGGC